>Ga0116228_10000280_pt1 | contig 37351 bp, 32 predicted proteins | sample S1TSphfallax_2_FD_89694 | JGI IMG/M metagenome (GOLD analysis project Ga0116228, IMG submission 89694) | Host-associated microbial communities from peat moss isolated from Minnesota, USA - S1T2_Fc - Sphagnum fallax MG | ecosystem: Host-associated > Plants > Peat moss > Unclassified | place... | reverse complement strand
GTCGAATCACTCCGCAGCGCCATTCCCCCGCAATTCTGGCAGCACTTGCGCGCCGAAGGACTGTTGCCCTCGGCCGCCCCGCTGCCGTCCGCCGCCCCGCTGCCCTCGGCCGCCGCGATTCCGCCGGCCGGAGAGTTCGGATGACCTCGGCCGAGTCGAGCCCGCTGATTTTGCTGCACGACAAGGACAACGTCCTGGCGTGCCGCCGCAGAATCAATTCGGGTGAAACCCTGCTGATCGACGGCACAACCATCGCCGCCCGCGGCACCATAGAGGTCGGCCACAAGCTGGCCCGCGTCGATCTGGGGCCCGGCGATGTCGTGTTGAAATACGGCGTGCCCATCGGTTCCATCACTCAACCGACGCGCATCGGCGAGCATGTTCACACCCACAACATGAAGAGTGACTACATCGCCATCACCACCCGCCGATCCACCGGGGAAGAGAAAAAGTCATGATGCTCGGCTACCAACGATCCGACGGCCGCAAGGGCATTCGCAACGTCATTGTCGTCGCCTACCTGGTTGAATGTGCGCATCATGTGGCGCGGCGCATCGTCGATGTCAGTGCCGACATGGACGTGCACCTCATCGGCTTTCCGGGCTGCTATCCCAACGCCTATTCGTTGCGCATCATGAAGAATCTGTGCGTACATCCGAATGTGGGGGGCGTATTGCTCGTCTCGCTGGGGTGTGAAGGATTCAACCGCGAAGCGCTGCACGCCGCGGTAGCCGCCACCGGGCGCCCCGTCGAAACCTTGGTGATTCAAGAACGCGGCGGGACCGTCTCGACGATTGCGACCGGTGTCAACGCCGTGGCCGCCATGAAAGCCTCCATCGCCCAGACTCCCCGAGTACCCATCGGGCTTGAGGATTTGGTGATCGCCACCGTGTGCGGTGGCTCGGACGGCACCAGCGGTCTGACGGCGAATCCCGCGGTCGGAAAATGCTTCGACCGGCTCGTTGAGCGTGGCTCCACCTGTATCTTCGAGGAAACGGGCGAACTCATCGGCTGCGAGCACATCATGGCCGAACGCGCCGTCACGCCGGCGCTCGGCGCGGAGATCGAGGCCTGCGTTGCCAAGGCTGCCCACTATTACACCGTCATGGGCTACGGCAGTTTCGCGCCCGGTAATGCGGATGGCGGACTCACCACCCAGGAAGAAAAATCGATGGGAGCCTATGCCAAGTCGGGCGAATCCCCGATCTCGGGCGTGATCAAACCGGGTGACGTCCCCCCGTCGAACGGGCTCTACCTGCTCGACGTCGTTCCCGATGGCGAGCCGCGGTTCGGTTTCCCCAATATTAACGACAATGCCGAGATCGTCGAGTTGATCGCCTGCGGTGCGCATATCACCCTGTTCACCACGGGTCGCGGTTCGGTGGTCGGCTCCGCCATCTCGCCCGTGATCAAAATCTGCGCCAATCCGGATACCTATAAACGCATGCCGGACGACATGGATGTCGACGCGGGACGGATCCTGAATGGCGAAGCGACACTGGATGAGGTCGGCGGAGAAATTTTCGATAAAATCGTCGCGTTGGCCGCGGGCGGGCGCAGCATTTCCGAAGCTCTCGGCCATCAGGAATTCATTCTGACCTACAAATCGTTTGAACCGGTGGGCCCGGCCTGCCTGCCCTTGCGGGCCCGCCGCGCGTAGGAGATCTCATGGGAAAGCTTACCGGCAAGACAGCGCTCGTCACCGCGGCCGCCCAAGGCATCGGCAGGGCCTCGGCGGAATTGCTCGCGCGTGAAGGCGCACGCGTCATCGCCACGGATATCAATGCAGACTTGTTGGCGCAGGTCGCCCACTGCGAGCGGGTCAGACTCGACGTGCTCGACGGCGCGGCGGTTGCCCAACTCGCCGGCGACATCGGCACGATCGACGTCCTCTTCAACTGCGCAGGTTTCGTGCACGCCGGCACCATTCTCGATTGCGATGAACGGGATTGGGACTTTTCTTTCGGGCTCAATGTCAAAGCGATGTACCGGATGATTCGCGCCTTCCTGCCCGGCATGCTGAAGGCCGGCGGCGGGAGCATCATCAACATGTCATCGGTCGCGAGCAGCGTCAAAGGGGTCCCCAATCGCTTCGCTTATGGCGCCTCGAAAGCGGCGGTCATCGGCATGACCAAGGCGATCGCCGCCGATTTCGTCGGGCAAGGGATTCGCTGCAATGCGATCTGTCCGGGTACGATCCAGACGCCGTCGCTCGACCAACGACTGGCGGCGACCGGGGATTATCAGGCAGCGCAAGCGGCGTTCATCGCGCGTCAGCCGATGGGACGCCTGGGAAAACCGGAGGAGATCGCGGAGTTGGTGTTGTATCTCGCCAGCGATGCATCCAGCTTTACCACCGGGGTCGCACATATCATTGACGGGGGATGGGCAAACTAAATGAAATTCGCTCGCATCGGCCCGGTCGGCCGTGAACGTCCGGTCATCGTTGCCGCCGATGGTCGCTACCGCGATATCTCTTCGCTCGTCGGTGACCTGGCCGGCGCCGCACTCTCGCCCGACTCGTTGGCAAAACTAGGCACCGTCGATCTCGACACCCTGCCCCTCATCAGCGAGTCCGAACGGTTCGGCCCATGTGTCGCCCAGGTCGGCAAATTCATTTGCGTCGGCCTCAATTACGCCGATCATGCCGCCGAGACCGGGGCTGAGCTGCCCGCGGAACCGGTGCTCTTCTTGAAAGCGACCAGCGCCCTCTGTGGCCCGAACGATCCTGTCATCAAGCCACTCGGCTCGACCAAGCTCGATTGGGAGGTCGAACTGGGCGTCGTCATCGGCCGCGCCGCACGCTATGTAAGCCAGGACACAGCCCTCGATCATGTCGCCGGCTACTGTGTCATCAACGACGTGTCCGAACGCGCATTCCAACTGGAGGGCACCGGCACCTGGGACAAGGGTAAAGGATGCGACAGTTTCGGTCCCGTCGGCCCGTTCTTGGTGACGCCGGATGCGGCGGGCGACATCAACAATCTGGCCATGTTCCTCGAGGTCAATGGGCGACGCTTCCAAAACGGCAACACCCGCACCATGGTGTTCAAGCCCGATTTTCTGATCGCCTACATCAGCAAATTCATGAGCCTGCAACCCGGGGACATTATTTCAACGGGTACGCCGCCGGGAGTCGGTCTCGGCCAGAAGCCGCCGATCTACCTCGATGCCGGCGATGAAATGCGGCTCGGCATCGAAGGGCTGGGCGAGCAACGTCAACGGGTCATCGCCGCGACGCTGGAAGGCTGAATGTCGCAGCGTCATGTGTTGACGCTGGACCTCAAGGACGATCCCGCTTTGATCGAGCAATACCGCGCCTGGCATCGACCGGGGGGCCCGCCAACCGCCGTGATGGAGTCGCTACGCGCCACGGGTATCGTCGAGCTTGAAATCTTCCTGAGCGGCAATCGTCTGGTGATGATTCTCTTGGCAATCAACTCGTTCTCATTCGAGGCGCTCGCACGCCTGAACGACGCCAACGCCGACATGCAAGCCTGGGAGACGCTGATGTGGACATTCCAAAAGGCGATTCCCTGGGCGGAACCGGGCCAAAAATGGGTGGCCATGGATCGGATATTCGCACTGTCGGAGCAATGACGAGCGGTTCTTGACAAATCGACGGTCAATCCGGCGAGGGTCAATCGACTCGCGGGCCAAGCCGATAAAACTGCCGCGCGGCATCGCCGAAGACCGCGTCGACGGAGCCCGCATGCTGCTGGCGCACGAGATCCAGCGCCAGCTGCAGCCAGCCACCGTAATGCCCCGCGAGATTCAGCACCGGCCAGTCGCTCCCCCACATCAGCCGCTGGTCGCCAAACGCATTCAGCAAGACGGCGGCGCATTCCTCGAGCAGGCCGGGATCGGGGCGCTCGCCGGCCTCGGTCAAGAGTCCCGAGAACTTGCACGCCATGTGCGGCAATTGAGCACATTGTTCGATGAGGCGACGCCACTCCTGCAACTTGCCCGACGCCAGCGGCGGCTTGGCGGCGTGATCGATCACGATCCCCAACCCCGGGTGTCGCTCGGCAAATTGGATGAGGTCTGGCAGATGGCGGGAGTAGACCAGCGCGTCAAAGCGCAGCTCATTCACCTCCATGGCGGCGATCGCGGCATCGAGACCGCGATCCAAAATCCAACCGTCCGGAAGTCCCTGCAACATCGGCCGTAGCCCACGCAATTTCGGGTGGCCGGCGAGCACAGCGATCCGCGCCGGCGCGTTGCGTGCGAGCAGATCGACCCAACCGACAACCCCCAAGATGGAGGCACTTCGATCGGCCTCGGCCAACAAGTAGTCGGTGTCGGCATCACACGGCTGCGATTGCACCAGGATCGTCCCGGTCACGCCGCAGGGCGTGGCCAGTCGAACCAACTCCTCCGCTTCGACGTCGCGATGAATCGCGGTCAGTTCGGGACCGGGCCAAGCGCAGCCGTTCTGGCCAATCCGCCACAGGTGATGGTGCGCATCGATCAACTCGAGGCACTCACCGGCACGGTGACCGCATCAGTCGCTGCTTTCCGGGAGCCCGTCCATGCAAATGCCCCCACGACCAGGAAGCACGCTCCAGGAACCAGCATCGCACTGCCGATCGACGTCAGATCCGACAACCTACCCATCACGACCGGAATCACGGCGCCGCCGATGATGGACATCACGAGCACCGATGAGCCGCGCTTGGTCAACGGTCCTAGGCCCTTGCGCGAAATAGCAAATATCGTCGGATACATGATCGACATGAAAAAGCTGGAGGCGACCATCATCGCGATCCCCGGCCAGCCGGCGAGTGTGGCCGCTGCGAGACAGAGGACCACATCGATTGCGGCAAAGATTGACGTCAGAAAGATCGGTCTCACCCAGCCCATCAGCGCGGTTCCGACAAACCGGCCCACCATGAAAGCGACCAAGGCCGCCATCAGGCAGGTCGCAGCCGCCTGTTCGCGCATGCCGGCAACGGCGTGCTGGGAGTAGCGGATGAGAAAGCTCCAGATCCCGACTTGCGCACCGACGTAGGCGAATTGCGCGACGACGCCAAAGAGGAAATATCGATGATGCAGCAGGCCGCTGAAACGGACCGGAGCAGCGCCCTTCGCCGGGTTTCCGTGGCCGGAAGCCTCGTCTCCCTCAGAAACCTCTCCCTCGATGATCTCTGCGCCCTCCTGCAGCGGGGGAAACCGGACGAGCGCGATGACCAGTGCCCACAGCAAGATGACGACGCCCAGCACCAAGTAGCATGACTGTACCGACAGAGCCTGACTCGCATGCAGCTGTACGATCTGTTCCGGTGAAAGCGCCGCCAACTCGGGCGCGGTAGGCGTCTTTTCGGAGAGAATGAACTCCCGACCGATCAACACGCCGGTAATCGATCCCAGCGGATTGAATGCCTGTGCCAGATTGAGGCGGCGTTCCGCACCCCGCACGTTGCCCAAGATCGTGATCAACGGGTTGGCGGAGGTCTCCAGAAAGGTAAGGCCGGCTGCGATGACGAACAGTGCGCCGAGAAACGCCGCATAGGAGCGCAGCTCCGCCGCCGGATAAAACAGCAAGGCGCCGACTCCGTAAACGCAGAGCCCGCAAACGATGGCGCCCTTGTAGCCGAACTTGCGGATGAACGACGATGCGGGAATGGCAAAGAGGAAATACGCCAGATAAAACGCCGATTGAACCAAACCGGACTGCCAGTCGGCCAAATCGAACGCCTTGCGGAATTGTGCGATCAGCACATCGTTCAGATTGTTCGCAACCCCCCACAGAAAAAACAGGCTGACGATCAGCGCAATCGGAAGGTAGTACCGCCGATGCTCATTCTCGCGTTGAACGGACATTGTTGCCTCTTTGAGTTGACCCACTTCATCAAATATGAAATCCTTTGTCAAATATAAAAATTCTAGGGCAGCCGGGCGATTGAACGAGCGAACAGGCGATCGCCGCAGCCGCTGCTCAACCACTCAACGAAAGGATAAAAATGACGCAATCGACTTTGAACCTGGCCGAGCGCTTCGCCGCCGCTTACACGGGCGCGGTATTCGATGTGCTGCGGGCCAAGGGGCACCGCAATTGTGTTTTGCCGAGCGATATCGTCGCGCTCGATCGCGACCGCAAAATGGTCGGCCCCGTCTTCACCATGCGCGGGCGCCAGGCGCTCGGCGCGGATCCACACGAGACTCTGCTTGCCTGGACGGGATTTCTCGACAGGGCTCCGCAAGGTCATGTCGTCGTGTGCGAGGGCGGCCAAGCCGATTGCGCGCTCATGGGCGAACTCTCCGCGGAGACACTCCACTTGCGCGGGGTGGCGGGATATCTGACGGATGGCGGGTGCCGGGACGCCAATTTCATCCGGCGTATCGGGTTTCCCGTGTTCTCACGGTTTCTGACGCCGCTCGATGTGGTGGGTGCCTGGCTGCCTGTGTCCTATGAGGAGCCGATCACCATCGGTGGCATCGCGATCACTCCGGGCGACTATATCGTCGCCGATCGGGACGGCGCCGTGATCATTCCCGGCGCGCTCGTCACCGAAGTCCTGGAAGAGGTCGAGCGCGTGATGAACACCGAAAACCTGGTGCGCAAGGCGATCCTTTCCGGCACCTCACCGACGCAAGCCTATCTCACTTACGGCAAATTCTAAGTCTGGCCCGCACGGCATCCGGCGCCATTGCCTGTCCACGCGTGTCACGGCGACCGTTAACGAATAGCATGCCTTACCCATAGCATGCCGTACCCATGATTATCTCCTCCGCCTCCGACTATCGTGAGGCGGCACGCCGCAAGCTGCCGCGCTTTCTATTCGACTATCTCGACGGCGGGTCCTATGCCGAGGCCACGTTGCGCGAGAATGTGAATGACCTTGCCTCGCTGCACTTACGGCAGCGAGTGCTGCGCAACGTCGCGGAGATTTCGCTAAAGTCTGAGCTGTTCGGCGACACCTTCGCCATGCCTGTCGGCCTCGCGCCGGTGGGTCTCGGTGGAATGTATGCACGGCGCGGCGAAGTTCAAGTCGGGCGAGCCGCCAGGAAAGCGAATATCCCCTATGTCATTTCGACGGTGTCGCTGTGTCCGCTCGAGGAGATCATCCGCGATTCGGGCTGCGACGTGTGGTTCCAATTATACGTGCTCAAAGACCGCGGCTTCATGCGCCATGCTTTGCAACACGCGCAGGCACTGGGCGTCACGAAACTGGTCTTCACCGTGGACATGCCGGTACCAGGGGCCCGCTATCGCGACAGGCATTCCGGCATGAGCGGACGTGGAGGGCCGATCCGCCGCATGCTGCAGGCGTTCGGCAAGCCGGCGTGGAGTTGGGATGTCGGCCTTCGCGGCCGACCGCATGATCTCGGCAACATCTCTCATTACCTGGGTAAGCCCACTCAACTCGAAGACTACATTGCCTGGCTGGGCGCTAATTTCGATCCGAGCATCTCCTGGCAGGACTTGGAATGGCTTCGCGATGTCTGGAAAGGGCCGATCATCATCAAAGGCATCCTCGATCCGGACGATGCGCGCGACGCCGTGCGTTTCGGCGCGCAGGGTATCGTGGTGTCGAACCACGGGGGACGGCAGTTGGACGGCGCCTTGTCGACCTCGCGCGCGCTTCCGCGGATCGCCGACGCGGTCGGCGACAAGGTCACGTTGCTCGTCGATTCAGGGGTCCGCAGCGGCCTCGATGTGGTGCGCATGCTGGCGCTCGGCGCGCAGGGCGTACTGTTGGGCCGGGCCTATATCTACGCTCTCGCGACCGAAGGTGAGGCGGGTGTGACCAACCTGCTCGGTTTGATCGAGAAAGAAATGCGCACCGCCATGGCGCTCACCGGCGTCCGCTCGATTGCGCAGATCGATCGCAGCTTGCTGGCGTGAGGTCGCATCGTTCGTCCACGATCAACACCCTGGGGGAATCAAGATCTGGGCCGGCAGGCTCAATGGGTTGTCAGCAAGGAGGTTTCAGGATGAGCAACAGGCGACGAGTCCCTGGCAATCCGGCTCCGGAGCTTTATCCCCTGACCCGGCGGCGTGGCTAGGCTAGAATGCGCGCCCCGCCGCTGGGCGAGCCCGTATTGAAGGATTCGAATTGGCCACGTTCCTGCTTGCCTTTGGAGCCCTGATCTCCATCGTCAACCCGTTATCCGGAGCCTTTATCTTCTTTGGGGCCACCCTCGGGTTCGACGACAAAACGCGCACTCTGTTGGCACGCTGGGTGGCGACTTACGCCTTTTCGATCGTCGCCGCGTCGCTCTATATCGGCGCCTATGTGCTCAGTTTTTTCGGTATTTCGATCCCCGTGCTGCGGGTGGCGGGCGGCATCATCGTTGCGATGTCCGGGTGGCGGATGTTGAATGCACCCGACGCGACCGAACAACGTCGCAACGAGACCCCGAATCCCCGCTGGAACGTCGTCGCACCGAGCAAACTCGCCTTCTATCCTCTGACCATGCCGCTGACCACCGGACCGGGCACCATTTCGGTCGCAATCTCCTTGGGCGCGGGACGCCCGCACGGGTTCAACGCAAACCTGCTGGCGTTTTTCATCCAAACACTGGCGGCGGTCGCTCTGCTGGCGTCCCTGGTCTATGTCGCCTATCGGCATTCCGCCCGCCTCGCCGACTTCATCGGCTCCACCGGCACCTCGATCGTCGTTCGACTCTCGGCGTTCCTCTTGTTTTGCATCGGCATCCAAATTCTCTGGAATGGTCTGTCCGAACTTCTGGGCACGCTGCCGCTCGGCAGCGTGGGGACGAGTTGAACGCGTCGTCGCGGATCCGCAGCTCGGGGGACCTGTGGACATCCGGCCGACTCAGTTGGTTCGTGCTGATCGGCATCGGTGTCTGGCTGCACGCCGCCGATTCCCTGGTGACGGCGACGATCGCCCCGAGCATCGTTCTGGATTTGGGCGGCGTTGCCTACATCAACTGGACGATTTCCCTTTACCAGGTGGGCGCCATCATCGCCGGCGCCGGCGCCGCCGTGTTCTGCGTGGAGTGGGGCATCAAACGCGTGTTCATCGGCGCAACGATCATGTATGCGATCGGCTGTGTCATGGGTGCAGCGGCAAACAGCATGGCGATGTTGCTCGCCGGCCGGCTCGTCCAAGGCTTGGGCGGCGGCATGCTGCTGTCGATTTGTTACGTCGCCGTGGAGGCCTGGTTCGAGCCGGCTGTGTGGGCGCGACTCTTCGCCTTCGTCGCCACCATCTGGGGCGGCGGATCGATGTTGGGTCCTCTGGTGGGCGCCGCATTCGCCGGCCGACAGGTCTGGCGTAATGCATTTTGGGCCTTCGCGATCCAGGCTGCCGTCGTTGGATTACTGGCCTGGCGGATCATGCCCTCCAAGGATGCCGTTCCGGCACCGTCGACCACCCACGTCTCTCCGATGTTGCATCCGACCGAGCGCTGGCCGGTGATGCCCCTGTTGGTGCTGGCGGCGGCGACCTTGATCATCGCCGAGGCCGGCGCGCTCAGCGGCCTCACCGGCGGTGTCGCCACGTCCATCGTCGGCATCCTGGTCGGTGCGGGTCTGCTCTACGTGGCGGCACGTCTCGACCGGCGCGGGCCGGTGCGACTGCTACCGGCTCAATTGCTGGATATACGCCATCCTGTCGGCGCAGGCCTCATGATGGTCTTCGCCCTCGCCACGGCCACCACCGGTTTCTGGGCCTACGGCCCGTTGATTCTCAAGATCCTGTTCGACACCCGACCCGTGGTGATCGGCTACATTCTCGCCGGGGAATCCATCGCTTGGAGCTTGGGCACGATGGCCGCCTCCGCCGCCAAGCCCACGCATGATCGCCTGCTGATTCGATCAGGCGCGCTCTCGATTGCGGCGGGCGCCGCCGGATTCGCGATTGCGGTACCCACCGGCTCCTTGGTCGGCATGGTCGCGTGCGCACTGGTGCAGGGTGCCGGCTTCGGTATGTGCTGGCCTGCCGTGGTCCAGCGCACGGTGCGCTTCTCCCACTCAGGCGAACGTTCGGCCGCGTCCGCCTCCGTATCCACCATGCAACGCATCGGCTACGCCGTCGGCACCGCCGCGGTGGGAATCGCCGCCAACACGAGCGGTCTCGCCGAAGGCGCCACCGCCGCCGTGGCTCGAACCGCCGGCATCTGGGTTTTCGCCGCCTTCATACCCGTGCTGCTGATCGGACTGATGTTCGCTTGGCGCTTCACGGCGCAGGAGGTTCCCGCGGAGGACGGAGCGGCCGGACAGCAGGTTAGCTAGCCGCCGCAGCTCAGGCCGGTTGCATGGCGGCCAGTTCATTGCCCGCGGGGTCGCGAAAATGGAACCGGCGTCCCCCCGGAAAACTGAATGCCTCTTTCGTGATGCTACCGCCGGCCCGGCGTACCAAGGCCTCCGTGATCTCCAGGGAGTCCACTTGAATGACCGGCAACGGCGAGCGCGAAGCTTCGGTGCTGTCGGCCTGGAGGCCGAGGTCGACGTCGCCAGACAGGGTGCAGGCATAGGTCGGCCCAAAATCGGTCATCGAAAAGTCAAAAGCCGCGGCATAGAAGGCTTTTGTGGGTCCGGTGGCGCCCACCGGCAGTTCAACGAAACAAATTCGATTTGGCATTGGTTTTCCTTGCCTTACGGCTCAGGACGATGGGCGTCAAATGCAATACCAGTGCGGTGACGACCATGTCACTCCTGACGACAGACTCTCTACTCCTCCACCACTTCAAACTCAACGGTGACTTTCAACTCGCCGAATGTTCGCGTGACCTCCGGCGACAACGTGAAGCTGCCGACGGCGGTCGGCGAGAATGACACCAGCAGACTTACCTCACCGCCCTCCTTGTGCAGGCGCTCGAATAGGGCCGCCTTTGAGCGGAAAAACCGAACCGCGCCCAGGGCGATGGCCGATCCCAAACTGCGGGTCGCCGCCTTATCGAAATTCGACAGCCACGGATCCGCCGGGGACACGGTGGCGTCGAGACTTCCCAGCCAATAGCTCTCGGCATGCACGGAGGCGGGCGAGACGTGACTACCGCGGCTTTCGCGCGGCTCGCCGGCACAGAACGAGTGCTTGGCCTCGAGTCCCAATTCGCGCGACAGGTCGGTGGGGCGCATCGAAGGGTGGCGAATGCGAAGCGATAGCTCGAACGGCGTCGGGCCCGCGGCCGCCGATGATTTACGGGGTGCACCCAAAGGAATCTCCTAGGACGGTTCGCCATGCAAGTGGCTGGAGACCGAGGATACAGCGCCAACGCCCCCGGCCAAAATATTGCGCCCGGTGCCATTGTGAACAACCCAAAGTTGCCGCGGAAACGCCTGTGGATAACTGTGTGGGGAGGCCATCGCAGGTGCGGTGTTCGAGATTTGACTTCAAGTTCGAAGAGGATCTGACGGGTTCTACGGATTCGAGGGTATTCCAATTTTGATTGACAAAGAATACGAAAAATTACAAAATGGAATCATGAAAACTACGGTAGATATTCCCGAAGACGAACTCACAGACGCAATTCGATTTACGAAGGCGAAGACGAAGCGCGAAGCGATTGTGACTGCCATCCAGGAATTCAATCGTCGCAAGCGGATGGCTGAACTCAGCAAACATGCCGGGACGTGTAGCGATCTGTTGAGCGTCGAAGAACTCTTGCGGCAACGCCGCAGAGATTGAGTTGCAGTGATCCTGATCGATTCTTCCTCCTGGATTCACATGCTCAGACCGAATGGAGAGATGGCTGTCCGAGAGCGCGTAACGCGCGCACTCGATGCCGGTGAGGCTTGTTGGTGCCCCATGATCCGGTTGGAATTATGGAATGGTGCGGCCGGCGAGCGCGACAAGAAGGTCCTCAAGGACTTCGAGCGCGTGCTGCCGGAACTCAGCATCGACACCTCGGTTTGGAATATCGCGTTTGGACTTGCACGACGTGCCCGCGCCGCGGGAATCTCCGCTCCGGCCACCGACATCCTGATTGCTGCATGCGCCCGGCATCACAAGGTCGAACTCGAGCACGCCGATTCAGACTTCTCGCACCTGGCACAGCTCTAGCAGGCACCCAGCGTAGCTCAGCGCGCGGGGACCTCGGCTGCGCGGAGCCGTGATTGCAGGCTCAGTGCTTCATTGTTCAACTCGTGGGCGTAGGCGGTCATGGCGCTCGGCGCCATGATCGTGACGGCTGCGTCAGCGTGCGGCAGGGCCTCGCGGTCGCGGTGCTGGGCGGCAAGCGCCTCGGCCAGCACGAGATGTGCGGTGCCCAGGCTTCGATCTTTGGGAGACACCTTTCCGGTGAGCAGCACAAGTAATTCCTGCGCCGCGGTTTCCGCATCCCGATAACGTGCAGTGGCGACGTAAGCGCGCGCGAGAGAATAGAGCATGTCGGAATTGTCGGTGCTGCCGCCGACGACGCGGCGCCAGGTCGGCATCGCATTCTCGAGCAATTGGACCGCCTCGTTGGCGCGGGAAAGATGCATCAGGGCGTCGGCCCAAGAGGGCAGTTCATCGAGGGCATCCGGGCTGTCGGGACCCTCACATTCGATGAACCCGTCATAGGCTTTCTTGTAGATCGCGAGGCTTCCCGCGCTATCCCCGTTCCTATCGTCGATCCAAGCGATCCACCCGTACACGGCTGAGCGGTCGCAGAGCGCGAGCGGATCGTCGGCGTACAGCGTCAGCAGCCGTTCGAAGATTGGCTTTGCGTCGACACCCAGCCCGCCCAGTTGCAGATCCATGGCGAGGTAATACAAGGCAAACTCCAGATCGCGCTGCGCCAACCCGTGCTCATCGGCTTCCTTGACGGCCGTGCGCAGCAGGATGAGATTCTCGTCCTTGCGGAAACCGTTGTTATCCTCGTTCCAGGCGTAATACACCTTGGCGAGTACCCTCAGGCGCCACGGGACGGCATCGTTCTCCGAGCGACTCAGGGCGGCCGCGAGGAGCGCGCGGCCGTCGGCGACACGCCCCCGTTGACAATCGATTGCGCCGATAAAGATCTCGGCCTCGGTGAGATCGGCAGTTGCCCCTGCGCGGCTGGCGCTTTCCTTGACGACGGCGAACGCTGTCAGTGCCGCATCGAGGCTGCCGCTGTCGTACATCGATTCGGCGAGTGCCAGCTGACCGCTGCGCAGGTCTGCGGGGTCATGGATATAGTCGGGCAACTTGGCCAAGCCGACGCGCAGAAAATCAGGGACGGTGGCGACGGGTTTACCGGTGTATTGTGGGTTGGCCATTTTAAAGAGCCGGTACATGTAGGTCTGCATGCGGAGCGATCGCTCGGCCTCATGCAGCGCCTGGCGCTGGCGCCAACCGGCGAGCAGTCCGGTCGCGACCAGCGCCACCAGCAGCAAACTCATGAACCCGGCACTCAAAGCGTGCCGGCGCAAAAACTTGCCGCCGAGGTAAAACAGGGTCTGGGGCCGCGCCAGAATGGGCCGGCCTTCGAGATGGCGCGTAAGGTCCTGCATCAGGGCATCGACCGAGGCATAGCGCTCCGCGGGCTGGGGCCGGAGGCATTTGGCAACGATCGTATCGAGGTCACCCCGCAGCAATCGTTGCAACCGCGGACCCGTGGTGGCCCGGTTCCGCGCAGTATCCTCAGTGATCTGCGACGCCGAGAGATGTTGCGGTTGCGTCTCTCTGAAGGCGCGCTCGATGGCGATGGCTGCAGAGCGGCGACCACCTTCCACTTCACCGGTGAGAAGAAAGAAGAGAATCGCCCCCAGCGAATAAATATCGCAGGCCGTCGTCACCGGCTCATTCCGCAACTGCTCGGGGCTCGCATAGGCGGGCGTGGCGAGAATGGTGGTAGTCACCGAGTCGTCCGGTTGCACCAGCTTGCTGGTGCCAAAGTCGAGCAGTTTCACCACCCCTTTCGTATTGACCAGAATGTTGGAGGGCTTCAGATCCAGATGCACCACGAGGTTACGGTGGGCGTGAGCGATGGCCTCGCAGACCTGGCGAAAGAGCCGCACTCGGGCTTCTACGCTGAGCGCTTCGCGGTCACAGTACTCGTCGAGGTGCACCCCCTCGACGAAATCCATGACCAGGTAAGGTTGGCCACTCTCGCTAAGACCCGCGTCCAACAAGTGGGTGATGTTCGGATGATCGAGCATCGAGAGGATGTGCTGCTCGCGATGAAAGCGCTCGACGAAGTGCTGCCCGGCGGCATGCGGCGAGAGTACTTTGATCGCCACCCGCTGCGGCGCGCCGCCCAAGAAGCGCTCCGCAAGGTAGACCGTGCCGATGCCGCCCGAACCGATCACACGCAGCACCTGATAGGGACCGAACCGGCGCGGCAGGCCGGGGGAACCCACGCCAGGAGAACCTTCGCCCGGGGACCCCAAGTCAGCGGGTGCGGCCCGCGCAGCGAACAAGTCCTGGTCCTGATTGGCGCCGCGCACCATCCGCAGCACCCTGGCGCGCATCGCGGCATCCGTGCAGGCCGACTCCAAAACCCGCTCGCGGTCCGGCTGCGGAGTGCGATCGATCAGGTCGAATAGGGTTTGTAATTGCCCCCAGGCTTCCGGCCCGTCACTCATCCACGCTCCCCTTGGCTAGGGTCGAATCTTATCGGCGGTTGTCTAACCCGCCGGATCATGCAGCTGATCGTAAAGCCAGCCTCTGACGAACTTCAGCTCGCGATCGATGGTGGCCTTCGACTTGGAAAGCAGTTCAGCCGTCTCTGTGGCGGTAAACCCCAGAAAAAATCGCAGCTCGACGATGCGGCACTTGGTGGGATCCACCTGGTCCAGCTTGACCAACGCTTCATCGAGGTCGAGCAGGTTGGCATCCGCCGCATCGATCCAGACGAGATTCTCATCGAGTGGCACCTGCACGCCGCCATCGCGTTTCTGACGTCGGCGGTCCCGGGCGTGATCCATCAAGACCCGCCGCATGATACGAGCCGACAAGGAATAAAAATGTTCGCGGTCTTCGAATCGCAATTCGCGCTTCCCGACGAGCTTGAGGAACAGCTCGTTAACCACGCTGGTCGGCTGCAGTAAATTTTCCAACCGCTCGTTGCGAAACAAGGCGCCGGCGATGTCCCGCAGGCGCGGATAAACGGCTTCGAATAGGCGATCGAGCGCGGCAGGCTTGCCGGCACGCCACTCGTGCAGAAGTTCAGTGACCTCAAGGCGCGAGCCGGTCTCGCGGCTGCTCCCCTCATCGCTTCCCGACATATCCCATCCGCCGGCTCGTCGCGGCTCGAAGAGCGCATGGACGTTGCCATGATTATATCTACGGAGCAACACCCGCCAGAGCAGGAGTTAACGATATTCTTCATGCGATGAGTTTCTCCTTCGGCCATCGGTGCGCCGTGCGGAGGAACAATGACTCGACACGCAGAAATTTCCGCGGGAACGCCTGTGGATAACTCCATGCGATGGATATGGCCCCGACCGCAGGGCCGGCTCCGCCGCCATCGGCCGGCTGACGCCTACCCCTCGATTCCCTGCGCCTTCAAATACTCATCATAGGTGCCGCGGAAGTCGCTGATGCCGCCGGCTTTGAGTTCGATCACGCGCGTGGCGAGACCGCCGACGAACTCGCGGTCGTGGGAGACGAAAATCAGCGTGCCGGGGTAGTGTTCCAAGCCGATCTGCAATGACTCGATGGTCTCCATGTCCATGTGATTGGTCGGTTCATCCATGAGCAGTACATTGGGTTTGGTGAGCATCAGCTTGCCATAGATCATGCGGCCCTTCTCGCCGCCCGACAGAACTTTGACCGACTTCTTGGTCTCCTCGCCCGAGAACAGCAATCGTCCGAGCGTCGCGCGCACGATCTGGTCATCGTCGGCCTTGCCCGTGTACTGCGACATCCAGGTAAAGAGGTCGGTCTTGTCCTCGAACTCGGCCTGCGGATCCTGCGGCATGTAGCCGGGTTGCGCATTCTCGACCCAGACGATCTTGCCGGCCGTGGGCTGAAGCTCACCGGCCAGGCAGCGCATCAAGGTGGTTTTGCCGGCCCCATTCGGACCGATGATGGCGATGCGCTCGCCGGCTTCGACGTTGATGGTGATGTCCTTCAAGACCAGCTCGTCGGTCCCCGGATACTTGAAGCTGATCTTCTCCACCGACACGGCGCCCCGGTAGAGCTTCTTGCCCTGTTCGAAACGGATGTAGGGATTCTGCCGCGAGGAGGGGCGGATCTCCTCGATCTTGATCTTCTCGAGCTGCTTCTTGCGCGACGTGGCCTGGCGCGCCTTCGAGGCGTTTGCCGAGAAGCGCCGCACGAATTCCTGCAAGTCGGAGATGCGGTCCTTGGCCTTGGCATTCGCGGCCTCCACCCGCGCGCGAGCCTGCACGGACGCCAGCATAAAATCATCATAATTCCCTGGATAGATCTTCAATTGCTGGAAGTCGAGATCGGCGACGTGCGTGCATACCTGGTTCAAGAAGTGGCGGTCATGGCTGATGATGACCATGGTCGCGTCGTAGTTATTGAGCGCGCTTTCCAGCCAGCGGATGGAATTGATGTCCAGATTGTTGGTGGGCTCGTCGAGCAGCAGCACGTCCGGCCGGGAGAACAGCGCCTGCGCCAGCAACACCCGCAGCTTCAGACCCGGCGGGACCTCGCGCATGGGTCCGTTGTGACGGGCTTCGGGGATCCCGGCATCGGTGAGAATCGCGCCGGCGCGCGCCTCCGCGTCGTAGCCGCCGTATTCCGCGAAAACACCCTCGAGTTCGGCGGCGCGCATGTAGTCCTCGTCCGTGGCATTGGGGTCGGCATAGATGCGGTCGCGTTCGGTCATCGCAGCCCACAATTCGGTGTGACCGCGCATCACCACGTCGAGCACCCGGTCGTCCTCATAGCCGAATTGGTTCTGATTGAGCTTGCCGAGCCTGAGGCCCGCCTGCAGCATCACATCCCCCGCGGAGGGCTCTAGATCGCCGCCGAGCACCTTCATGAGGGTCGACTTGCCGCAGCCGTTGGCGCCGATGAGGCCGTAACGGTTGCCGTCAGCGAACTTGACGGTGACCTGCTCGAACAGCGGTTTTGCGCCGAATTGAATGGCGACGTTGGAAGTAGCAAGCATTTTGACTAATTACCTTACAAGGGGGCTGCCGCAACGGGCTGCCGGGGGAGCGGCAGGCGGTTGGGCAAAACACCGCGCGCGACGCTTTATACCATTGCGGCATGAGAAATTGAACAAAGCGCATTTTGTCGACTGCGACATATGTCATACCATCGCCAATGGACTACCGTCTTCTCCTCATGTCGAGGTCGGCTGCAAGAAGCCTTTTGCGGCAGTCCAAGCAGAGCGAGCCCTGAGCAGGTGAGTTTTTGACCGTCATTCTCAATAACCGCTGGGACGTCAATCTAGACGCCTTCTTCCGGGTCGCCTGGCAGCGCGAACCCGTGCGCATCTCCGAGTGGGCCATGCACCGCATCGACACGAGTCGCAAGGGTTTCCTCGACATGATCGAGCGCGACCCGAGCGTCGTGGTCTACGGCGTGACCACGTCCATGGGCGAGGCGGCCAGCCAGCGGCTCACCATGGAGCAACGCAACCGCCACGCCCGGATCAAGCCATTTCCTGCCGCCATTGCCTTTGGCGATTATCTCCCGGATCGGGTGGTGCGCGGCATCGTCCTCGCCCGACTGACGAACTTCATCGAAGGGCATGCGGCCACCACGCCGCGCATCGCCAAGGCGGTGGCTGCGATGCTCGACGGTGCCCCCATGCCGCCGATCGCCGCCGCCGGCCAGGGCGGTGCCGGCGAGATTCTCGCGCTGTATCCGCTGTTCGCCGAGCTTTCCACCCAGTTCGAGCTCGAAGTGAAGGAGCGCGGTTCGCTCATCAACGGCTCGCCCTGCGCCGCCGCGCTGATCGCCGACTCGGCGATCGCCGCGCAACGCCGCTTACGGCTGGCTTTCAAGACCTTTGCCCTGTCGATAGACGCCTTCCGGGCACCGCTCGAGCACTATGACGCGGCGCTCGACCTCCTCTGGGGGGACAAAGACGAGGCCGCGGCGCTGCAGGCACTGCGGGCTTATTTGGTCGGCTCCAGTGCCGCCGCGGGTCAGCGCACCTATCAGGCGCCGGTGAGCTATCGGATCGTGCCCCGGGTGCTGGGCCACGCACACCGCGCGGCCGCCGCGGCCGCCCACGCCGCCACCGTCTCCTTGTCCTCCATCAGCGATAACCCGGTGTATTTGCAGCCCGACCTCAAACATCCGTTTGGAAGATGCATCACGACCGGGGGGTATCACAACGCCATGGCGACACCCGCGCTCGATGATCTCTCGGGGATCTGGGCCGATATTTGCCTGCTCTGCGACCGCCACAGCTCGAAGCTATTGAACGGCCGTGTGTCACAGATGCCCGATTTGCTCTTGATCGGCCGGCAGCCCGGCGAAAGCGACGGGCGCGGCAACATCGGCTACGTGCCGATGGCGACGGCCGGCTACATTGAGATGGCAAAATCCGCGGCGCAGCGCACGTTCATTCCCGGCAGCGATTCGGCCTCGAATCAGGACGACGTGGCCACTCCCACGTTCCTCGCCTGGCAGAAAGAGCAGCGTACCGGACGCTGTCTGGACGCCTGTCTCGCCATGTTGGCGGTGGTTGCCTCGCAGGCGTTGTACGTCACCGATCGCGCGCCGCCGCCGGCACTGAAGGAATTTGTCGGTTTGGTGCGCAGTCACGTGCCGCCCTTGGTCGAGGACCGTATCTTGGGTCCTGAGTTCGACCGGCTGACCGACGCGCTGACGGCGCAGGTATTCTCCGCCGAGAGCGACATCCATGCAGATGTGACTCTCGACGCGGGCTAGGCGCCCCCGGCTAGGCGCGGCCGGCTAGGCGCCCCCGGCTAGGCGCCCCCGGCTAGGCGCGGCCGGCTAGGCGCCCCCACTATTCTCCAACCAGGGGGGTAAAGGCGTTGACGGGGCCTACGTAGCCGTACAGCACGGCAAGCTCAGTCTGCTGCGCTTCCACCTCCACCAACAAGACCGGCAACTGCTCCGATAGGCCGTCGACACCTTTAGCGGTCAAACCCTGCTCAGGCAGATCGACGAACAGCACCGCATCGCCCGATTGCTGAAAACTGGCGTGTACGAGCGTCTGCAAGTTCCGCATCACGGCCTCAGCCCGCGGATCGTCCACGTTCTTGATCTTGATGCCCGTGCCAATCAGCACCAGGCGCCGGCCCTTGCGAACGAGGAAGCCGTTGTGGGTGCTCGCGCCCGCCAGGCGGCCGGGACTCTCGAAAAAGCACACCTCGTCGAATACCGCACCATGGTTGGACCTCGACGCGCAACTCAATCGCTTGATAAATGAGCTCTTTTTGACGCTCTCCCAAGGCGCCCCCAGCTGCAACCCGAATAACCCGTCGGGCAGGAAGGCGGCCGGCGACGGCGGCTGAAAGTCGCCGGCCTGGGTCATCAACGAGGCGAGCCAAAGAGGCAGCAAGCTAATCCAGGCAATTCGGCATGAATGCGTCATAAGGAACTTAACGGCAGGGGCAGGGGAATATTAAGGAACCGATCGAGCCCCGCCGGGCTCCAAGCCACGGGTCCGCAGCGGGCGTAACAACCTCCGCGCCGGCGACTGCCGTTGCTAAACTTAAGTCCGGTGCTTCCGGACCCTTGAAGGGCGCCCGTGGTGTGCCCGAGCATCTGCATTTCAGTCAACAAGGACCCAAGATTAATGAATCAGAGACCCGACTCGACGTATCAGCCGGAGGCGCGCCCCGCGCCCCTGGAACTCAATGCGGACATGCGGGCGGCGCGCGAGACAGTGGTGGCGAATTCCGTCTGGGTGAAGCCGCTGCAGGCGGAGATCGCCCGAGTCATCGTCGGCCAGAAGCATCTGCTCGACCGGTTGCTGATTGCCCTGCTCACTAATGGTCACGTGCTGCTCGAGGGCGTACCGGGCCTGGCCAAGACCCTGGCGCTCAAGACCTTGGCGAGCTGCGTGGCGGTACGCTTCAAGCGGCTGCAGTTCACGCCGGACATGCTGCCGGCCGATATCGTCGGGACCATGATCTACAACCCCCAGGACGGGGTGTTCCGTACCAAGCACGGACCCATCTTCAGCAATATGGTGCTGGCCGATGAGATCAACCGGGCCCCCGCCAAAGTGCAAAGCGCGCTGCTCGAGGCTATGCAGGAGCGGCAGGTCACCATTGGGGATGAAACCTACGGGTTGCCCAATCCCTTTCTGGTGCTCGCCACGCAGAACCCGCTCGAACAGGAGGGCACCTATCCCCTGCCCGAGGCGCAGATCGACCGCTTCATGATGAAGGTCATCGTCAATTATCCGAGCCGCGCGGAGGAGCGTTCGATCTTGGATGCCATGGCCACGTCCGAGCCGCTGCCGGTGCCGCGGCCGGTGGTCTCGGCCGAGCAGATCGTGAGTGCCCGCCACGTCGTCAATACGCTGTATGTCGATGAGAAGATCCGCGACTACATCGTCGACCTGGTCGTCGCGACACGGCCGCCGGTGGCCGCCTCATTCAAATTGAACGGCTACATCCAGACCGGCGCCTCACCGCGCGCCACCATTGCCCTGACTTTGGCCGCCCGCGCCATGGCCTTTCTGAGCGGACGGCACTTCGTGATTCCCCAGGACGTCAAGTCCATCGCGCTCGATGTCCTCAGGCATCGGGTGACGGTGACCTACGAGGCCGAGGCCGAAAACATCACCTCCGAGAATGTCATCGAAAAGATCCTCGACGCCCTGCCCGTACCTTGAAGTCCCATGCCAGCCGATACCACCAAATCCACCAAGGTCATCATGAGCGGCATGCGGCAGCTCGAAATCCGCACGCGCCGCATGGTCAACGACAGTCTCGCCGGCTCCTATCATTCGGTGTTCAAGGGTCGCGGCATGGACTTCGACGAGGTGCGCGAATACAGCGCGGGCGACGAAGTGCGAACCATCGATTGGAACGTGACGGCGCGCGCCGGCCGTCCCTTCGTGAAAAAGTTCACGGAGGAGCGGGAACTCACCATCCTGTTGGTGGTGGACGTGAGCGCGTCGGGAAATTTCGGTTCGGCGGCCCTCTCCAAGCGGGATCTCGCCGCGGAACTGGCGAGCGTGCTGGCCTTTTCGGCGATCCGCAACAGCGACAAGGTGGGCTTGCTCCTATTCACGGACCGGGTGGAACGGTACCTTCCGCCGAAGAAGGGCCGGCGCCACGTGCTGCGTGTGGTGCGAGACATTCTCTACCACACCGCCGAGGGTACCGGCACCGACACCGTCAAGGCGCTCGATGTGGTGAATCACCTGCTGCATCGGCGTGCCATTGTCTTTTTGATCTCCGACTTCGAATCCCCCGGCGACGTCGTCAAGGAGCGCGAGGCACTGCGTCGCGCCATGCGCCAGACGAATCGACGCCATGATCTGGTGGCCGTGCACATCGAGGATCCGCATGAAAAGGAGATGCCCAACGTGGGCATCCTCGCGCTCGAGGATGCCGAAACCGGCGAAGTCGTCGAACTCGATACGGCGAGCGCGGCCGTGCGGCGAAAATTCAAGGAATTTGCCCTGGGGCGGAGCCGGCAATTGGTGACGGATTTTCGCGCCGAGGGTGTCGATACGCTGCAATTGCAAACCGATGTCCCCTACATTCCGGCGTTGCAGCGCTTCTTCAAGACTCGTGAAAGGCGCCGGGTATGACGCCGGACATTCACGACATCCGCGGGCCGAAGTTCATCATGCCCTGGTGGCTGATCCCCGCCGGCATCGCCGTGGTGGTGCTGGTCGCCGTGCTCGGCTGGGCGCTCTGGCGCTGGTGGAAGGCGCGCCGCCGGCCGCGCGTGTTGCTGCCCTTCGAGGTCGCACTCGAGCGCCTGGAAGCGATCCGCACGCTGATGGAACCCGCGACGGCCCGTGAATTCTCCACCGCCGTGTCCGACATCGTGCGCAACTACATCGAGCAACGATTCCTGGTGACCGCCACGCATTTGACCACCGAGGAGTTCCTCCGGGATCTGCTGGCCTCCTCCAATGCCTCGCTGGTTGAAAATCGGGCGCTGCTGTCGGAGTTCCTGCATCAATGCGACCTGGTGAAATTCGCCGGCATCTCGCTCACCCGGGAGAACATGGAATCCCTGCATCGCAGCGCCCGGGTCTTCGTCACGGAAACCTCCAAGCCCGAGCCCGCTGCCAAACCCGCCGCGGCAACGGCCGCAACACCGGCGGCGCCGACGGCCGCGGCGGCGTCCACGGCCGCAGCAAACGCAACGGCGGCAGTAACCGTTACGGCAACGGCTGCCAAGCCGGCCGCCGTTCCACCGTCGACGCTCATCAGCAAGTAGTCCGCTCCATGATTCGCTTCCTGCAACCCGAGTGGTTCTGGCTGCTGGCGCTCCTGCCCCTTGTCATCCTGTGGCGCGGACGGCGCGGCCCGGTGGCGGCGGTGCAGTATTCGGATGTCGCACTGGTTCGCGCGGTGGCGCAGAGCAGCCGCAGCCGGATCGGCCGCTGGCTCTGGCTGATACCGGTGCTGGCCGCGGCTCTCATGGTGGTGGGGCTTGCACGGCCGCAGCGGGGCCACAGCCATACGGAAGTGACGGCCAATGGGATCGACATCGTCCTCGCCCTCGATGTCTCGGGCTCGATGCAGGCGCTCGACTTCTTGGTGGCCAATCAGCGCGTCAATCGCATCGAGGTGGTCAAATCGGTGGTCGGCAAGTTCATCGATGAGCGGCCCAATGATCGCATCGGTCTCCTGGCCTTCGCCGGCGCCCCCTATTTGGTGAGCCCGATCACGTTAGACCATGATTGGCTGCAACAAAATCTCGAGCGCGTCAGCATCGGCGGTACGGACGACGGCACGGCAATCGGTTCGGCGATCGCGGCCAGCGTCAACCGGCTGCGCAGCACCAAGGCGAAGTCGAAGGTGGTGGTGTTGCTCACCGACGGCATGAACAATACCGGCAAGATTTCGCCGCTCGCGGCCGCCGAAGCGGCCAAAGCGTTGGGTGTAAAGATTTACACCGTCGCGGTGGGAGTGCGTGGCAAGGCACCGATCCCGGTGCGCGATGAATTCGGCAACATGCACATCATCATGGCCAAGGTGGACGTGGACGAGCAGACATTGCAGACCATCGCCGAGGAAACCGGCGGCAAGTTCTACCGTGCCACGGATACCGATTCGCTGCAGAAGATCTACGAACAGATCAACCGTCTCGAGACGACGGCGCAGACGGTGCAAAAATTCGAACACTTCGATGAGCTCTATCGGTGGGCTCTGTACCCCGCGGTGGCGCTCTTAGGGCTGAGCATTCTGCTGCAGCAAACCCGCTTCCGGAGGCTGCCTTGAGATTCAGTGAGCCCGGGTGGTTGGCGGGCGGTGCATTCGCCTGTGTGCTGCTCCTGCTGCTGTGGCGATTCGCGGATGCGCGTCAGCGGTCTGCGCTCGCGCGCTTCGTCTCGGCGCACTTGCGCGAGGCGCTCACCCGGTCCATCTCCATCGGACGGCGACGGCTGCAGCGCGGGCTCCTGCTGCTGGCGGTGGCCCTGTTGTTCATCGCCCTCGCCGGCCCGCAACTGGGCTTTCGCTGGGAGGAGATCAGCCGCCGCGGCAATGACATCGTCTTTGCCATCGACACCTCGCGCAGCATGTTGACGCCCGACATCAAGCCCAACCGGTTGGCGCGCGCCAAGCTCGCCATCGACGACTTTGCCGATCAGCTGGATGGCGATGCCGTCGGCATCGTTGCATTTGCCGGAACCGCGTTCATGGTGTGTCCGATCACGCTCGACTACGGCGCCTTCCACGAGTCGCTCCGCGCCATCGACACCGACACGATCCCGCGCGGCGGCACCAATATCGCAAGCGCCATCCGCGAGGCCGACGCAGCGCTGCGCCGTCGTCCCGGCAGCGATAAGATCCTCATCCTGGTCACCGACGGCGAGGACTTGGAGGGCGATGCATTGGCGGCAGCCGAGGCGGCGAAAGCACAGGATAACCTGCGTATTTTTACCGTCGGTGTCGGTACGCCGAACGGCGATCTCATCCCCCTGCCACCCTCGCTGGGCGGTGGGTTCGTCAGAGACGAGAACGGCGCCTTCGTGAAGTCGCATCTCGATGAAAGCGCGCTCACCGCCCTCGCGCAAGCCACGGGTGGGTTCTACGTGCCCCTGGGAACCCAGGGTGAGGGTCTGCAAACGATCTATCAAAAAGTCTTGGGTCCCCTGGCAAAACACGACCTGGCCTCGCGCCGGCAGAAGGTCTTCACCGAACGCTATCAATGGCCGTTGTGCGCTTCGTTTGCCGCCCTGCTGCTCAGCTTGTGTGTCGGAACCCGGCGCCGCGGCGGTGCGCGGATCGGCGCAGCATCGCGGCTCCGATCCGCCGCCGCTGTGCTGGCGGGCACCGGCAGCGAGGCCGGCGCGGGCAGGGCGGGGGGCACCGCGGCCGCACGCGCCGGAACCCAAGCCATGGGCGTCATCCTGCTGGGGTTACTGTTGTGGACGCCTGCGGCGCCGGTCCGCGCGGACACTTTGGCCGCGGCCCGCGATTACCAGAAAGGCGATTACGCCGCCGCCCTCAAGGACTATGCCGCCGCCGCGAAAAACGATCCGAACAAACCGGTTCTGCAGTACGACTTGGGGACCGCCGCCTACCGCGCAGGTTTGTATCCGCAGGCCGCCAAAGCATTTCAAGAAGCGATTGCCAAAGCCCCTTCCAGCGGACCCAATAAACTCGCCGACCAGCAGGACGCCTACTACAACCTGGGCAACTCCCTCTACCGCGCCGGGGAGAAGACCGCACAGGCCGCGCCGCAGGACACGCTCAAGCAGTGGAACGATGCGGTCAAGGCCTATGACACCGCGTTGCAGCTTCGTCCCGATGACGCGGACAGCAAGTACAACCGCGACCTGGTGAAGCGCAAGATCGAGGAACTCAACAAGAACCAAAATCAAAACCAGAATCAAAACCAGAATCAGAACCAAGACAACAAACAGAACAAAGGTCAGGGTCAGGGCCAACCACCGCCGGGTCAGCCACCGCCGGGCCAGCAGTCGCCGCCGAACGCCAACAACGACCCGAAGCCGGGTCAGCAACCGCCGCCGCCGGGGCAGCAACCCGCGCCGGGCCAACAACCTCCCGGCCAAACGCCGCCGCAACAGCCACCCCCGAATGGCGGTTCGAACGGTCAGCAACCGCCGCAGACCGCCAACCAACCGCCACCTGCCCAGGGCAAGGGTCAGCCGCAGGGACAAAACCAGGCCGGCGGCAATCCGGATCAGCATGCCGGCGACGATCCGCAGAGCGCGGACAACCAACGAATTCCCGGACAGATGAGCAGCGAGGAGGCGCGTGAATTGCTCGACTCGGTCAAGGGCGATGAGAAGCATGCGCCGCTCACCCCCTACGCACGCGCCGAAGCAGATCAACAACAGCAGCCGCCACTCAAGAATTGGTGATATGAGTTTGGCATTCGTCCGCCACGGCGGATTTCTCGCATGGCTGGCCGCGCAGGCGATTGCCGGCCTGCCCGCCTTGGCGACCGCGTCCGCGGCAGCGGCAGCGGCAGCGGCGACGCCCATGGTCACCGCCAGCATCGAGCCGACGCAAATCATCATGGGCGAATCGGCCGAACTCACGATCACTCACTCGGGCGGCAGCAACGAGCCGGTGTCCTTGCCGACCGTCGAGGGTCTGGCATTCCGGGTCATCGGCACATCGCAACGCACCGAGATCATCCGGGGAGCAACCTTCAGCACCACGGCGTTGGTGGTGCGCGTCACGCCCGCCGCCGCGGGTGTTTACACCATCCCGGCACTCACCCCCGACTCGCAGCCCTTGGTGCTCCGGGTCCGACCCGAGGGTTCGCTGCCGCTGCCCGGGCACCTGGGTGCCGCCGGGAGCAAGGCGCCGGACTCCTCCAAGGCGGCCGAGGGCACCGCCTTCCTGCGTTTGGTGTTGCCGAAAACGGAGATCTATGTCGGTGAGAGCATCCCGGTCGCCATTGAACTCAGGTTGAAGAACGGCTTCGTCAAAACCTTGAACGGATTGCCCAAATTGACTGGCGCCGAATTCACGCTCAACAATCTGTCACGCCAGCCCGAACGATCCGAGACGGTGATCGACGGCGAGGGCTACACCGTGCTCACCTGGCACAGTATGCTCGGCGGCGTGAAGCCCGGCAGTTATTCGCTGTCCGTGGAATCGCCGATCACCATCCGTATACAAACCCGCCCGCAGCGTGAGTCACGGCTCGAGAACATGCTGGGAGATCCCTTCCTGCAGAACATTTTCGGCGCGACGGTCACCAAGGATGTGACGCTGAAGAGTACGCCGACGGACCTCACGGTGCTCGAACTGCCGACCGTCGGTCGACCGCCCGACTTCAGCGGTGCCGTGGGTTCGTTCAAGATCGCCGACGAACTGTCGCCGAGCTCCGCTGCGGCCGGAGATCCGATCACCGTGCGCTTGCACATCGCGGGTACCGGCAATTTCGATCGCGTCGACAGCGCCATGCTGACTCACCTCGACGGTTGGAAGACTTATCCGCCCACCTCCTCCTTCAAGGCCGGCGATGAACTGGGCGACAAGGGTGAAAAGACCTTCGAACAGCCCATCATCGCAGCCCACACCGGTGCGCAAACGCTGCCGGAACTGGCTTTCAGCTACTTCGACCCGAGCACCCGCAGTTATCAAGTCGCCCGCAGCGGCCGCTTGAGCGTGAACATTTCCGCCTCGCAAGCCGACCGCTCATTGAGCGCACCCGCCACCGGCGCGCCATCGCCACCTCCTTCTGCTACTCCTCCTGGCGCACGCCCGGTCGCGCAAGCCGGCAGCGACGGACTGAGGCCGGATCATCCAGAAGCCGGCGCGGCGTACAGCGCCTTGACCCCTTTGTACATGCGGCCGCGCTTTCTCGCGTTACCCTCCCTGTTGACCTTGAGTTTCGCCTGCGGCTGGCGAGTGTTGCGACGGGGCACTCCGGCGGGTCTCGGGCGCCGGCGCCGCGAGCGTCAACTGTCGAAGGCCATGCAGCGTCAGCTCCTGGAACTCGATGCGGCCGCAAATGCCGGGAATGCGGCGCGCTTTTTCAGTCTTGCAAGAAGCGCCTTGAGTGTCCCCGTGGGCAGCGACCTGGGCAGCGAAAGCAACGACGTGCGGGAGCTGGTGGCATTGGCCGATGAAGCGACGTATTCCGGTCGCGACGTCACCGCCATTGATTTCCAACGCTGGCAGACCGTCGTGCGCACGCGACTGCTGCGAGAGCAGAGCTCATGAAGGCCCACCCCGGCTTTGGCGTCGCGCTGCTGGCCCTGCTGCTCGCGCAGGGCGGCGCGAGCGGGGCGAACACGCCGCCGGCGGCAGACACCGGCGTCGACAAGGAGCCCGCCAGCCTGTCCGCGAATGCGCTCTATAACCTGGGCAACGCCTATGCCCGTGCCAATCAGCCGGCGCTCGCGATTCTGAACTACGAGCGCGCACGTCTGCTCGCGCCGGACGATCCCGATATCGCGGCCAACCTGCGATTCGTGCGCGCTGCGGCCAATCAACCTTCGCCGGCACCGACCCGGCTTGCCCGCGCGGTCGCCGTGCTACCGCCGACGCTGACTGCCTGGCTGGGGGTCGTCGGCGTGCTGTGTCTGGGTGGCGCGTTGATCGCGGGGAAGTCCCCTTCGCGCACGGGGCTCCGGCGCTCGAGTGTGGTGGTCGGGATTGCGCTGCTGGGGTGGACCGGGGTCAGCGCGGTGGTGTTCTGGCCCGCCGTGCATGCCGCGGTGGTCGTGACGGACGCGGCGCCGGTTCGCGTGTCGCCGGTGCCCATGGGAGACCCGTTGTTCACATTGCCCATGGCCGAAACCGTCGAGGTGACGGCAGCCCATGAAGACTACGTCTTGATCCGAACCCGGGCCGGGAAGGCCGGCTGGGCCGCGCGCGCGAACGTCGTACCGGTGGTCCCGGATCGCACGTCGACCTGGTAGCGCGCCATCAATTGACCGAGGTTCGCCGCCTGCTCGGTGAGCGACTGGGCGGCGGCGGCGGCCTCCTCGACCAACGCGGCATTCTGCTGCGTCACCTCGTCCATCGACATCACCGCCTTGTTGACCTGTTCGATGCCGGAAGCCTGTTCGTGGCTGGACGTGGCGATCTCGGCGACCACGTCGGTGACCTTTTTCACGCCCGTGACGATGTCCTGCAGCACCCGGCCCGAAGCATCCACGAGTCGGGTGCCCTGCTCCACCTTGGCGACCGATTCCTCGATCAGGCCCTTGATCTGCTTCGCCGCCGCAGCACTGCGCGAGGCGAGACTGCGGACTTCGCCCGCCACCACCGCGAAGCCGCGGCCCTGCGTGCCGGCGCGCGCCGCCTCAACCGCCGCATTCAGCGCCAAGAGATTGGTCTGAAAGGCGATTTCGTCGATCACCCCGATGATGTCGGCAATCCTCTTCGAGGAGACGTTGATCTCGCTCATGGCACCGACCGCAGATTGCACCACGGCGCCCCCACGCTCGGCTTGATCGCGGGCGGCAAGCGCCAGCTGGCTCGCCTGCGCCGCGTTGTCGGCGTTGTGCTTGACGGCCGCCGTCATCTCGTCCATCGACGCGGCGGTCTCCTCGAGACTGGAGGCCTGTTGCTCGGTGCGGGCGCTCAAGTCGACGTTGCCCTTGGCGATCTCCCGCGCCCCGGTGCCGACTTCATGGGCCACGATGGACATCGAGCGGATTGCATCGCTCATGTTGCTGATCAATTGATTCATGCCGACGGAAAGGGTCTTGAAAAAGCCGTTCTTGCCGGCTTCCTCGATGCGCGTCGTCAGGTCACCCTCGAGGGCGCTCGCGACGGTGCGCTGCACTTCCTCCTCGACCGCGACTTCCTCCGTGCGATCGATCCACTGCACCACCGTACCCATGCGCTCGCCGGCGTCATCCGTGACGGGACTGGCGATGATCCGCAGGACGGCGCCGCCCAGCTTGATATCCAGGCCGTGATTGCCGGTCAGAGCCGCCAGCATATTGCGCTGGTGCGAAGGGACCCGATGGAACGAATCGAAACAGGACCCGACGAGGCATTCGGGATCGAACTCCGGCAATTGCTTGCGGATCTCGGCGGCCCGCAGGCGAAAGATGTTGGTGCAGAACTCGTTGGTGTAAACGATCATGCCTTCCGGATCGGCCAGCATCACGCCGAGCGAAACCCGGTCGAGCGCAATGCGAATACGCGTGCTTTCCGCCAATTTGATCCGCTCGAATTCCGAGCGATTGTGCTCGCCGGCGAGTTGCTCACGGTCGGCGTCGGCGCGTGCTTGCAGGCCCTGCTGCATCTGTGCCACCGCCGCAAACATGCTGGTGACGTCGCCAGGACGGAGCTCGATGGGACTCGAAAAATCGCCCTGCGCGACGTTGTGCGCCATTGTGACGACCTCGGCCGGTTCGCCGCCGAGTTGGCGTGTGATCTGACGGAACAAGACGAAACCGATGGTGCCGACGGCGGCCACCGTCAAGAACCCGAGCAGGATCGCAGTTCGGATCGCAGCGTGCGCGGTCTCGGCCGCGATTTCGCTGGCGCTCCGCGAGATCGCGGCCAGATAGACGAAATGCTCGTTGATGTGATCGCCCATGCGCAGCAAGGCCGGGGCTTGGTCGAGCAGGTAGGCGGCCGCCTCCGCTTTCCTGCCGTCGCGCGACATGACCAGGGTTTTCTGTTTGACGATCTCATAGGCGGCGACGGCGGCCCGATCGGCGATCAACAGCTCCTTGTCCTTGGCGTCCGTGGCCAGGGCTCCGTAGGCCTGCATTGCCTGCTCTTCGAGGCCATGTTTAACCACCATCTGCTGTTCGATGCTGGCCATCAGAGCGGCATCGTGCGCCGCGACATGCTGCCAGATGTTGATTCGTGTCGCAGTGAAGTTGTAGCGCAGCGTGGCCAGGAGTTGCAGACTCGGGACCACCCGCGCATTGCCGACATCGGCGGAATTGAAGACGACCCGGATATCGACCACGAAGATGGCCACGATGAGAGAGATGCCGGCCAGCGCCACCGCGGGCAGCAAGGCGAGCTTCGTAGCGATTTCATCGGAAGTACCCGGCCCGACGGCCTGCAACGCGGTTAACCGCCTCAAGCAGGACGACTGCGAAGTGACGGATTGATTCTGCAGAGTGGGTATCGACGACCCCAGGAAATACTGGAGGGTCGCCTCAACTACCGGGTTGGCCCCATCCGCTACTGCAAATCAAACGCGCCGCGACCCATCTCCTCGGTAAGTTCGAGGATGCGGCCACCGCCGCGAGCCACGCAGGTGAGCGGATCATCAGCGATGATCACCGGCAATCCGGTCTCTTTCATGATGAGCTTGTCGATGTCACGCAGCAGGGCACCGCCGCCGGTGATGACGATGCCGCGTTCGGCCACATCACCGCCCAAGTCGGGCGGAGTCTGTTCCAGGGCCTGACGGACCGCCATGACGATACCTTGCAGCGGTTCCTCGAGCGCCTGCAGGATCTCGTTCGAGTTCAGGGTAAATCCGCGCGGGACGCCTTCGGACAAGTTGCGGCCGCGCACGGAGATCTCCCGCACCGTGTCACCCGGATAGGCGGAGCCGATCTCGATTTTGATGCGCTCGGCCGTGGTGTCACCGATCAGAATTCCATAGTTTCGGCGCACATATTGGATGATCGCCTCGTCAAACTTATCGCCGCCCATGCGGACGCTGGCCGCGTAGACAATGCCGTTCAAGGAGACCACCGCGACCTCTGAGGTACCACCGCCGATGTCGAGCACCATGGAACCGCGCGCCTCGTGGACGGGGAGACCGGCGCCGACCGCAGCCGCCATCGGCTCGGGGACGATGTCCACACTGCGTGCACCGGCACCCTCGGCCGACTCCTTGATCGCCCGCCGCTCGACTTGAGTCGACCCGAACGGCACACACACGAGCACGCGTGGACTCGGCCGGAAAAATCGGTCGCCGTGAACCTTGTTGATGAAGTACTGCAGCATTTTTTCCGTATACGTGAAGTCGGCGATGACGCCGTCCTTCATCGGGCGCACCGCGGTGATATGCCCCGGCGTGCGGCCGAGCATCTTCTTCGCCTCAGCACCCACGGCCACGACCACCTTGCCGCCCCGATTCGGCTCGTTTTGAACCGAGACCACGGACGGTTCGTTGAGCACGATTCCCTTCGACTTGACGTAGATCAAGGTGTTGGCCGTTCCCAGATCGATCGACAGGTCATTCGAAAAATGACCCCGCAAACGCCTTATCAGGGACACTGAACCGACTCCAAACCGGATACCGGCAGAATTTCTTGCATGTAAGCCCTTTAGCGACTGACTCGCCGCTTAGGTGATTGATCTTGTGAAGGGGCGCAATGATGCACCGAGACAGTGTCGAACGCTATCTCGCCGCTCTGTTTACCCTGCGGTTAGGACTCCGCATCAACCCTCCATGTCGTGCTGGATCGAGGCGAGCGTTCCGGGCGAGCGCGCCTTGAGCGTGGCGAACCACGCGAACCCCACCGCCAGATAACCGAAGAAAATATACGGAAGTATGTTGTACGGATAGTCCGGGACCGGATACACGCTCCCGACAATGACGAACATCATCAGTGCCGCTCCCGCGATACCGAGGAGCACGTGACGCGACTTCATCTCGTTCGTTCTGCGCAGGTCCATCGGCGCCACGATACAGAGCATCAAGTAGACCACCACGAAGCCAAAGCTTGCGAAGGTGCCCGCATACCCGAAGGCGTTGAGGAGGCCGAGAGGCAATAACCCGGCGCAACACCCAAGCAGCAACAGGCCGCACATGACCACCGCCCGGTGGGGGGTTTTGTGAGTGTCGTGCACCAGTCCCATCGAACGATGCAGGAAGCGGTACTTGCCCATCGAGTACAGCAATCGCGCTGCAGCATTGATGCATGCGAGGCTGCAGGCGAACACGCTGATGAGGGCGGCGAAATAAACGATGCTCGAGGCCCATCCGAGGCCCGCCCTCACGGCGACATCCCCGAACGGGGCCGAACTCGTCCCGAGGATGGCGGTTTGATCGTGCATGCCGAAGACCATGAAGTAGGCGATGGCGGTGAAGAAAATGCCTGCGAACGCCGCACAACCGATCACCGCCAATGGAATGTTCTTGCGAGGATTGACCGACTCCTTCGCGAGTGTCGCCGAACTCTCGAAACCCACGAAGCTGAAGATGACGAACGGCAGGGCGGAGAAGATCGAGCCGTAATGCAACGACCCGATGTCGAGCTGCACCGGATCGACCACCGTCCCCTGCGACCGGACGATGAGCGCGGTGATGGAAATGATGATGCCGATTGACAGCACCTCGAGCAGCAATCCCACCCGCGAAGACAGTTTCACGTCTCGATACGCCGCGTAGGTCACCGCCGCAATGAACAGGACCATGATGAGGATGGTCACCGGAAGGTTCAGCCTGATCCCGAAGACGCTCAACAAATTACCGAGGAAGATCACGAAGGAGAGTGTCACGGCGACGCCGGTGAACAAATAGGCGCTCACCATCGCCCAACCCGCCATGGCGCCCGCCAGCGGTCCGAAGGTTCTGCCGATATACACGAAGTACGCACCCGCTTCGGGATGCCGCGCGGCCAGGATGCCGACGCTGGCCGCGACGATCACCACTCCGAGGGTGCCGATGAAATACGCCATCGAGCATCCGATACCGGCCAGACCCGCCACCACGGAGATATTCAATGCCGGCGTGGTCGTCGGGGCAATCACCGCCAGCGACTGGCCCACGACCTCCAGGAGCCCAAGCGCCCCCGTGCGCAATCTTGGTGCGGCTGGTACGTTCACAAGGTCATCAGTCGCTGCGCTCATGTCGGCAGTCCCACTCCTTTGCCCCGGACACTCGGGATAAGCCATTGGTAACATGACCGCGATCGGAACTACAGCATTTCGTGCCAGCGTCCGACGTCACTTGCCGGTCTCGGTTCTTTGTCATCGCGCCGGTGTGAGCGCATCCTCATTGCTTGGGCATTTCCTCATGCTAGGCTAACCCGATGAAACATAGACTTAAGAGCCGGAAACCTGGGGTGCATCCTCGGCACCACGCGGCGCCTTTATGGCGCCGTGCAGGACCCTTATTGGCAGCTCTGCTGGGACTGATCGCGTTGGTGGCTCCCCCCCTCGTACGGGCAACCACCTACACCATACCCAAGGGCGGCTCCGAGGTGGTCGGCGAGGACCAAACCTATACGACCGTCTACGAAGACACGCTCTACGACCTGGCGCGCACCTACAGCCTGGGTTCGGAGGAACTGATTCGGGTCAATCCCGGGGTAGACCCCTGGCTGCCGGGTGCCGGCAAGAAATTGGTGATCCCGGGGCGTCACATCCTCCCGCCCGGCCCGCATGAGGGCATCGTCGTGAATCTGCCGGAGCATCGACTGTACTATTTTCCGAAGCCGAACCGGGATGGGTCACGCGAGGTCATCACCTACCCCGTCAGCATCGGCAAGATGGATTGGCGCACCCCGTTGGGCCTCACCCACGTCATCCAGAAAATAAAGAATCCCGTCTGGTATCCGCCCGAGTCGGTGCGCAAGGAACATGCGGCTGCGGGGGATCCGTTGCCGGCCAGCGTTCCGTCAGGCCCGGACAATCCCCTGGGTCTGTTTGCCATGCGCCTCGCCGCCGGCAACGGCACTTATTTGATCCATGGCACCAACAACCCCATCGCCGTCGGACTCGCCGTGACTCACGGTTGTATCCGCATGTATCCCAGCGATGTGGAAGCGCTGTTCCCGCTGATTCCGGTCGGAACGCCCGTGCATCTCATCAACGAACCCGTGAAGGTGGCATGGGTGGATGGCGAGTTGCTGCTCGAAGCGCATCCGCCGGTCGATGCGGAAGGTCAGACCGTCGAGCCTCAATTGGAGCAATTCTCCGAGTTGTTGCAAAAGGCCGTGGGCGATTCCACGGTCGCCATCAACTGGGACTACGCGCGGGAAGTGCTGCAAAAGTCCGATGGCGTACTCGCCACGGTCGGACTGGAGGCGGACCTCTCCGGCGAGCCCGCTCCCGGCAGCCCCGCCTCGCCACCACCGGCAGCACTGAACCCGCCGGCATCGTCCGCCGCACCCGCTGCGCCCGCGGCTGCGCCGACCACGGCGCCGGCTGCAGCGACCACCGTCGCAGCGGCCGACAATGGGCTGGCACCGGGCGACCGATAGACCGGCGACAGGTCGAGGCGTGGTGGTCGAAGGACTGAAAAAGGCGGCGTTGCCATCCCCGCCGGGGTCCGCGTGCTCAGCGACCCCGTCGATCCGACTGTGCCGACACCATTCATCGCGTTTCTTTGGCGTGCGACCTTAGCGGGGATTCGAACCGAGTTGGATTGCTTGATGCACTCCAAGCACATTCGCTCTTCGTCGGTCACCGAGTAGCGCGAGTGTTCCGGATATCGCAAAGAGACCGACGATTACCAGAAAAAACGACCGGTTTCCCATCGCCGACATCGCGAACGCGCCGCCGAGGAGAGGCCCAAAGAATGCGCCGGCGAAGTCACCTCCACCCACGCCACTCACGACTTCGCCGGATGGATCAATGTCGGCGCCCAGCAGTCGCGCGTAGACGAGTTGAAAGCCGATCAGCGCATTGAGAGCGGTCGCGCTGGCGATAAATGCGATCTGATTGGGAACAAACAGATAAAACGCCGCCGCCAAAATCTGGATGAGGCTTGCTACGGCAAGCGGCCAGTAGGCCTTGACGCGCTTGAAAATGATCATCGTAACCATCGGCAACCCGAGCAAGACGATACCCCCAATCGCTGGGATCAAGAAGAGAGTACGAACGGCAATCTGGCGCATTTCACCTATGTTTTCGTAATGCAGCCAGAGCGCGTTCGACGCCGAGCCCAATGCTACGACACACGCCACGCTGAGCAGCCAGTGCACCGAACGGCTCTTGCTGGATCGCTCGCTCGGCGATTCAAGTTTGGGGATGGCGCGGTTCTTGACCAACCAGGACAACGGCACACCGATGGCGGCAATGACCGCAAATGTCATGAATTGGCCCCGGGGCCCCCACGCGGATTCAACGATCGATAGGCAGCCGAAAATCACCATCAAGATGAATGCCAGACAGATCGCTTGGATGGAAAACAAGCGCACCGAATGGCTTGCCCTGGCCATCACCGCGTAGGTGATCGCCACACAGCCGCCTTCGCCCAGCCCGCACAACGCCCGCGCCGTCAGCAGCAATTCATAGCGTGAAGCCACGAGAGTGAGCAATTGTGCGGCCAGGGTTGCCGAAGCCGCCAGTCGGATGACGACCCTGAACTTCACTCGTTGGATTATCCGGGAAAGGATCAGGACGCAGAGGGCCTGAAACGCGATCTCGGTCGAGATCGCAATGGATGCCATTGCTTCGCTGGTGCCGTAGCCCTTGACCAAGGCGACTTGGGTGAATGGCGAGAGATAGCCGGCGGTCTGGCTAATACTCGCTAGAAGGATCACACCCGCCATTGTCCAAGCGGATGGGTCGTCGGCCGGCGAGTTGATATCTTTCACCACCGATTGGACACTCGGATGGCGAATGTCCTCGGCTTCGCCCACTGCAGGATATCGTAACCGGCGAAGTCGCCCGCATAGGTGATGTAGTACCTGTTGGTGAGGTTGTCGACGAAGAAGTCGAGTGAGGTTTTGGATTTCGGGAATGCATATCGAAGACCCGCGTTCACCACCGTATAACTGGGTATCGTCTCGAGCGGATCGAGCACGGGCGCTGATTGCGAGGCAGCGTTGTAAACCAATTCTGCATGCGGGGAGAGCACACCGCTTTCGGGCAATCGGTAGTCATAGGCGATCTGGGCTTTGACGGACTCTTTCGGACTGTAGGCGAGCTCCGCGCCGTCCAACGGATATTGCCCGACGAACAGATCGGGGGCATGAATCTTGGTGTGCAGCAGCGTGCCGCTCAACCCGACGCTCAACTCAGCGACGGGCTTGAGCCTGATCTCGGCGTCGATCCCGTACACGTTGGCGCTCGGCGCGTTCAGCAGTTCGCTGGTGGCGCTGTTGCCGTTCGGCGGTATCGTGACGATTTGAAAATTCTTGTACTCAAGGTAGAAGGCGGCGGCGCTCACCTCGAGCTTCCGATCGAGGCCCACGCCTTTCACGCCGAGTTCGTAATTGGTATCCGTTTCCGGTCGCGCGGCGATGGCACCGCCTTGGAGAACCAGCGACGTATCGAATGCGGGGCTCTTGAATCCGGTGGATACGCTGCCATAGGCCATCCAATCGGTGAAGAATCGCCACTCCAACGCGGTTCGCCATGTCACACGGTCGGTCGAAGCCTCATCGTGATCGACATAAGTCGGAGCGGCGAAATCGTCGCTAATCGTCAGATGTTTGGTTTCGGAAGAATACCGCACGCCGCCGGTTACCGTGAATGCCGGTAGCAGCTGATAGTCTATCTGGGAAAAGACGGCCGCGGAATGCGTCGAACTAAAGAACTGATTTTGATTGCCGTAGGTTCCGTAGTACGGCACGACTTGCAGGAGTGTATCGAAGCCGTCGGTGAGCTTTTCGTAGAAGGCAAAGGCGCCGACGACCCAGTGGGCGCGGTCCGCCTCCCCACTGGCACGCAACTCCTCGGAGTACTGAGTTCGGGCCGCGGTTCCGAGAGAGGCCAGTAAGGGGTCGGGGGAGCCGTCCGAGTCCTCTTCATAATACTTGTTGCTGTATTCGAACGCAGTGATCGAGGTGAGGTCGAAATGCGCGAGCTTCAGCGTCAGGGTTTCGTCCGCGCCACTGGTGTGGTACCTATTCCTGGGGTCCGCGACGTCGGAATACACCTGCGTTGGTTTCGGGTTGGGATCGCGATTGCCGAAAGGACTGGCACAGGCGTTGCTCAAAATTTGCCCGGTGGTACACGGGGCTCCCGTCGTCGCGTTGAGCTCACCGCGATTATAATAGCCAGGCGTGATGTTGTCCTGGTTGCCGCCGTGCAGGTTCAACTCGCTCATCAGGGAATCGGTGATGTCATAGTCGGCGATCAGTCGCGCCGCCCATTCGTTGGTCTTCGCCTGTCTCGTGTGGGTTATCTCGTTGTATTGCCAGCCGTCGTCCCGGTCGTACATGAATGCCGCGCGCACACGCAACCGGTCCGTGATGGGGCCGCCTACGGCACCTTGGGCGATGACCTGGTTATACGACCCATATTGCAGCGATGTCTCGGCATCGAAATCTTGCGTGGGTTTGTTGGAGATGATCTGCACCAGACCACCGGTGGCGTTGCGCCCAAAGAGTGTTCCCTGAGGGCCGCGCAGCACTTCGACACGGCTCACATCGAACAACTGACTACTGGCCGAACTCGGTGACGCGAAGTAGACATCATCGATGTACAGGGCGATTGGCGATTCGTTGGATGCGCCATAGTCGTTGAGCGTCACTCCTCTGATCCCGAATACCGGAATCGGGCCGGTGTTGGAGTAGCTCAGACCCGGCACCAACGTGGCCATTTGGTCCGCGC
>Ga0116228_10000278_pt1 | contig 37431 bp, 37 predicted proteins | sample S1TSphfallax_2_FD_89694 | JGI IMG/M metagenome (GOLD analysis project Ga0116228, IMG submission 89694) | Host-associated microbial communities from peat moss isolated from Minnesota, USA - S1T2_Fc - Sphagnum fallax MG | ecosystem: Host-associated > Plants > Peat moss > Unclassified | place... | reverse complement strand
TGACTTGCAAACTTATAGTTGCCAACGAAGACAACTACGCTCTAGCTGCCTAATCGCAGCTGAACCCTGACCGGCCTGTGCTGATGCGAACGGTTCAGGGGTAGCGCTCATCAGCTAGCGGGACACACGTGTCTGGGGTGTATCTTGCGAATCGCTACCGGGCTGGCTGCACGCTTTCCCTGCCCGTTGGGTAGTGTGTGGTGAGAACAATAGACGTGGCTACGTACGTAGATCTTGCAGCGTAGGACTTATGGACGGGGGTTCGATTCCCCCCGGCTCCACCAACACGCGGAGCCCCAGCCGGTCGCTGGGGCTTGGCCGTCAGCGTCGGCTGGCCTTCATGATGCGGCCCTTGTCGCGTTGCCAGTTCCGATCCTTCTCGGTATCCCGCTTGTCGTGCTGTTTCTTGCCCTTGGCAAGGCCGATTTCTAGCTTGGCCCGGCCGTCCTTCCAGTACAGTTCGAGCGGCACGACGGTATACCCCCGCCGTTCGACGGCACCGATCAGGTGATCGAGTTGGCGCCGGTTGAGCAGGAGTTTACGGGTGCGGGTCGGATCGGTGTCAACATGGGTCGAGGCCGAATTGAGGGCATTGATGTGCGCACCGAAAAGAAAGGCCTCGCCGTTCTTGACGTAAACATAGGCCTCCGCGATTTGCGCCTTGCCGGCGCGCATGCTCTTTACCTCCCAGCCCATCAGCGAAATACCCGCCTCATAGCGCTCCTCGATGAAGTAGTCGAAGCGCGCTTTGCGGTTGACGGCGATCGGTGGCAGCTTGTCCTGGGTCTTCATATCCTTTGGAAGTCTACCGATTTGGCATCGGCGGCGCCCGCGCATCGCGGGTTGTGCGAGAATATCGGGCTGCGGGGCAAAGCCGCGGGAGTAAAGTTTGCAGGTTATCGAACGCAGCGCCATCGTTACCCACACGGCTGGCCAGATGTTTTCCTTGGTCAACGATGTTGGACGCTATCCAGAGTTTCTGCCTTGGTGTACCGGGGCCCGGGTCCATGACGAGTCGGAAACGCAACGCTTGGCATCGATCACCGTCGCGTGGGGAATCCTCAAGACCGCGTTCACCACGCGCAATACGCTGCAACATGACACGAAGATTCTCATGGCCCTCGTCGATGGGCCGTTTCGCGAGTTGACCGGCGAGTGGCGATTCGACGCGATCGGCGGGCGTGGCTCGAGGGTGAGTTTTCGCGTCGAGTTCGAGTTCAAGAATCGCCTCACCGCAGTGGCGTTGAGTGCAGCCTTCGAGTCGCTGTGCAGCACCATCGTCGATGCCTTCGTCACTCGCGCGGACAAGACCTATCGGTGATGGGGGTCATTCAGATCGAAGTGTGCTTTGCCGAGACGAGCGCGGCGATCATCAGGTCCTATCGGTTGGCGCAACCAGCGTGCGTCGCGGATGCCTTACAAGCCGCCGCCGCCGACCCGGCGTTCGCCCATATCGATCTCGATCGCGCTGCGGTGGGGGTATTCGGCCGAGTGGTCGACACCGGCACGGCGCTGTCAGACGGTGATCGTGTCGAAGTCTACCGGCCTCTGGCGGCCGATCCAAAAAGCGCGAGAAGGGCCAGAGCAAAAGATACACGCAAGCGCTGAGCGCTCAATAAGTCCGGCCGTTCTTGATTTGTGAAAGCGATTTTTCCTGCTCCGCAGCCTCGGCATCGCTGGGTTTGTCCAGTTTCGACACCTTCTCGTCCGCAAAGTAGACGATCACCCGCCGCGTATCCACGTGCCGTGTTCGGCCTTTTTTCAGATAATAAATGTAATCCCAACGGTCCTTGGTGAAAGGATCGGCCGCCAAGGGGGTGCCCAGGAGGTAGCGCACCTGGCTGCGGGTCATCCCCTCCTTGACCTGATTGACCGCCGACTGGTCCAGATAGTTACCCTGCTGAATATTGATTCGGTAAACGCAGGCCTGGGCGAGAACGCACAGCGCAAGATAAGCCAACAAACGGGGGAATATTGTCTTCAATATGGTGCGCTGCCGTTAAATGATTGATAATCGGTTCGTATCATACCGGGTTAGACACCATGACGCAGCGCCTCAAACCGTCGTCCACGAGCGAGAGTAACGACCTGCGTAATGCGGGGCTCAAGGTTACGTTGCCGCGCTTGAAAATTCTGGACATCCTCGCGGACGGTTCGGCGCGGCACATGAGCGCCGAGGATATCTACAAGAAGCTGCTCGTGTCCAACGAGGACATCGGTCTCGCCACCGTTTACCGGGTGCTCACCCAATTCGAGGCCGCGGGACTCGTCAGTCGTCATCATTTCGAAGGCGGCATGGCGGTGTTCGAGCTGAATCAGGGTGCGCATCATGACCACATCGTCTGTGTCGATTGCGGTCGCGTCGAGGAATTCATGGATGGCGGTATCGAAGAGCGTCAACATGCCGTGGCGGAACGGCTGGGGTTCGACATCAGCGACCACGCTCTGATTCTGTACGGTCATTGCCGCAAGTCGGAATGTCCGTTCCGCAAGCAACCGAAGTAAACGATTCGTTTCACCGCGTATTAACACGCTGCTGAGCTCGGCGCTTCTTCGGAATCGCGAGTGACAACATTTCCCGGGCATGCGCCCGGGCCTGATCCGTGATGTCGACACCGCCCAACATCCGGGCGATCTCATCGATCCGGTGCGGCTCGTCGAGCGCCGTCACGACCGTGCGTGTGGTCTTGCCATCACTGCGTTTGACCACCCGGAAGTGGGTGTTAGCCTGCGCGGCGACCTGCGGCAGGTGGGTGACGCACAATACCTGCGAGCGGGAGCCCAATTCGCGCAAGCAGCGGCCGACGATTTCCGCGATGGCACCGCCGATGCCGGCATCAACCTCATCGAACACCATCGACAGCACAGCGCCTTTCGCGGCGGCGGCAACCTGCACGGCTAGGCTGATGCGCGACAACTCGCCGCCGGAGGCAACCTTGGCCAGGCTCTTCAGCGCTTGGCCGGGATTGGCACTTACCAGGAATTCGATCTCATCGACGCCATGCGGCGCGAATTCCGCGGTGGTCGGCACAACGCTCACCGCGAAGCGGCCGCCGGTCATGCCCAAGGTCTGCATCAGTGCGGTGATCTGCCCACCGAGTAAGTGCGCGGCGCGCTGCCGCGCCGCGGTCAGACGAGCCGCCGCCGCTTGAAAGACGCCGTCCAGTTCCGCGAGCTGACGCTCGAGGTCGAGCAAGCTGGTTTCGGCGTGTTCGAGCTGGTCGATTTCCGCCTGAATCCGGGCGAGTTGCGCCGGCAGCTCACGGACCTCGAGCCGGTGTTTGCGCGCCAGGCCCTCGAGGGCTGCGGCATGCCGCTCGACCTCATCCAAGCTCCCCGGATCCAGATCCAGCGCATCCAAATAGCGTTGCAGCAAGGTTGCCGCCTCATGGGTGAGGATCGTGGCTTCCGCCAGCAACTGCGCGCTTGCGGCAAGTCCCGGATCGATCTCGCTGGCCGGCCGCAGAGCCGATGCGGCTCGCGCCAGTAGATCGTGCGCACTCTCGGCCTCAGCCTCGTAGATTGCCGTCAGGGCGGCGCGTGCGGCCGCGCTCAGCCGGCCGCTTGCGGCCAGCCGCGTGCGTTCGACGAACAACTCATCGATGGCGGCTACCGTCGTCACATCGGACTGCATTTCGGTCAGCTGGTAGCGCAGCAGATCGAGTCGCGACTCCCGGTTTGCTGCGGCGGCTCGCAGGGCGTCCAGATCGCGGCGACAGCTCCGTGCCGCAGCCGCGGCGGCCGCCACCGCGGACGTCAGCGCCGGGTCGTCCAAGTGCTCATCGAGCAGCGACCGTTGTGCCTCGCGCCTGATGAGGTGCTGAAATTCCTGCTGACCGTGTATCTCGAGCAAGAACTCCGTGAACTCGCGCAGCTGCTGCAGCGGCAGCAGCTGGCCGTTGACGTAGGCCCGAGAGCGGCCGTCCGCGCCGATCACGCGCCGCACGATGACCTCGCCGTCGTGTTCGATGGTTTGCGCGTCTAGCCAGGCAATGGCCGGGTCCGGCAATTCGTTGAAGCTCGCGGTGACCTCGGCGCGCTCCGCGCCGGCGCGAACCAGATCGGCACCGCCGCGGCCGCCGGCGATGAGCAACAGGGCATCGACGACGATGGACTTGCCGGCGCCGGTCTCGCCGGTGAGTGCGGTGAGCCCCGAACCCAACTCGAGCTCGGCCCGGTCGACGATCACGAAATCGCGCAGTTGCAGCAGCGTCAGCATCGATTACTCACCATTGCCATAGCCACCTAGTCCCCAATGCAATTTGGAGCGCAGCAGCCGATAGTAGTCGTAGCCCGGCGGGTGCAGCAGCGTGACCTCCGTCTCGGCGCTCTCGACGAACAGGGATTCGCCCTCGCCCAAGGTGCCGATGCTCGTGCCGTCGCAGGCGACCTGGGCGCGCGATCCCAACCGGTCCGCCATGCGCAGCTTGATGGCGCTGCCGGCCCGCACCACGATGGGCCGGTCGCTCAAGGTGTGCGGGCAGATCGGTGCGAGCACCCATACATCGAGATCGGGTTCGACAATGGGTCCGCCGCAAGACATGGCATAGGCCGTCGATCCGGTCGCCGTGGCGATGACGATGCCGTCGCCGTTGTGCGAGTTGACGAAGCGGCCGTTGATCGATGTTTCGAAATCCATGGTTCTGCCGGTTTCCCACTTGTTCACGACGACATCGTTGAGAGCGAGGGCCCTGACCGGTTCGCTGCCGGAGCACTCGAGGCGGGCGGCCAGCAGTGAGCGCCGATCCTCGCTGTAGCGGCCGTCGAGCACGGTATCGACGTCCTCGAGCATGGAATTCGGGCTTACATCCGTCAGGAAGCCGAGCCGCCCGCGATTGATCCCGATCAGCGGCACCGGGTGACCGGCGACCAGCCGCGCCGAATAGAGCAGCGTGCCGTCCCCGCCGATCGACATGATGAGGTCGGCTCGCGTCGCGAGGGCCGCTTCCGGACAATGCTCGACGCTGCCGGGGGGGAAGGCCAGGCCGACGGCGGGGGTAACCAATGCCCGCAGCCCTCGGGAGTACAAATGGCTCGCCAAGCTCAGCATACACTCGGCGACGCGCAGATCCTTGGCATTGCCTACGAGGGCGATGGACTTGAAAGAGTGCGACATAACCTTAAGTCCTTCTACACGATCGCCGATGAATGGTCACGGTGGGTAAGTTTTCGATTCCGCAGGTAACTCACTTGACTTTCTGCGGATCTGCTAGGTAGCGTCAAGGCATGGTATACGGACTCCTATGACATCAGAAGTTACGGATGAGGGCCTGAATGAGCGGGCCCAGATGCTGCTCAAGACGCTGATCGAAAATTATATTCGAGATGGACAGCCGGTCGGCTCGCGAACGCTGTCGCGCGATTCCGGTTTGAGTCTGTCGTCGGCGACCATCCGCAACGTGATGGCCGATCTTGAGGACCTCGGGTTCGTGGCGTCCCCGCACACCTCGGCCGGACGCATCCCCACCGACAAGGGCTACCGGTTCTTCGTCGATACGCTGTTGAAATTGAAGCCGCTGCATCACGAGGAGATCGAGGAGATAGAGCGGCGGCTGGGAGCAACCGTCCCCACGGGACGATCCCTGGCGCAGTCGGTGTCGCAGATGCTCTCCAGCGTAACCCATATGGCCGGGCTCGTGACGCTGCCGAACCCGAATTATGTCGCCCTGTCGCAAATCGAATTCATCACGCTGTCGGAGAACAGGGCGCTCGCCATCATGGTGATGGACAACGGCGAGATACAAAACCGGGTCGTGCAACTCGAGCGTTACCATTCGCCGGAGGAACTCAAGCGGGCGGCAAATTACCTGAATGAAGCCTTCGCCGGCCGTTCGTTACCGGACGTTCGGGCCCAGCTCCTGCGTCAGCTCCAGGAGACCCGGCAACACATGAATCAATTGATGCTGGATGCCATCCAGGTGGCGCAGAAGGTGTTCGCTACGGCCAAAGATGAGGCGGTCGAGTACGTCATCGCCGGCGAGACCAACTTGATGGGTTTCGCCGAGTTGTCGAATGTCGATCGGCTGCGCCGGCTGTTCGAGGCTTTCAACGAAAAGCACGATATCTTGCAGCTGCTTGATAATTGCCTGCGCGCCGATGGCGTGCAGATCTTCATCGGCCAGGAGTCGGGCTACCGGATCCTCGACGACATCAGCGTGGTTACCGCCCCCTACCTGCTCGACAACAAGGTCGTCGGTGTGCTGGGCATCATCGGACCCACCCGAATGGCCTACGAGCGGGTCATCCCCATCGTCGATTTCACCGCAAAACTGCTCGGTTCGGCCTTGAACGCCCGTAAATAGTCCCCAGTATTTCGGCTGCCAAGCGGTTAAGCCGTATTTATTTGAACAAGGGGCCTTGAACGTGAACCAATCCGAGCAGCCGCTGGGCGAAGCGGCGACCGACGGCAACGCTGCGCCGCCGTCCGACGAGACCTTGCAGGAGGCGTTGGCCGCCGCTCAGGCGAAGGCCACGGAAAACTGGAACAGTTATCTGCGGTCGGTGGCAGAGCTTGACAACTATCGCAAGCGCACCGAACGGGAAGTGGACAATGCCCGTAAGTTCGCCATCGAACGGTTCGCGCAAGAGTTGGTGACGGTGGGCGATGCCTTGGAGGCCGGCATCACGGCCGGCGCGTCGAATCCCGGTCCGGCCCTGTTGGAAGGCGCGCAAGCCACACTTCGCGCCCTGCACAAGGCATTCGAGAAAGCCGGCATCAAGGTGATCGACCCGGCCGGTCAGCCCTTCGACCCGGAATGGCACGAGGCCATGGTGGCGCAGGAAAGCCGGGATAAGGCGGCAAACACCGTTCTCAATGTGATTCAAAAGGGCTATTCCCTGAATGGTCGGCTGCTCCGCCCGGCGCGGGTCATCGTCAGCAAGTCGCCGCAGGATGGCAATTGAATTTGAGCCGGCGTCCCCAATTAATTGTTCAGCGTCGGAATTTTTAGAGGGTTTCTATAATGGGTAAAATCATCGGCATCGATCTGGGTACGACGAATTCGTGCGTTGCCATCATGGAAGGCGGCAAGCCCAAGGTCATCGAGAACAGCGAGGGCGATCGAACCACACCGTCGATCGTGGCCTTTACCAAGGACGGCGAAGTGCTGGTCGGTCAATCCGCGAAGCGGCAGGCCGTCACCAACCCCGGGAATACCGTGGCGGCGGTGAAGCGTCTGATCGGTCGGAAATTCACCGACGAGGTCGTTCAAAAGGACATCAAAATGGTGTCCTACAAGATCGCCAAGGCCGATAACGGCGATGCCTGGGTCGAGGTCCAAGGCAAGAAAATGGCCCCCCCGGAGGTGTCCGCGCGCGTGCTCATGAAAATGAAGAAGACCGCCGAGGATTATCTTGGTGAGGCGGTGACCGAGGCGGTCATCACCGTGCCGGCCTATTTCAATGATTCGCAGCGCCAGGCAACCAAGGATGCCGGCCGCATTGCCGGCCTCAATGTCAAACGCATAATCAATGAACCCACCGCGGCGGCCCTTGCCTACGGGCTCGACAAGGACGGCGGGGACCGCAAGATCGCGGTTTACGATTTGGGCGGAGGCACTTTCGACGTATCGGTGATCGAAATTGCGGAGGTGGACGGCGAGCGGCAGTTCGAAGTGCTGTCGACCAACGGCGATACATTCCTCGGCGGCGAGGACTTCGACCTGAGGATCATCAATTATCTCGCCGATGAATTCAAAAAAGAGAGCGGCATCGACGTGCGCAAGGATCCGCTGGCGATGCAGCGTCTGAAGGAAGCCTCTGAGAAGGCCAAGATCGAGTTGTCCTCGAGCCAGCAGACCGAAATCAATCTGCCGTACATCACCGCGGATGCGGCGGGTCCGAAGCACCTGAACATGAAGCTCACCCGCGCCAAACTCGAATCTTTGGTGGAGGACCTGGTGCAACGGACCATCGAGCCCTGCCGTATCGCCTTGAAAGACGCCGGTTTGTCGATGAAGGACGTCGGTGAAGTCATCCTGGTCGGCGGTCAGACCCGCATGCCATTGGTACAAAAGGCGGTCAAGGATCTGTTCGGTCGCGAGCCTCGCAAGGATGTGAATCCGGACGAAGCGGTGGCGGTGGGCGCGGCGATTCAGGGCGGCGTATTGTCCGGTGACGTCAAGGACGTGCTGCTGCTCGACGTGACGCCGCTGTCGTTGGGTATCGAGACCTTGGGCGGTGTCATGACCAAGGTGATCGAGAAGAACACGACGATCCCGACCAAGGCGGCGCAGACATTTTCGACCGCGGACGACAATCAGTCGGGTGTGACGATTCACGTGCTCCAGGGCGAGCGCGAGCGTGCTTCGGACAACAAGTCGCTGGGTCGATTCGACCTGACCGACATTCCGCCGGCGCCGCGCGGTATGCCGCAAATCGAGGTGGCCTTCGATATCGACGCGAACGGCATTTTGAATGTGTCGGCGAAGGATGTGAAAACCGGCAAGGAGCAGCGCATCGTCATCAAGGCATCAAGCGGCTTGTCGGAGGCTGACATCAAGCGCATGGTGAACGATGCCGAGGCGCACGCCGAAGAGGACAAGAAGTTCCGCGAACTGGTCGCCGCACGCAACAAGGCGGATGCCACCGTGCACACCGTCGAGAAGGCGTTGAAGGACGTTGGCGACAAGGTGTCCGACGAAGAAAAGAAGACGGCGCAAACCTCGATCGATGCGGTAAAGGCAGCCTTGAGCAGTGACGATCGGGAAGAGATCGAGCGACTGACCCAAGCGCTTGAGCAGGCATCGACCGCGGTGCTGCAGAAACTGTATGCGCAGTCAGCGGGCGCGCCGGCGGGCGATGCCCCGAGCGGTGGCGGCGCGAACGCGAAGAAAGACGACGTGCTCGACGCCGAGTTCGAAGAGGTCAAGGAGAGCGATCGCAAGAAGGCCTGAGGGCTCCGGATTGCTTGTGGACGTGTGAAAAAACCGCCGGTATGCGATCGTACCGGCGGTTATTTTTCATGGGCGCGGATGGATAGGGTGTGTGATGGCGAAGCAGGACTTCTACAAACTTCTCGACTTACCGAAGACCGCCACGGAAGCCGACATCAAGAAGGCGTATCGGCGCCTGGCGATGAAGTATCACCCGGATCGCAATCCAGACGATCCAACGGCGGAACATAAGTTCAAGGAGTGCAAGGAAGCCTACGAGATCCTGACGGACCCGCAGAAGCGGGCGGTTTACGACCAGTTCGGCCACGCCGGGCTCGAGGGCGGGCGGGGCGGTGGCGGCTTTTCAGCCGGCGAGGCCTTCGGCGACATCTTTGGGGAAATGTTCGGCGACATATTCACCGGCGGCCAGCGCGGCAGGACGCAGGTGTTTCGCGGCGCCGATCTGCGCTATGAACTCGAACTCGATCTCGAGCAGGCGGTTTTCGGCACCGAGACCGAAATTCAGATCCCCTCCCTCGCCGAGTGCAAGACCTGCAAGGGTACGGGCGCCGCCAAGGGCTCGGTGCCGAAGACCTGCGATACCTGCAATGGCCAGGGGCAGGTCCGCGTGCAACAGTCGATTTTCACGATCCAACAACCCTGCCCGCGTTGTAAAGGCCGGGGCAAGATCATCAGTAATCCCTGTGATACCTGCTTTGGTCAGGGTCGGGTGCGCCAGGAAAAGACCTTGCCGGTATCGGTACCGGCGGGCGTGGACACCGGCGATCGCATTCGTGTCAACGGCGAGGGCGAGGCGGGCCGTAACGGCGGCCCGGCGGGCGATCTGTATGTCGAGATCCGCGTGCGTGAACACGCGATTTTCGAGCGCGAGGGCGCGCATCTGTCGTGCGAGGTACCGGTCAGTTTCACGGCCGCGGCGCTCGGTGGTTCCGTCGAGGTGCCGACGCTCGACGGCGAGGTGGTGCTGAAGATTCCAGCCGAAACCCAGTCGGGGCGGGTATTCCGGGTGCGCGAAAAGGGCGTGAAACCGGTCCGGGGCGGCGCCGCCGGGGACCTGTTTTGCAGGGTGGTGGTCGAAACGCCGGTGAGCCTGAGCGCCGAGCAGAAAGACCTGCTGCGGCAGTTCGAGGCGTCATTGCAGTCCGGCAGCCACAAACCCCGTGAGACCAGTTTCTTCGAGGGCGTGAAGAAATTCTTCACCGGCGCGGTCGACTAGGCAGGCTCGCGTGACCGGCGTCACTATTTTCGGGGTGACGGGCCGGATGGGCCAGTCACTGATCCGGGCGCTGCGCGAGTCGGCCGCCGGCCCAGCGGCCTCGGACGGCGATGGCTTGCAGCTCAGCGGTGCGGTCGCCTCCGCTCAGAGCAACCACCTGGGCAAGGATGCGGCTCTGGACGGAGCGCCCACCGGCGTGCAGGTCGTGGCGGATCCGCATGAGGCGCTCTCCCGTTCCGCCGTGGCCGTCGACTTCAGTCTCGCCGACTGCGTTGCCGAGAACGCCGCCGCCTGTGTTGCCTTGCGGGTGCCCTTGCTGGTGGGCGCCACCGGTTTCGATACGACCGTGCGCGCGGCGCTCGAAGCCGCCGCGACGACGATTCCGGTGCTGATCGCCCCTAATACCAGTGTGGGCGTGAGCGTCATGCTCGAACTCGTGCGCTCCGCGACGGTCGCACTCGGCTCCCAATACGATGTCGAGATCGGCGAGGCGCACCACCGCCTGAAACGCGATGCACCCTCCGGCACGGCGTTGGCCTTGGGCGAAGCGGTGGCAGGCGCCAGGGGCCAGCGCCTGGCGGACGTGGCCGTGTACCAGCGGCACGGCCACACGGGGGTGCGTGTGCCGGGCAGCGTCGGCTTTTCCGTGCGGCGGGCGGGCGATATCGTCGGCGAGCATACGGTGACATTCGCCATCGGCGGCGAGCAATTGGACATCACGCATCGGGCGACCGATCGAATGACCTTCGCGCGCGGCGCGCTGCGGGCTGCGGCCTGGCTTAAGGGAAAGCCGGCGGGCCTGTACGCCATGAGCGACATGCTGGGACTCGCGAACACCCATAGACAGTGATCGCGCGCATCGCTATCATTCGCGCCCGGTAACGAAGCGCGATTCATGAAAAAGCGGGAGTACGTTCTGTCACAGGAGCGGCTCCCGCTTTGCGCATCTGCGGAAAGCGCGTGGCGCAAAGCGAGGAACCGGAGTGTCGACACCTGCAGTGCTAGCTCTCGAAGATGGCACCGTGTTCCGTGGCGTCTCGGTAGGCGCGAAAGGCAACACGACTGGTGAAGTAGTTTTCAATACGGCAATGACCGGCTATCAGGAAATCCTCACGGATCCGTCCTATTGCCGCCAGATCGTCACTCTCACATATCCGCATATCGGCAACACCGGCACCACGCCCGAGGATCTGGAGTGCGGCGGCGTGTATGCAGCCGGTCTCGTGGTGCGCGACCTGCCCCGGCTACATTCGAGTTGGCGGGCCACGGAGTCCCTCGACAGCTTTCTGCTCCGCTGCAAAGTGGTGGCCATAGCGGACATCGACACCCGTAAGCTCACCCGTTTGGTGCGCGAGAAGGGCGCGCAGGCCGGCTGCATCATGACCGGCGACACCATCGATGAGTCTGCTGCGGTCCGCGCGGCGAAGAAGTTTCCCGGCCTCAAGGGAATGGATCTCGCCAAGGCGGTCTCGACGAAGAAGATCTATCAATGGAATGATGGCGTCATCTGGAAGGGCGCCAACCGTCCGCCCCGACCGCAAAGCCGTGTGCATGTGGTCGCCTATGACTACGGCATCAAGCGAAACATCCTGCGCATCCTCGCCGAGCATGGTTGTCGCATGACCGTCGTGCCGGCGCAAACGCCCGCCGACCAAGTGCTGGCGATGAATCCCGACGGTATTTTCTTGAGCAACGGTCCGGGTGACCCAGAGCCCTGCGACTATGCCATTGCCGCTATTCAGCGCTTTCTGGAGACCGACATTCCGCTGTTCGGGATCTGCCTCGGCCATCAATTGTTGGGGCTCGCGAGCGGCGCCAAGACCGTGAAAATGAAATTCGGCCATCATGGCGCCAATCATCCGGTCTCGGAACTCGCCACCGGGCGGGTGCTGATCTCCAGCCAAAACCATGGCTTTGCGGTGGACGAGTCGACGCTGCCGGACAATCTGCAGCCCACCCACCGGTCGTTGTTCGACGGCTCCCTGCAAGGGGTGGCGCGCAGCGACCGGCCGGCGTTCAGCTTCCAGGGCCATCCGGAGGCGAGCCCGGGCCCACACGATCTCGGGTTGCTGTTCGAGCATTTCATGTATTTGATGGTCAAACGTATTCAAGCCCAATCACGCCAGCGCAGCTCGTCCAAGCAAAAATCGGCTGGGGGATAGCTCCATGCCAAAACGAACCGATCTGCAAAGCATCCTCATCATCGGTGCCGGCCCCATCGTCATCGGCCAGGCCTGCGAGTTCGACTATTCGGGAGCTCAGGCGTGTAAAGCACTGAAAGAAGAGGGATATCGCGTCATATTGGTGAACTCCAATCCGGCCACCATCATGACCGACCCGGAGACCGCCGACAGCATCTACATCGAGCCGATCAACTGGCGCACCATCGAACGCATCATCGACAAGGAGCGGCCGAGCGCCTTGCTGCCGACCATGGGCGGGCAGACCGCGCTCAACACGGCGCTCGACCTGGTGCGTGAAGGGGTGCTCGAGAAGTACCAAGTCGAGATGATCGGTGCGTCGCAACGCGCCATCGACATGGCTGAAGATCGCGAACTGTTCCGCCGCGCCATGGCCGACATCGGCCTCGAGACGGCGCGTGCCCGCATCGCCCACAGCATGGAAGAGGCGCTGGCGGTTCAAGCTGAAATCGGCTTCCCGACGGTGATTCGTCCCTCATTCACCCTGGGCGGCAGCGGCGGCGGCATCGCCTACAACCGCGAGGAGTTCGAGGCGATCGTCGCCCGCGGACTCGACGCCTCGCCGACCAACGAAGTGCTTCTCGAGGAGTCGGTGATCGGCTGGAAAGAGTACGAAATGGAGGTGGTGCGCGATCGGAATGACAACTGCATCATCGTTTGTTCCATAGAGAACATCGATCCGATGGGGGTGCACACCGGGGATTCCATCACGGTTGCGCCCGCGCAGACATTGACCGATCGCGAATATCAGCGGCTGCGCGATGCCTCGATCGCGGTCCTACGGAAAATCGGCGTCGACACCGGCGGGTCGAACGTGCAGTTCGCGGTGAATCCCGAAGACGGCCGCGTTTTGGTGATCGAAATGAACCCGCGCGTGTCGCGATCCTCGGCGCTGGCCTCGAAGGCGACCGGCTTCCCGATCGCCAAGATCGCGGCCAAACTGGCCGTCGGCTATACCCTGGATGAGCTCAAGAACGAGATCACCGGCGGCGGCACGCCGGCCTCGTTCGAACCCAGCATCGATTACGTGGTCACCAAGATCCCGCGTTTCACCTTCGAGAAGTTTCCCGGCTCCAACACGCGCTTGACCACGCAGATGAAATCGGTGGGTGAGGCCATGGCCATCGGCCGCACCTTTCAAGAGTCGATGCAGAAGGCGCTGCGCAGTTTGGAACTTGGCTATGACGGGTTCGACCCGCAGCTGGCGCTGCCGCTCACCGATGCGGCCGCCGAGAAACTGGGCTACGAGCTACGCTGGCCGGGGCCGGACCGGATTCTCTATGTCGCCGACGCGTTCCGTGCCGGCTGGACGGCGCTGCAGGTGTTCGCGGCGACCAAGATCGACCCCTGGTTCCTGGCACAGATCGAGGATCTGGTGCGCGAAGAGACGCAGCTCGCCGCCGAGGGTTTCGACAGTCTCGAGTATTCGCGCCTGAGGGCATTGAAGCGCAAGGGTTTTTCCGATTCGCGCATCGCTTCGCTGACGGCTCGCGACGAAGCCGCCATTCGCGCCCGACGGCGCAAGCTCGGGCTGCACCCGGTGTACAAACGCGTCGATACCTGTGCCGCGGAGTTCGCCACGTCGACGGCCTATCTGTACTCCACCTACGAGGAGGAATGCGAAGCGGCGCCGACCGCCCGCCGCAAGATCATGATTCTGGGCGGCGGTCCGAATCGTATCGGCCAGGGCATCGAGTTCGATTACTGCTGCGTGCATGCATCGATGGCGCTGCGCGAGGATGGTTTCGAGACCATCATGGTCAATTGCAATCCCGAAACGGTATCCACCGATTTCGACACGTCGGATCGACTGTATTTCGAACCCCTGACCTTCGAAGATGTCATGGAGATCATCGACAAGGAGAAGCCCGAGGGCGTGATCGTGCAATTCGGCGGCCAGACACCGTTGAAGCTGTCACGGGCGTTGGCGCTTGCCGGCGCGCCCATCATCGGCACTACGCCCGACAGCATCGACGTCGCCGAGGATCGCGAGCGTTTCCAGAAGCTCATCACCGCCTTGAAGTTGAAACAACCCGCCAATGCGCTGGCGCGTACCGAGGAGGGCGCCGTGGTGATGGCGCGTGAGGTGGGCTTCCCGCTGGTGGTGCGGCCGAGCTACGTGCTCGGCGGCCGCGGCATGGAGGTGGTATTCAACGAGGAGGATCTACGGCATTACATGACCGAGGCGGTGAAACTGTCGAATGACGGGGCCGTCCTGCTCGACCGATTCCTCGATCTGGCCATCGAAGTCGATGTCGATGCGGTGAGCGATGGGGAGACGGTGCTCATCGGCGGGATCATGGAGCACATCGAGCAGGCGGGCGTGCATTCGGGTGATTCGGGCTGCTCATTGCCGCCCAACGGGTTGAGCGCCGAGACCCAGGATGAACTGCGGGCACAGACCCGTAAGCTCGCCAAAGCCCTCAACGTCATCGGCTTGATGAACATCCAGTTCGCGATTCAGAGCGGCGTGATCTACATTTTAGAGGTCAACCCGCGGGCCTCGCGAACGGTACCGTTCGTCTCGAAGGCCACCGGCATTGCGCTCGCCAAAGTGGCGGCGCGGGTCATGACCGGCAAGAGTCTGCAGGCCCAGGGACAGACCGTCGAGCGGATTCCGACCTATTACTCGGTCAAGGAAGCGGTTTTTCCGTTCATCAAGTTTCCCGAGGCCGATCCCATTCTCGGGCCGGAAATGAAATCCACCGGTGAGGTGATGGGGACGGGGCACACCTTCGGGGAAGCCTATGCGAAAGCGCAGGCGGCCTCCGGCGTGGTTCTGCCCACCCGCGGTTTGTGTTTCGTCAGCGTTCGCGACCGCGACAAGCCCGCCGCGGTGCCGCTCGCCCAAATGCTGATCGCCCGCGGCTTCGAGATTGCCGCCACCGGCGGTACCGCCCAGGTACTCGAGGACGCGGGCGTGGTGTGCCGGCGCGTCAACAAGGTGCGCGAGGGTCGCCCGCACGTCGTCGATATGATAAAAAACGACGAGGTGGCACTCATCGTGAACACGACCGAAGGCAAGCAGGCGGTCCGCGAATCCCGCTCGATTCGCCGCGAGGCGGTCGCTCGGCGGGTGACGTATTACACGACCGTCGCCGGCGCACGCGCCACCTGCGATGCCCTGGACCATCTCGGCGATATCGAGGTGAATCGATTGCAAGATCTGCACAAGGAATTGTCGGCGTGAAACGATCCCCCATGACACTGCGCGGCGCCGAGCGCCTGCGACAGGAGTTGAAGCAACTGAAGAGCGAGGCGCGGCCCAATGTCATCAAAGCCATCGCTGAGGCGCGCGCGCATGGCGATCTGTCCGAGAACGCCGAGTATCATGCCGCCCGAGAGCAGCAAAGCTTCATCGAGGGGCGCATCAACGACATCGAGAACCGACTGTCGAACTGCGAGATCATCGACGTCACCAAATTGACCGCCACCGGTCGCGTGGTGTTTGGGACCACGGTGGAACTCGTCGATGAGGACGGCGGCGGCAAGGTCACCTACCAACTGGTGGGCGACGACGAGGCGGACATCAAGTCCGGCCGGCTGTCGGTGTCCTCGCCGATCGCGCGCGCCCTCATCGGCAAATCCGAGGGCGACGTGGTCGACGTCACCGTTCCGGGGGGTAGCCGCTCCTACGAGATCGTTGCCGTGCGTTACGTGTGACCGCCAAACTCGCGCGTGTGCTGCTGGTGTTGTGGGCCGGCAGCCTCTGGTCGGTGACTTGGGTGACGTGGACGCTGTTCCATGCACAGAACGACCGACACCTGGCGGGGATCCTCGCCGGGCCGCTGTTCAGCATCGAGACCTATGTGGGTTTGGCCGCCCTGCTGCCGGTGCTGTTGCTGCCGCGCCGAACGCGCTATCTCTGGGGCTATGTGGCCGCGGCGTTGATGGCGCTCAATGAGTGGGCGCTGCGGCCGGTGATGGTCGCTGCGCGTGTGCATGGCAGCGCGTTCTTTTTGAGCTTCGGTGCCTGGCACGGCGTCTCCGCGCTGCTCTACCTCGGGGCGAGCATCGCCCTCCTGGCGTTAGTCTGGAATGAGGATCTTCGGTAACTCGGGGCGCCGCCGGTAGAACACACCGATGTGACCGATGCGCTGCACCAAGTGCGCGCGGGTTTGCGCCGCCAGGCTCTCGAGTGCTGCATCGCGCTCATCGCGAGCGCCGACCCGGGCGCTGACTTTGACCAGTTCGTGGGTCTCGAGGGCCCGGTCCAGTTCATTCACCACTCCGTCGGTCAAGCCGGCATTGCCGAGCATGACGACGGGGCTGAGCGCATGAGCCAGCCGCCGCAAATGTTTCTTTTGTTTCTCAGATAGCTGCATCCGGCGCATTATAGGCGTCGAAGTGTGAGAGTAGCGATGCCGAAACGGACCAAGAGCAGCGCCCGATGGCTGGCGGAGCATGCCAGCGACGAGTACGTGAAGCGGGCACACAAGGAAGGCTGGCGGTCGCGCGCGGTGTTCAAATTGGCCGAGCTTCAGGAGACTGAACGATTGCTTCGGCCGGGCCTGCGCTGCGTCGACTTGGGAGCCGCTCCCGGGGGGTGGAGTCAGTATGTGGCCCGCATCTGCGGTCCGAGCAGTCGCATCGTGGCGACGGACATACTGCCGATGGACGCGATTGCCGGCGTCGATTTCGTGCTCGGCGATTTTCGCGAGGAGGGTGTTTTGAATCAGGTGTTGGCGGCCGTCGGGGGTACGAAAGTCGACCTTGTTTTGTCTGATATGGCCCCCAACATGTCAGGCATAGACGCGGTGGATCAACCGAGATCCATGTATCTGGCAGAGTTGGCGGTGGAATTCGCCGACCGAGTGCTCGCCCCGGGAGGCGATCTGCTGGTGAAGGTGTTTCAAGGTGCGGGGTTTGAGGAAATCATCAAAAACGCCCGCAACCGTTATGGACGAGTGGCGACGAAGAAGCCAAAAGCGTCGCGAACTCGCAGTCCTGAAATCTATCTGTTGGCGCGGCAGTTTCGGATGGTGTAAGTTCGGGAGGTCCGATGGGTTAATTCTCCACGGCATGAGCCCGTAGGGAATATCATCTGTGACTCCTGGATGTCGATCCAGGCAATGTGTTACGGGCTTGTGGCGGTAGGTGAAACTTGAACGATCTGACCAAACAAATTCTCTTATGGGTCGCCTTGGCGGTTATTTTATTGGCGATTTTCAGCCAATTCGGGATGCGTACCGGCCAGCCGCAAACCATTGACTATTCCCAGTTTCTGACCGACGTCAAAAGCAACAGCGTCGAGTCGGTGACCCTCAAGGGCGAAATCATCGAGGGGAAGCGTCGTGACGGCAATCAGTTCGTCACTTACAACCCCGAGACGAGCAATAGCGCCTTGATCGGCACCCTGGAAGCCCAGGGCGTGAAATTTCGTGGTGAGCCGCCGAAGCAGCAGTCGGTCTTCCTGCAGCTGTTGATTTCAGCTTTCCCGATTCTCATCCTGATCGGCTTCTGGGCTTATTTCATGCGCCAGATGCAAGGCGCCTCGGGCGGTCGGGGGGCTATGTCCTTCGGTAAGAGCCGGGCGCGATTGTTGGGCGAGGATCAGGTCAACATTACCTTTGCTGATGTCGCGGGTGTCGAAGAGGCGAAGCAGGAAGTCGTTGAAATCGTTGATTTCCTTAAGGATCCCGGCAAGTTTCAGAAGCTGGGCGGAAAAATCCCGAAGGGCGTATTGATGGTCGGTTCGCCGGGTACCGGCAAGACGTTGCTGGCGCGAGCGATCGCCGGCGAAGCCAAGGTGCCGTTCTTCACGATCTCAGGCTCCGATTTCGTCGAAATGTTCGTCGGCGTCGGCGCCTCGCGCGTTCGCGACATGTTCGAACAGGCGAAGAAACACGCGCCCTGCATCATCTTTATCGATGAAATCGATGCCGTCGGGCGGCATCGCGGTGCCGGTCTCGGTGGCGGTCACGATGAGCGTGAGCAGACCTTGAACCAGTTGCTGGTGGAAATGGACGGCTTCGAAGGCAACGAAGGCATCATCGTGATCGCGGCCACCAACCGCCCCGACGTGCTGGATCCAGCGCTGCTTCGTCCAGGCCGCTTCGACCGACAGGTGGTCGTGCCCCTGCCCGACGTTCGCGGCCGGGAGCAAATTCTCAAGGTTCACATGCGCAAGGTACCCTTGGGCGATAACGTCAAACCGGCGGTAATTGCTCGCGGCACGCCCGGTTTCTCCGGTGCTGATCTCGCCAACCTAGTGAACGAGGCGGCATTGTTCGCGGCCCGCGGCAACAAGCGTTCGGTGACCATGGAAGAGTTCGAACGCGCCAAGGACAAGATCATGATGGGCGCCGAGCGCCGCTCCATGGTGATGACCGAGGAGGAGAAGCGCAATACCGCCTACCACGAGTCGGGCCATGCCATTGTCGGCCTGAGCGTGCCGGAGCATGACCCCGTTTATAAGGTCACCATCATCCCTCGCGGCCGGGCTTTGGGCGTTACCATGTTCCTTCCGGAACAAGATCGCTACAGCACCAGCAAGCGGCAGTTGGAAAGCCGGATCGCCACCCTGTTCGGCGGTCGGGTGGCCGAGGAACTGGTGTTTGGACCTGATGCCGTGACCACGGGCGCGTCGAACGACATCGAGCGGGCCACCGAGCTCGCCCGGAACATGGTTACGCGCTGGGGCTTATCGGATCGGTTGGGGCCTCAGACCTACAGTGAAGAGTCCGGAGAGGTGTTTCTCGGTCGCAGCGTCACACAGCACAAGCAGGTCTCTGACGTCACCGCCCATGTGATCGATGAGGAAGTGCGCCGCGTGATCGACAGCAATTATCAGCGGGCCTACAAGATCATTCAGACCAACATGGACAAGCTGCAGACCATGTCCGAGGCTCTCATCAAGTACGAGACCATCGATGAGGAAATGATCAAAGACATCATGGAAGGCAAGGTGCCGCGGCCGCCGCGCGATTGGGACGATACACCCACTGCAACACCGCGGCCGCCAACGGCCGACAAACCGGTTCCGCCGTTGGTCAATCCTGCTGGGCAGCATTGAGCTTACTGCCCGAGTAAAGCAGTGATCCGGGGCCGGCGCCCAAGGAGCCTTGAGAATGGCTCTTCATGGGCGTCGGTGCTCTTGTCAAAATGACGACATGGATCTGCCGACATCGTGTGTTGGACCTGACCCGTCCCGTGGTCATGGGGATTCTTAATGTAACTCCCGACTCCTTTTCTGACGGAGGTCTCTATACCACCGCCGATGCGGCATACGATCGCGCCGCAGCAATGGTCGCGGAGGGTGCCGCCATTCTCGACATCGGTGGAGAGTCCACCCGACCAGGCTCCACAGGGGTAACCGCAGAGGTCGAGCTCGAACGGGTGATCCCGGTGATCGAGCGCATCGCCAGTTCGCTCGATGTGGCCATATCGATCGACTCCAGCAAACCGGCGGTGATGACGGCGGCGGTGTCCGCCGGGGCCTGCATCATCAATGACGTCTATGCGTTGCGAGCACCCGGCGCGCTGCTCTGCGCGGCCCAGTCGGCGGCGGGTGTGTGTCTCATGCATATGCAAGGCGAGCCGCGTACGATGCAGCACAACCCGCAGTACCGCGATGTGGTGCTGGAGGTGAGCGAATTTTTGAGTGGCCGACGCGACGCCTGCATCGCCGCGGGGGTGGCGCGCGAGGCCATCGTTCTTGACCCCGGAGTTGGATTCGGCAAGGGATTGGAGCACAACATGGCATTGCTCAAGGCGTTGCCGCGGCTGGCGGAGTCGGGTTCGCCGCTGCTCGTGGGCGTATCGCGCAAGAGTTTCATCGGCCGCATCCTGGGAAAGGAGACCGCCGATCGGCTGTACGGCGGACTCGGGCTTGCCGCCCTCGCCGTGACCTTCGGCGCGCGCATCATTCGCACGCACGACGTTGCGCCCACCGTCGATGCCGTCCGCCTGGTCAGTGCCGTCGTCGACGGCTTGGTCTGCGCGCCGATGGCTACTTGAGCATGCGGTACTTCGGCACCGATGGAGTGCGGGGCCGGGTGGGTCAGTCACCGATGACCGTGGACTTCGCCTTGCGACTCGCCAGTGCCGCCGCCCGGGTGATGGCGCCGAACGGGGGGCGGGTACTGATCGGCAAGGACACGCGTCTGTCGGGATACTTGTTCGAGTCGGCGCTCGAGGCGGGTTTCGTCGCGGCGGGCGTCGACGTGATGCTGATCGGACCCCTCCCCACGCCCGGAATCGCTTATATGACCCAGCGGCTGGGATGCAGCTTCGGGGTGGTCATCAGCGCGTCGCACAACCCTTATGAAGATAACGGCATCAAGTTCTTCGATGCCACGGGCAGCAAATTATCCGATGAGATCGAGCAGGCGATCGAGCGCTCAATCGATTCACCGGTCATCACGCAGGAATCACAGCATCTCGGCCGTGCGGTCCGTATCGATCGAAGCCGCACCCAATACCAGGAGTTCTGTGCCTCCACCATTCCCGCCGGCATGAATTTGCGGGGTTTCAAGGTGGTCATCGACTGCGCGAACGGCGCGGGCTACAAGGTGGCGCCGCGCGTGTTGGCGGATCTCGGCGCCGACATCGTGCCCATCGGTTGCTCGCCGAACGGTCGCAACATCAACGACGGCTGCGGCTCGACGGCACCGGAATTCTTGCAGCTCACGGTGCCTGGAGTGCGAGCCCAGGTGGGGATTGCACTGGACGGCGACGGCGATCGTGTGGTGATGGTGGATGAGCTCGGCCGCTGTGTCGATGGCGATCAGTTGCTGTTCATCCTGGCGACGGCCCGACATGCGGCCGGGGCGCTGCGCGGTCCGGTGGTAGGCACGGTGATGAGCAATCTAGGCTTGGAACATGCCTTCGCCGAGCGGGGTATCGACTTTCGCCGCGCCCAGGTCGGTGACCGTTATGTGCTGTCGATGTTGAACGAGACCGGCGGCAGCTTGGGCGGTGAGACTTCGGGACACATCCTGTGTCTGGACAAGACCACCACCGGCGATGGTCTGGTGAGCGCCTTGCAGGTGCTCGCCGTGATGCGCTCGACCGGCGCGGGACTTGCGGAACTCGCCGCGCCGATGCGGCGTTATCCGCAGGTGCTGTTGAACGTTCACGTCGATCGGCGTTTCGATCCGATGACCGAGCCCACGGTGGTCGAGGCGGCGACGGCGCTCGAGCGGCTGTTCGCGGGTCGCGGTCGGATCGTGCTGCGCGCGTCCGGTACCGAACCGGTGATCCGGGTCATGGTCGAAGGCTACGATGCCGGGCTCGTCCGCAAAGGTGCGCGGGACATCGTCGCGGCGGTGGAGGCAGCGGCGGCGGCCCGTCCTATCTAGCTTTTCAGGCTTGCAGTTACCGCCCAGCGAAGCTAATCTTCGCCGCCTTCCTTGCCGGGCCAGCGCCCGAAGGTCAAGCGTATGCGTCGTGCCATGGTCGCGGGTAATTGGAAAATGAACGGGTCACGGGCTTCGAGCCAGGCGCTGCTCACCGAGTTGGAGCGACGTCTGAAGCCTGAGTGGCTCGTCGACATGGTGGTGTTTCCACCTTATGTCTACTTGGAGGACGCGGCCCGGCTGCTCGAGGGGGGAGCGATCGCTTTCGGGGCGCAGGACGTCTGTGCCGATGCGAGCGGCGCCTTCACGGGCGAGGTGAGCTCCGCGATGCTGAAGGACGTGGGCTGTCGCTACGTCATCGTCGGCCACTCCGAGCGTCGGCGCCTGTATCACGAGGACGACGCCCTGGTGGCGCGTAAATTCGCAGCGGTGGTCCAGGCGGGACTCACCCCGGTGTTATGCGTCGGCGAGACATTGGAAGAGCACGAGTCTCATCAGGCCGAGGCCGTGGTGGCCCGCCAACTCGATGCGGTGGTCGCCATGAACGGCAACGCCAGCTTGGGCAAGGCTTTGCTTGCTTATGAGCCGGTGTGGGCGATCGGCACGGGGCGCACCGCCACACCGCAACAGGCGCAGGCTGTGCACAGCTACCTGCGCGGCCGAATTGCTGCGCAAGATGCTAACATAGCGGGTCAAATACGGATCCTCTACGGCGGCAGCGTGAAGGGTGGCAATGCAGCGGAGTTGTTTGCAATGCCGGACGTCGACGGTGGATTGGTTGGCGGCGCGTCGTTGAGCGCCGATGAGTTTGTCGAGATTTGCGCGGCTGCAGCCGTTCGCCACTGAGAGTTTGCTATGTTGCGTGGTTTCATTCTGGCGGTGCATGTGTTGCTCGCGTTGATGATTATCGTTCTGGTCTTGCTGCAGCGTGGCAAGGGGGCGGAGGCCGGTGCCGGGTTTGGTTCCGGTGCCTCGGGCACGGTGTTCGGCGCGCGCGGCACCAGCACATTGTTCTCGAAGTTGACGGCGGCTTTCGCCGCATTGTTTTTCGGGACGAGTCTGTTGCTCGCCTACATGGGTACGCGCTCGCCGGCGGACTCCAACAGCGTATTGGAGCGTTCCATGTTGAATGCACCGGCGCCGGCAGCCGCGCCGGCGACACCGGTCAAGAAGTGATTCATAAGCCGACGTGGCGAAATTGGTAGACGCGCTAGTTTGAGGGGCTAGTGGGGCAACCTGTGCCGGTTCGAGTCCGGCCGTCGGCACCATATTAATTGCATGATCAAAACCGTCATGCGGAGGGGGAGTTACCTTCTTGACGCGACGCGACGCGAAACGGCTGCGCCTGTTATGATGGCGGGCATTAATATCAGCCAACGACATTGACATGTTGCGACAGTACTTACCGATACTGATCTTCATGGGCTTGGCCACGGTAATCGGGCTGGCGCTTTTTACCATCGGATGGATTGCCGGCCCGCGGCGACCGGACGCCGAAAAACTGTCGCCCTACGAGTGCGGCTTCGAGGCTTTCGAAGATTCGCGCATGCGGTTTGACGTGCGTTATTACCTCGTTGCCATCATTTTCATCGTCTTCGACTTGGAAATTGCTTTCTTTTTCCCCTGGGCCGTATCGCTCGGCGCGACGGGCACCTTCGGCTTGGTCGCCATGCTGATTTTCGCGCTGGTGTTGATCGTGGCCTTGGTTTATGACTACCAGAAGGGGGCACTCGAATGGGACTAGAAGCGGTGGCCGGCGATCTTCCGACGGTGCGTGGCTTCGAAGTGACCAGCGTCGACAAGCTCATCAATTGGGCGCGAACCGGTTCGCTTTGGCCGATGACCTTCGGCCTCGCCTGCTGCGCCGTGGAAATGATGCATGCCGGCGCGGCGCGCTACGACCTCGATCGGTTCGGCATCGTCTTTCGCCCGAGTCCGCGTCAATCGGACGTGATGATCGTCGCCGGCACCCTGGTGAACAAGATGGCCCCCGCTTTGCGCAAGGTCTACGATCAGATGGCGGAGCCGCGCTGGGTCATTTCGATGGGTTCGTGCGCGAACGGCGGCGGTTACTATCATTACTCGTACGCGGTGGTGCGTGGCTGCGACCGCATCGTGCCGGTCGATGTCTACGTGCCGGGGTGCCCGCCGACGGCCGAAGCACTGCTCTACGGCATCATACAGCTCCAAAACAAGATCAGGCGCAACAAGGCCATCATTCGATGACGGGCGAGGTGGGATCAGATTCGGCGCAGGTTTCGCCGACGCGCCTCGACGCATTGTCCGAATCGATCGCGAAGGCCATTCCGGACGGCCTCAAGGTGCTTGGGGCTGGCAGCGGTGAGTTGACCGTCGAGGTCGACGCGCCGCGGCTGTTGGCGGTGGCAAGGATTTTGCGGGATCACCCGGATCTGAAATTCGAGATGTGCATGGATGTTTGCGGAGTCGACTATCTGGAGCATGGACGGGCCGAGTGGAAAACACAGGCTGCCACATCGTCCGGTTTCAGTCGGGGCGTGGCGCGCCGTAATATGAGGGCGGATGTTTCCCTCGGAGAAGCGGCCGCGGACGGCGCGCGTCGGCCGCGCTTCGCGGTGGTCTACCACCTGCTGTCCATCGCCCACAATCAGCGGCTTCGTCTGCGGGTGCCGTGCGCCGACGATACCCAGCCCATCGTCGATTCGGTCACCGAGCTGTGGGCTTCGGCCAATTGGTTCGAACGCGAAACCTTCGATCTGTTCGGGATTTTGTTCCGCGGCCATCCGGATCTGCGCCGCTTGCTCACCGATTACGGTTTCATCGGCCATCCTTTTCGCAAGGATTTTCCGTTGTCGGGCAACGTCGAGGTCCGCTATGACCCGGAGAAAGGGCGGGTCGTTTATCAACCGGTGAGCATCGAACCACGCGTGCTCGTCCCGAAGGTCATCCGCCACGATAATCGCTACGACCCGGCGCTCACCAATGCGAAACCGGACGGAACTAGCAATGGCTGAGATTCGCAACTTCACCATGAATTTTGGTCCGCAGCATCCGGCCGCGCACGGCGTGCTGCGCCTCGTCCTGGAGATGGACGGCGAGGTGATTCAAAAGGCCGATCCGCACATCGGCTTGCTGCACCGGGGTACCGAGAAGCTCGCCGAATCGAAACCCTTCAACCAGTCGATCGGCTATATGGATCGCTTGGACTACGTCTCGATGATGTGCAACGAGCATGCGTATGTCCTCGCCATCGAGAAGTTGCTGGGAATCGCTCCGCCGCCCAGGGCGCGGTACATCCGGGTGATGTTCGATGAAATCACCCGCATTCTCAATCATCTTATGTGGCTCGGCTCGCACGGACTCGATATCGGCGCGATGACCGTGTTTCTGTACTGCTTCCGCGAGCGCGAGGATCTGATGGATTGCTACGAGGCGGTATCCGGCTCGCGCATGCACGCCACGTACTACCGGCCTGGCGGTGTTTATCGCGACTTGCCGGAGACGATGCCCAAGTATCAAGCGTCGCAATGGCGCAGCAAACGCAGCGCCGACCGCTTGAACGAGCGGCGTTCCGGCGGACTGCTCGATTTCATCGGCGACTTCGTCGAACGTTTTCCCGCCTGCGTCGACGAGTACGAAACCTTGCTCACGGACAACCGGATCTGGAAGCAACGCACGGTCAACATCGGGGTGGTGAGTCCGGAGCGCGCGCTGCAACTCGGATTTTCCGGTCCGATGTTGCGCGGTTCCGGAATCGAATGGGATCTGCGCAAGAAACAGCCCTACGAGGTGTACGAGAACGTCGACTTCGACATCCCCGTGGGTTTGAACGGTGATTGCTACGATCGTTACCTCGTGCGCATCGAGGAGTTGCGGCAGTCATGTCGCATCGTCGGCCAATGCGTGCAATGGCTGCGAAACAATCCCGGACCGGTGATGATCGACGACCGCAAGATCCGCCCGCCGCGCCGCGAGGAGATGAAGGCGGACATGGAGTCGCTGATCCATCACTTCAAACTGATGACCGAGGGCTACTGCGTGCCGGCGGGAGAGGTCTACGCGGCAATCGAGGCGCCGAAGGGCGAACTCGGTGTCTATCTGGTTTCCGACGGCGCCAACAAGCCGTACCGCCTGAAGGTACGGGCGCCGGGTTTCGCACATCTCGCTTCCTTGAGTGAAATGGTCCAGGGTCACATGCTGGCCGACGTGGTGGCGGTCATCGGCACGCAGGACATCGTCTTCGGCGAGATCGACCGATGAGCGAACAACTGTCGGCCCATGTGCGTGAGGAGATCGACCGCTGGCTCGAGAAATTTCCACCGGACCGGCGGCGTTCGGCGGTGATCGCCGCGTTGCACGCGGCCCAGCACGACAACAACGGCTATCTGACGCCGCCGATCATGGATGCGGTTGCCCTCTATCTCGGTCTGCCGAATATCCAGGTGTACGAAATCGCCACCTTCTATTCGATGTTCGAGACCAAGCCGGTGGGGCGTCATCACGTGTCGGTGTGCACCAACATCTCCTGCATGCTGCGCGGCTCGCAGCAGATCGTCGAGCACGTCGAGGCGAAGCTTGGGATCAAGACGGGAGAGAGCACCGCCGATGGCCGCATTTTTCTCAAGTGTGAGGAGGAATGCCTTGCCGCCTGCACGGGCGCGCCCATGATGATGGTCGATCACGTTTATCACGAGCACCTCACGCCCGAGGTCGTCGATGGCATATTGGATGCGCTGAAATGAGCGACAAGCAGTACGATCAGAATTTGTTTTTGTTCGAGATCCTCAAGTACGAACGGCCGTGGACTCTCGAAACCTACCGGAAAATCGGCGGCTACGAGGCGTGGGAGAAGATCCTGCGGGAACAGACGCCGCGCGAGAAGATCATCGACGAAGTGAAGGCGTCGGGTCTGCGCGGCCGCGGCGGGGCGGCCTTCCCGACCGGCGTGAAATGGAGTTTCATGCCGCGCTCCTCGCCGCTGCAGAAATATGCGGTCTGCAATTCGGACGAATCCGAACCCGGCACCTGCCACGACCGGGACATTCTGCGTTTCAATCCGCACGCCGTCATCGAGGGCATGGCGATCGGTGGTTATTGCATGACGGCGACGGTGGGCTACAACTACATCCGCGGTGAATTCATGGGCGAACCCATACCGCGTTTCGAAGCGGCCCTCGCCGAGGCCTACGCGGCCGGCCTCTTGGGCAAGAACATTCTGGGGTCCGGCGTCGACTTCGATCTGCATATGTTCGTCGGCGCCGGCGCCTACATTTGCGGGGAGGAAACGGCGCTGCTCGAGTCGCTCGAGGGCAAGCCCGGCAAACCGCGTTTCAAACCGCCGTTTCCGGCCAACTTCGGCCTGTACGGCAAGCCGACCACCATCAACAACACGCAGAGCTACGCCTCCGTGCCCGGCATTTTGCGCAAGGGTGCGGCGTGGTTCGCCGGGGTGGGCGCGCCCAATTCCGGCGGCACGATGATCTTCTCCGTGTCGGGTCATGTCGCCAAACCCGGCAACTACGAACTGCCGATGGGCATCCCGTTCAGTGCTCTGCTGCAGCTCGCCGGCGGCGTCTGGAAGGGCCGTCGGTTGAAGGCGGTCATTCCCGGCGGCTCCTCCGTGCCCGTGGTGCCCGGCGACGTGATGATGGGATGCACCATGGATTACGATTCGGTCAAGAAGGCCGGCTCGTCGGTGGGCACCGGCGCCATGATCGTCATGGATGAAACCACCTGCATGGTGCGCACGCTCGAGCGGCTGTCGCGCTTCTACATGTCCGAATCCTGCGGCCAATGCACACCATGCCGTGAGGGCACGGGCTGGTTGACCCGCATGATCCGTCGCATCATCGCCGGCCAGGGACGAAGCGAAGACCTGGGGCTGCTGCTCGACGTCGCGAATCGCATCGAAGGCCATACCATCTGCGCGCTGGGCGATGCCGCGGCCTGGCCGGTACAAAGCTTTCTCAAACATTACCGGCACGAGTTCCAGTACATGATCGAACATAAGGGCCGTTCCATCGTCGAAGGGCAGACCTCGGCGCCCGTTGCCACCGACACCGTGGCGGCATAAGGCGCATCATGAGCGACGATTTGGTCAACATCGAAGTCAACGGCGTCCCATTGAAAGCCCGCAAGGGCCAGATGATCATGCAGGCAACGGATCCGGCCGAGATCTACATTCCGCGTTTCTGCTATCACGAAAAGCTCACGGTCGCGGCGAACTGCCGAATGTGCCTGGTCGAAGTCGAAAAGGCGCCGAAGCCGCTGCCCGCCTGCGCGACGCCGGTGACGGAGGGCATGAAGGTGTTCACCCGCTCACCGAAGGCCGTGGCGGCGCAGCGGGCCACCATGGAATTCCTGCTCATCAATCATCCGCTCGATTGTCCGATCTGCGATCAGGGCGGCGAGTGCGAGCTGCAGGATCTGGCGATGGGCTTTGGCCGGGATATTTCGCGCTTTGCCGAGCGCAAGCGCGTCATCAAGGACAAGAGTCTCGGCCCGTTGGTGTCGACCGACATGACGCGATGCATTCACTGCACGCGCTGCGTCCGCTTCGGCGCCGAGATCCAGGGATACCCGCAAATGGGCACCACGGGCCGCGGCGAGAACATGGAAGTCGGAACCTATATCGAACACAGCGTCGACCATGAGTTGTCCGCCAACATCATTGATCTATGTCCGGTGGGCGCGCTCAACAACAAGCCGTTCCGTTATCACGCGCGCTCGTGGGAAATGCAGCAACAGCCGCTGATCTCACCCCACGATGCGTTCGGCACCAATGTGTTCGCGCATGTGCTGCGCGGCAAGATCATGCGCATGGTGCCGCGCGTCAACGAGGCGATCAACGAGACCTGGATCGCCGATCGTGATCGTTTCGGCTTCGAGGGGATCTATTCGCCCGAGCGTGTCACCGAGCCGCTGCTGCGCATCAACGGGGTACTGTCGCCGGTTGACTGGGAGGTCGCCCTGAACGCTGCCGCAGAGGGCTTACAGCGGGCGATCAGAACCCAAGGCGCCTCCGCCCTGGGGTTTCTCGTCTCGCCCATGGCCACGGTCGAGGAAAGCTACCTGGTCGGACGAATTGCCCGCGGCCTCGGTACGGCCAATGTGGATCACCGTCTGCGCCAATTGGATTTTCGTGGGCAGGAGAGCGAGGCGGCTTTTCCGAACTTCGGTTTACCCATCGCCGCGGTGGAACAGCTCGAGGGACTGCTGGTGATCGGCTCGAACCTCCGCGTCGAGATGCCGCTGATGGCGCATCGCATTCGCAAGGCGGCGGTGAAGGCGGGTGCCAAGGTGGCCTTCTTGAACCCGCGCAAGTTCGAGTATTTGTTTCCGGTTGCAGCCTATGCGGTGGCGGACGCGGATCTGGTGGGGCAGCTGGCCGCCGTGGTGTGCGCTGCCGCCGCGGCGGCGGGTCAACCGGTTCCCGCCGGAGTGCCGGAGACCACGCCCACCGATGTGCATCGGGCGCTGGCCGCGGCGCTCGCCACCGGCTCGCGGCGGGCGATCCTGCTCGGCAATCTGGCGCAGCGCCACCCCGCGTACTCGGAGCTCAAGTCGCTCGCGGCGCGTTTGGGGGAGTTGCTCGGCGCCAGTGTCGGGCTGCTGACCGAAGGGCCCAATAGCGCCGGCGCTTATCTGGCGGGAGCCGTGCCGCATCGCGACGCGGGAGCCGTGGCGAGCGAGTTGCCCGGCCTCGATGCCCACGCCATGCTCGCCTCGCCGCGTGTCGCGTATCTCCTCTTCGGCGGCATCGATCCGGCCAACGATCTGGCGGCGGGGGCCGCTGCGCTGGCGGCGGCGGAATTCGTGGTGTCGGCGACCTCGCACCTGCCAGCGAGCTTGGCCGAAGTGGCGGATGTGGTGTTGCCCATCGGCTCGTTCGCCGAATCATCGGGCACGTTCGTCAACGGCGAGGGCCTGTGGCAGAGCTGGGCGGGCGCCGCGACGCTGCTGGGCGATGCCCGACCGGGTTGGAAGGTGCTCCGGGTGCTCGCCAACTTATTGTCGATTCCGGGCATCGACTACGTGAGTTCGAACGAGATACGCGACGCCGTCCATGAACGGTGCGGCGGCGGATTGTCGCAACCCCTGACACCCGCCGGTGCGCCGGCAGTCCCGCAGCCCCCGGTCGATGCGGCGCCTGCGGGACCCTGGGTGGACATTCCGCCCTACCAGATCGACGTGCTGGTCCGTGGTTCGGAAGCGTTGGCCAAGACCAAGGACGGGCAATCAGCCCGCGAAGTGCTCTGATCATGTGGGAGTGGAGCCCGCTTCGATCCTGGTTGGACGAGCACATCACGCCCTACTGGACGTTCCCGCTGCTCACCCTGGTGCAAGCCGTGATCGTGGTAATCGGCATCATTCTGGTGATGGCCTACTACACGCTCGCCGAGCGCAAGGTGATCGGCTGGATTCAAGCGCGCAAGGGACCGAATCGGGTGAATCTGTTCTGGATTCCGGGTGCCGGCCAGCCGTTCGCTGACGTGTTCAAGTTGATGTTCAAGGAAATCGTGATCCCCGCGGACGCGAATGGATTTCTCTTCCGGCTCGCGCCTTTCCTTGCCATGGTGCCCGCGATCGCGATCTGGGCCGTGATCCCCCTGTCGCCCGAGCGAGCCTTTGCCAACATCGATGCGGGTCTGCTGTACGTTCTCGCGCTCACGTCCATGGGCGTCTACGGCATCATCCTCGCCGGCTGGGCCGCCAACTCCAAGTACGCATTCCTGGGCGCGATGCGCTCCGCCGCCCAGATCGTCGCCTATGAAATCGCCATGGGATTCGCCATGGTGGGGGTGTTGATGGCCGCGGGCAGCCTCAACCTCGGCGACATCATCAAGGCCCAGCAAGGCGGCGCCCTCAGTTGGAATTGGTTCTGGTTGTTTCCGCTGCTGGTGGTGTATTTCATCGCCGGCGTGGCGGAGACCAATCGGGCGCCGTTCGACGTCGCGGAGGGCGAATCGGAGATCGTGGCCGGATTTCATGTCGACTACTCGGGTATGGCGTTTGCGCTGTTTTTCATCGCCGAATACGTCAACATGATCCTGATTTCGGCTTTGACGGTGGTGTTCTTCTTCGGCGGCTGGCTGTCGCCCTTCGGCGGCTATCTCGCCGACGATGCATGGCTCGCGACCCCGAGCTTCTTTTGGTTCGGTTTGAAGACCCTCTTTCCGATGTTTGGTTTTCTCTGGTTGCGGGCGACGTTTCCGCGCTACCGGTACGACCAAATCATGCGGCTGGGTTGGAAGGCATTGATTCCCGTGACGCTGGTCTGGCTGTTGGTCGAGGGCTGCATGGTCTATCTCCATGTAGGACCCTGGAAGGGGCACTAGATGCGCAATTTTTTCAAGACTTTCCTGTTGTGGGAGTTGCTGCAGGGCCTGATGGTCACCGGCAGGGCGATGTTCCAGCGCAAGGTGACGGTCAACTATCCCGAGGAGAAGACCCCGCAAAGCGCGCGGTTCCGCGGCCTGCACGCGCTGCGCCGCTACCCGAACGGCGAGGAACGCTGCATTGCCTGCAAGCTGTGCGAGGCGGTCTGCCCGGCGCTCGCGATCACCATCGAATCGGATGTGGGCAACGACGGCACGCGGCGCACCACCCGTTATGACATCGATCTGTTCAAATGCATCTATTGCGGCTTCTGCGAAGAGGCTTGCCCGGTCGATGCCATCGTCGAGACGCGCATCCACGAGTACCACATGGAGAAGCGCGGCGAGAACATCATGAACAAGGACAAGCTGCTCGGGATAGGCGAGCGCTATGAAGCCATGATCGCGGCGGATCGCGCCGCCGATGCCCGGTTCCGCTGATGTTTCCGACCATTCTTTTTTTTGTTTTCGCCACGGTGCTGGTGCTCGCGGCACTCGGCGTCATTCTAGCGCGCAACCCCGTGCATTCGGCCCTGTTGTTGGTGCTGTGTTTCTTCAATAGCGCGGTGATCTGGCTGTTGCTCGATGCCGAGTTCCTGGGGATCGTGCTGGTGCTGGTCTACGTCGGCGCGGTGATGGTGCTGTTCTTGTTCGTGGTGATGATGCTCGACGTCAATGTCGAGGAGTTTCGCAAGAGTCTCGCCGGCTACTGGCCGCTGGCGGGCGCTGTGGCCGGTTTCGTCGTGTTCGCCATCATCAATATCATCGTCGTAAAGCACTTGGGCGGCATCACCGCCGAGACGGCGCCCGCGCTGCCGGAGCATTACTCGAACACCCGCGTCCTCGGCACCGCCTTGTTCACGCAATATGCGTATCCGGCGCAACTGGCCGCCTGTGTCCTGTTGGTGGCGAGCATCGCCGCGATCGTCCTGACCCTGCGCCGCCGCGCCGGCGGCAAGCCGCAGGACATCGCCAAGCAGGTGAGCGTGCGCGCCCGCGACCGGGTGCGTCTGGTGAAAATGGCCTCCGAGAAGCGCTCGTGATCACCCTCACCGAGGTGCTCGCGCTATCGGGAATCCTGTTCGCCATCGCGGTGGCCGGTGTGTTCCTCAATCGCCGCAACATCATCGTACTGCTGATGTGCATCGAACTCATGCTGCTGGCCGTCAACTTCAATTTCGTGGCGTTTTCCCGCTTCACAGGCGACATCAGCGGCCAGGTCTTCGTGTTCTTCATCTTGACGGTGGCCGCCGCGGAGGCGGCGATCGGCCTGGCGATACTGGTCGTCCTCTTCCGGGAGCGGCGCAGCATCGATGTTGAAGATCTCGATACGCTCCAGGGTTAGAGGGTAGATAACAATAATGCAGTCGATCTATCTCACGATTGCGCTCGCGCCTTTGGTCGCGGCGATCATCGCCGGACTTTTCGGCCGGACCATCGGCCGCGGCGGCGCCTCGTCGGCCACCATCGCGGGGGTCGGGCTTTCCTGCCTGCTGTCGATCTACGTGTTGTGGAAGCTCGTGGTCGACGGGATGCCAGCCTACGACGGCATCGTATACACCTGGTTGGTGAGCGACGGCATCAGGATGCAGGTCGGCTTTTTGATCGATCACCTGTCGGCGATGATGATGGTGGTGGTCACGTTCGTGTCGTTGATGGTGCATGTCTACACCATCGGCTACATGCACGAGGATCCGGGTTATCAGCGGTTCTTCGCCTATATTTCGCTGTTCACTTTCGCGATGCTGATGTTGGTGATGGCGAACAACTTCATGCAGCTGTTCTTCGGCTGGGAGGCGGTGGGCCTCGTGTCCTACCTGTTGATCGGTTTCTGGTATACGCGGGCAAGCGCGGTGTTCGCGAATCTCAAGGCGTTCCTGGTGAACCGCATCGGCGATTTCGGTTTCGTGCTCGGGATAGCTGCCGTGCTGCGCTACACGGGTTCGCTCGACTACGCGACGGTTTTTGCCAATGCCGACAAATTTTCGGGCGCTCTCATCCACGTGACCGGCACCATCGCCTGGCCCGCCATCACCTTTACGTGCATCTGCCTGTTCGTCGGCGCGATGGGCAAATCGGCGCAGGTGCCGCTGCACGTCTGGCTGCCGGATTCCATGGAAGGCCCGACGCCGATCTCGGCATTGATCCATGCCGCGACCATGGTCACCGCGGGAATTTTCATGGTGGCGCGGATGTCGTCGTTGTTCGAGATGTCAGAGACCGCACTTTCCTTCGTGCTCATCATCGGCGCCACCACGGCATTCTTCATGGGGATCCTCGGTGTGGTCAACAATGACATCAAGCGCGTGGTGGCGTATTCGACGCTGTCGCAACTCGGTTACATGACGGCGGCTCTCGGTGTCTCGGCCTACAGCGCCGGCATCTTCCACCTGATGACCCATGCGTTCTTCAAAGCTTTGCTGTTCCTCGCGGCCGGCTCAGTCATCATGTCCATGCACCACGAGCAGGACATGCGTTTGATGGGCGGCCTGCGCAAGTATCTGCCCATCACCTATTGGACCTGTCTGGTGGGCTCATTGTCGTTGATCGGCTTTCCGGGCACCTCCGGCTTCTTCTCGAAGGACTCCTTGATCGATGCGGTGGGCGCGTCGCATCGATTCGGAGCGGGCTATGCCTATTTTTGCGTGCTCGCCAGCGTGTTCGTCACGGCGCTTTACACGTTCCGCATGTTCTTCATGACCTTCCACGGCAAGGAGCGCATGGATCACCATACGAAGGAACATCTGCACGAGAGTTCCTGGGTCGTGACCGTGCCGCTGATCCTGCTCGCCATTCCATCGGCGTGCATCGGCTGGCTCACGATCAAGCCGCTGCTGTACGGCGACTTTTTCAACGGAGCGATTCACGTGCTGCCCGCCGACGACGTGCTGGGACGCCTTGGGGAGGAGTTCCATGGAGCCGGTCTCCTGGTGTTGTCGTCAGGCGGCGCGCTGCCTTTGTGGTTCGCCGCCGCCGGCGTGGTGACGGCCTATGTTTTCTTCCTGTGGAGGCCGGCACTGGCCGACGCCGCGGAACGTTCGTTCAAGTGGCTGCACACGATTCTGGTCAACAAGTACGGCTTCGACCTGTTCAATCAGAACGTCGTCGTTGCCGGCGCCCGCGCGTTGGGTAAGGGCTTGTGGCGATTCGGCGATCAGGATCTCATCGACAATGGCGTGGTCAACGGCAGTGCGCGGGTCGTGGGTTGGTTCAGTTCCGTGCTTCGCTATGCGCAGTCGGGTTACCTCTATCACTACGCTTTTGCGATGATCCTGGGCCTGGCCTCGCTGTTGATGTGGCTGGTCTGGCGTCCGTGATGCTGACCGGCCACCTGCTCAATGTGTTGATCTGGCTGCCGATCGTCGGCGGGCTGGCCATTCTCGGATTGGGCGATCGTCCCGACACCGCGCGTTGGACGGCGCTCGTGGTTTCGAGCGTCACGCTGCTGGTGAGCGTTCCCCTCGCGACCACCTTCAAAACCGGCACGGCGGCCATGCAATTCGTGGAACGCTCCAGCTGGATCCCGGCCATTCACTCCGAGTTTCATCTTGGCGTCGACGGCATCTCCATGCCGCTGATCGTGCTCACGACATTCACGACCGTCCTCATCGTCATCGCCAGCTGGACCAATGTCGCGAAGCGCGTGGCCCAGTACTTCGCCGCCTTTCTGATCCTCGAGGGACTGATGATCGGCGTGTTCGCGTCGCTGGACGGCGTGCTGTTCTATGTATTCTGGGAGGCCATGCTGCTGCCGATGTTCATCATCATCGGCATATGGGGTGGTCCGCGCCGGGTGTATGCCACCATCAAGTTCTTTCTATACACGTTCTTGGGGTCGCTCTTGATGCTGGTGGCGCTCATCTATTTGTACCTGAAGTCGGGCACATATGAGCTCCTGGCGTTCCAGCACCTGCCGCTCACGCTGACCGAGCAGACGTGCATCTTTCTCGCCTTTTTCGCGGCATTCGCCGTGAAGGTGCCGATGTGGCCGGTGCATACCTGGTTGCCGGATGCGCATGTCGAGGCGCCGACCGGCGGCTCGGTGGTGCTCGCGGCCATCATGCTCAAGATGGGCGGCTACGGTTTCCTGCGGTTCTCGCTGCCGATCGCGCCCGATGCCAGCCGGGAACTCGACTGGCTCATCATCACCCTGTCCCTGATCGCGGTGGTCTATATTGGCTTCGTCGCGCTGGTGCAGAGCGACATGAAGAAATTGATCGCGTATTCCTCGATTGCACACATGGGTTTCGTGACGCTCGGACTGTTCATAGGCTTCCAAATCGCCGCGCATACCGGCAGGCTCGCCGGCATTCAGATGGGCATCGACGGCGCGGTCGTGCAAATGTTGTCGCACGGTCTCGTCTCGGGCGCCATGTTTCTCTGTGTGGGAGTCATGTACGACCGGGTTCACAGCCGCGAAATCTCCGCCTATGGCGGCGTCATCAACACCATGCCGACGTTCGCGGCATTCATGGTGTTGTTTGCCATGGCCAACGCAGGTCTGCCGGGAACGTCTGGATTCGTGGGTGAGTTCCTGGTGATACTCGCATCCTTCAAGGCCAACCTTTGGTACGCATTCCTGGCGGCGACGACGTTGGTGTTGGGAGCGGGCTACACGCTGTGGTTGGTGAAGCGTGTGGTTTTTGGCGAGATCGCCAACGACAAGGTCGCGGCGCTCGAGGATATCAACTACCGGGAGACCTTCGTGCTGTCCGTGCTGGCGATTTCAGTGCTGCTGGTCGGGCTGTGGCCCGCGCCGCTGCTCGATGCCATGCGCGCGACGACACAGCATCTGGCTGAAACATTGCTGGTCTCGAAAATTCCACCCTAGGGTTGCCATGAACACGTTCAGCGTCGATTCCTTCACCGCAGGTCTCGTCCTGGCCCGACCGGAGATGTTCGTGGGTCTGTGTGCCTGCACCATACTCTTGATCGATTTGTTGCTGGTCGATGCCCAGCGGTATTGGACCGGCGTGCTGTCGGTCGCCACCCTGTTGGTCGCGGCCCTCTTCGTCGTCGTCCAACCGGTTCCGAGCCGGATGCTGGCGCTCGGCGGACTGTTCGAACTCGACCCGATGGCCCAGGTGTTGAAGGTGGTAACGCTGGTCACCGTCGCCGTGGTGTTCATTTATTCCACCGACTACCTGCGACGGCGGTCGATCCTCAAGGGCGAATACTACGTGCTCGGTTTGTTCGCGACTTTGGGGGCCATGGTGCTGATCTCCGCGGCGAATCTCATCACGTTGTATCTGGGACTCGAACTCATGTCGCTGTGCCTGTATGCGATGGTGGCTTTCGATCGCGAATCGGCGATCGCGGCCGAGTCGGCCATCAAGTACTTCGTCCTTGGCTCCATGGCGTCGGGCACTCTTCTCTATGGCATGTCGATCGTCTATGGCGTGACCGGCAGCCTGCAACTCGATGGCATCGCGGCCGCGGCACACGGCGGTATCGGGCAAAATCTCGGTTTGATCTTCGGCATCGCCTTTCTCATCGTCGGCATCGGTTTCAAGCTGGGTGCGGTCCCTTTCCACATGTGGATACCCGACGTATACGAAGGCTCGCCGACCAGTGTGACGGTGTTCATAGGCACGGCATCGAAGCTCGCAGCCTTCGCGCTGGCCATGCGACTGCTCACCGAAGGCTTGGCGGGATCCCAGGCGGATTGGAGTCAGATGTTGGTGGTGCTGGCGGTGCTCTCGATCGCGATCGGCAATGTGGTCGCCGTGGCGCAGACCAACCTCAAGCGCATGCTCGCCTACTCGACGATTTCCCATGTGGGCTATATTTTGCTCGGCATCCTTTCCGGCACCGCGCAGGGCTATCAGGCGGCAATGTTCTACATGGTGAGTTACGTCATCGTCTCGAGCGGCGCGTTCGGGATGATCCTTTTACTCGCGCGAAAGGGTTTTGAGGCCGATCAGATCGTCGATTTCAAAGGTCTCAATGCGCGAAGTCCGTGGTTCGCCGGCATGATGGCAATCCTCATGTTCAGTCTGGCCGGTTTGCCGCCGTTCGTCGGGTTCTGGGCCAAGCTCGGTGTCGTTCAAGCGGTGCTCGACGTCGGCTTCACTTGGCTGGCGGTGCTCGCGGTGCTGTTTTCGGTGGTTGGCGCGTTTTTCTATCTGCGGATCGTCAAGCTCATGTATTTCGATGATCCGACCGATTCGTCGGTGATCGGTGGCGGCGTGTTGATGCGCATGGTGCTGAGCGTGAATGCCTTGTTGGTATTCGCGCTGGGTATTGCTCCGGCCGGGTTGATTTCGCTGTGCCAGCGTGCGCTACCGTAAGGCGGAGCCTCCGCCGGGAGAGCTTGCAATGGTAGCTGGACCCGGTACAATCGTCGGCTACCCGGTGCGGGGTGGAGCAGTCTGGCAGCTCGTCGGGCTCATAACCCGAAGGTCGTAGGTTCAAATCCTACCCCCGCTACCAATATCGATAGAATTATAATAAAAACAAAGAGTT
>Ga0116228_10000275_pt1 | contig 37619 bp, 35 predicted proteins | sample S1TSphfallax_2_FD_89694 | JGI IMG/M metagenome (GOLD analysis project Ga0116228, IMG submission 89694) | Host-associated microbial communities from peat moss isolated from Minnesota, USA - S1T2_Fc - Sphagnum fallax MG | ecosystem: Host-associated > Plants > Peat moss > Unclassified | place... | reverse complement strand
TAATCCAGGTGGAATTATCTTTGGCTCAACTATTCTGAATACTGGGGTAAAACCAAGTTTTATTGCCCAGAATTTCATGAATTTTTATAACCGGGTACAGATATTTGATAACAAAAATGATAGCTTAGAAGAGCTAAAAAAAATTATGTCAGAGAATTTTGCAGAATATTCAGTTAAAGTTATGGGATGTGTAGCTTTATTTTGGGGACGAGTACTATAAGGCCAGCCCTCACCCTAAATCCCTCTCCCAAAGGGCGAGGGACTTTGAATTTCCCCCTCTTCCTACTTGACTTTTATTACCCGTGGTGGCTGACCAGCCGCATAAATATCCCACATAGCGCGATAGGCTTTTTCTAGATCGCGAGCAAAGCGTGGTGTATCAAACAAAGGTTCCTTCAATCGATTCTCTGCTAATTTCTTTTTCACCTGCTGTAACTTTTTAGGTGATTTTGCTAAATCGATCGCCAGTTTTTCGTAATCTGTGAATTTGGTGGTAATTAATTCTGGTAAACCTATGGCTGTTAATAAACTAGCAGCTACCCGAGAAGCAAAAGTTTTACCCAAACAAGTCACTATTGGTAAACCCGTCCATAAAGCATCACTAGCAGTTGTGTGAGCATTACAATAGAAAGTATCCAGAAATAAATCAGCTAATTTATGTCTGGCTAAATGTTGGGCTTTTGGTTCGTATGTGGTGAAAATTAGCCTTTCTCCAGAAATACCACGGGTTTGGGCTTCTCGTCTGAGATTGTTTTCCGTAATAGGAAATCTGGGAAATAACCAGAGGACTGAATCTGGTACAGCAGAAAGTATATTCATCCAAACTTGGAAAATGTCTGGTTCAATCTTATAACTATTGTTAAAGCAGCAAAAAACAAAGCTGGATTCTGGTAAACCGTACTGCGATCGCGTGACAGGAGTTGGAGCGATCGCCTGTTCGCGGTCATTCACTTGATAACAATGGGGGAGAATCACCAACTTTTCACTAAAACCATCCGCAAATTCTATGGGAGTAACTATCCCATCGCTGATGATGTAATCGACGAACTCTGCTCCCATAGTACATGGATAACCCAAATAATTCACGATTATGGGAGCAGGTCGTAAAGCGAGAATGGGATCGCGGGAACCAGCAGTATAACCGTTGAGATCGACTAAAATATGAATTCCATCTTGATAAATTTGTCGAGCGCTTTCTTCTATGGTGAAAGAATGAATATCTTGGAAATGTTCGCAATTATTCGCTATATAGTCGCGGTATTCGCTATTGTCGTCTACACCAATAGAGTAAGCAAAAATCTCAAATTTCTCCCGATCATGTAAATTGAATAAACTTCTAATTAAATGGCTGGTTGCGTGATTGCGGAAGTCAAATGACATGTAACCAATGCGCAATCGTCCTTTGAGAGAGCGGGAATGAGTAAAGTTCAGAGATTGTCTCGTCTGCGTCCATTGTTCTGTAATGACTCGTCCAAAAGCTTGGGCTATTTGCAATAGTATTTTTCTATCCCATGGCTTATATATTGTGTCAAAAGGAGCAATAGTGGGTGTCTTTCCACTGACTAATTCTTGACGAGTTTGTTCCCAAAGGCGGTTGAGATTTACTTGGCGCGATCGCCAATCACAAGTCATTTCTTGGAGATAGAAAAGATAGGTAAAAGCCTCTGGTGAATTAGGTTGAATGGCTAAAACTTTTTCAAATAAAGCCTTAGCTTCATCTACATGGTTTTGTCCTGCAATACTTAAATTTAATAAAGTGAAACCTAAGCGATTTAGGGCTTTAATATAGTCTGGCTTATAACGAATAGCTGCTCGATAAGCATTGATTGCTCCCTCTAGAATGGACTGATTTTCCAGTAAAATGCCTAAATTCAAATAAGCTTCTGCATATTCGGGATTTTTCTGCAATACTTCTTGGAATTTAGCCATCGCTTGGGGAAATTTCCTTTGCATTTGCCAAACTAATCCCAAGTTATTATGAGCAAAAGCATAGTTAGGATTGATTTTAATTGCAGCGTTAAAACAGGCGATCGCCCCTTCTAAATTCTTCCGTGCTACTTGAATAATACCTAAATTATTATGCGCTTGAGCATAATTTGGATTAATCGCTAAGGTTTTTTCATACAGCGCCACCGCTTGGTCAAATTTTTCTTGATGCTCCATAATTACCCCCATTTGATACCAAGCATCAGCATAATTTTGATTTTGCCGGATGATCTGTGTATACAACTGGATGGCTTGGTCAAATTGTCCTTGTTTTTGCAGTTTTAAGGCTTGTTGATAAGGTTCATCTTCTGGATTCTGAGGTTTATTTGCATCTCCGACTAATAAAGAACGGGGGTCAATCGTAATCAGCTGCTGAATTTCATCAGTCTTGAATCCCACTACTTGAGGATAACGGACAGATGGTAAAACTTGCACATCATAAAGTTCGGTAATTTCTCCATCTAGGTGCATCCAGTGATTTACCACGCCAGTTTTTATATTAATTATCATCAATCCACAACGTGGTTCAGCGTTTTTAGTAGCTAGGGTTTCATCTAACTTTAAGCCAGAAAAGGTTTTTTCGCGAGGTTTAGATAAACCAACTATGGCGTATTCTCCAGAAAATGCTAAACCACGTAAAAAGCCTGGACAAAAAACTATAGGTTCAAATTTGCCAGTGTTTGACTCAATATAGCCAAATTCACCTGTACCTGCATTTAATAACCACAATTTACCTTGATAAAATCTAGGTGAATGGGGCATTGACAGCCCGGAAGCGACGACTTCATCAGTTGTCATGTCAATGACGCAACCTCCTCCTTGACGATACTCTCGCCAACCATCTATGACATCTGACTGACTACATAATGTGACATAGCGCGGTTTACCATCTACCATAGCTAAACCATTCAGGTGACAGCGATCTTCATTGATCAATTGAGAAATAAATTTGGGTTTCCATAGAGGTAGACAACTATGGCGATCGCTGACTGTCGCTAAACAATTTAACAAACTACTGATAAAGACAATTCTTTGACTTTCAGCCTCTATTGCCAAATCATGCACATCTAGATCGGCTGTAGTGTAACTAATCCGAGGAACATAGAGTTTATCGTAACCGTTGTAGAGTTGTTCTGGGATTAAAACGTTGTCTAATTGCCAAATTTGATATCTACAACTCAGATAAATCCGTTCTGTCGTTGCATATAATCCCATTGCTCTGTCAAAAACCCGCTCAAATCCTGATAGCGCCCCTTGGAAATCCACTCCCAATAACATTAATCGCGAACTTTGGTAGGTAGAAAAGGCCAAACTTATCTGTTCAGCAAGTAGCCAGTCAATGAAATTGCGGTCAGCGGAGATTTCCACGGGTAAAGCAGGATGGGGATTTGATTGTGACATGATAATATTTTAATCTTGACGAAACAGCGTTAACGTCGAATTAGATAGTAACATTTTGGGTAAAGGTATTTTCAATCTGGATATTTTACTAGATATTGGCTGGAATTCTGGGATATCCTGAGAGATATGAGAGAGATTCGCCAACTTAAAGATAATGAAACTCGCAGCAAGAGTAAGTAAAGTAACACCCTCTATAACTTTAGAAATCACAGCGAAAGCTAAATCTATGCAAGCAGAGGGGATTGACGTTTGTAGTTTTAGTGCTGGAGAACCGGATTTTGATACTCCCGCCCATATTAAAGCCGCAGCAGTGAAGGCTTTGGATGAGGGAAAAACCAAGTATGGTCCTGGGACTGGAGAGCTAAAGTTGCGGGAGGCGATCGCTCAGACTTTGAAAAATGATCTGGGTCTGGATTATCGACCGGAGAATATCATTGTCTCCAATGGCGGAAAACATTCCCTCTATAATTTGATCATGGCGCTAATTGATCCAGGTGATGAGGTTATTATACCTGCTCCCTATTGGGTCAGTTATCCAGAAATGGTGATTTTGGCGGGTGGAATTCCAGTAATTGTCCAAACTGACGCTTCCACAAATTATAAAATTACCCCCGAACAACTCAAGCAAGCTATTACCCCTAAAACAAAGTTGTTTGTCCTGAATTCTCCATCCAATCCTACGGGAATGGTCTATACACCAGGGGAGATTAAAGCCTTAGCTCAGGTAGTGGTTGAGGAGGATATCTATGTTGTATCTGACGAAATTTATGCTAAAATACTCTATGATGGTGCTGAACATCTGAGCATAGCTTCTTTGGGTCAAGATATTTTTGACCGCACTTTCATTAGCAGCGGATTTGCTAAAGCTTATTCGATGACAGGATGGCGCATTGGTTATTTAGCAGGTGCGAAGGAAGTCATCAAAGCTGCGGGTACAATTCAAGGACATAGTACATCTAATGTTTGTACATTTGCTCAATATGGGGCGATCGCTGCTTTGTTAGATAGCCAAGATTGTGTAGAACAGATGCGTCAAGCTTTTGCTGAACGCCGTGATTTTATCTTCAATCGACTTCAGGCTATTCCGGGATTATTCACACCAAAGCCAGATGGTGCTTTCTATATGTTTTCTGATATTAGTAAAACTGGACTGAAATCCCTGGAGTTTTGTAATGCTTTGCTGAATGGATATCAAGTTGCTGTGATTCCGGGAATAGCTTTTGGAGCCGATAACAATATTCGGATTTCCTATGCGACTGATCTCCCAACCATTGAAAAAGGTATGGATAGGTTAGAAAAATTTATGCGATCGCTCGTTTAGAGGTGTAAACAAAGAAGTAGTGACTTGCTGTAATACCTTTAATCCCAGTAATGACCCTCGAATGAATCGCATCCCAGCTAGGGGTTGACTGACTAATCCCCATCCCAGCGACCAAGGTTGTAATGAACCATCCGCGTTAATAGCTGATGATAAATCAGGAATATCCCGATGACAATCATCGCTGATCACCCGCAGGATTGCTAGTTTGGTTTCAGCTAAATTACTCTCTAATTTATGCTGATTTAGCTGCTGAAAAAAATCTAAAGTAGCAAATCCTTCCATATCTACAACATCAGCTGCGGATATTTTGCCTAATTGGCGTTTTTCCGCGGCTGACCAAATTAGGCGATCGCTAGTCAATCCCTTGACTATCGGTACTTTACCATAGGTTGATTCCCGCATTTCTCTCACCAAATCGCTATGACAAACTCTTGTGTTTTCTTGATAGACGCAATTCTGATAAAGAACAATATCGCCTATATGATAATCCGGTTTCAAACTACCACATAATCCCATTAACAGGATTCGATTTGCGGGAAGATCGTCCATTCTTGACAAATAACGTATTAGCGGTTTTTGTCCCATAGGAATGGCGAACAGCTTTGGTTGATTAGTCCCACAATAACTTAATCCACGCTTCACAGCTTGATATTCGGCTCCTTGTGGGACTAAAATTAAATCAATTGATAGCAAATTAAGCACTTGCTCCTACAGCAGTTTGCATTTTACGTTTTGGTAATAACTTGACAATTTTTAAAATAACTCCAGTCAGTTTGGGTAAAAATAGTGGTTGGAGTAGTTGTGGATCATTAGGATGAATATTGCTAAGTCTAAAATTTACCAAGTTTAAACACTAGTATAATATAATCTAATGCAGCTTGGTAAATCCATAGAACTGATAAATTCTGTGGAATTTTTTCGGATTTCTTTTCTAGAATTAAAGAGAGTAGAACTTAGTAAAATGTAGACAATTGCTGTAGCATAGCAGAATAATTCCGTCACTCCACCATAATTATCTCCAATGGTCAAGCTGTATAGCTCGAAATCCGCACGCGAACGCTTCAATATTTCCAGATTGGCTATGGAATTTTCGTGGCTGACGGTGAGCTTTTGGATAGCTGTCATGGTAGCTGGAGTTTTAGCCTTCAGTTCCCTTAAATATGCTTTATTTCCAGATGTTGCTTTCCCAGTGGTGGTGGTTAATGCTCAAGCACCTTTAAAAACTGCTGTGGAAACAGAGTCAAAGCTGACCAAACTGCTGGAAAGGAAATTAACAACAATTAAGGGACTTGATACTATTCGCTCATCAACCTACCCTGGTCAAACATCTGTGAGTCTGTCCTTTGATGTGGGGACAAATCTAGAAGCATCCACTAATAATACTATCCAGATGCTCAAGGAAATAAATCTACCCAAGGGAGTAAGTTATAAAATCATCTCCCTCAACTTGAATGAATCATCGGCTGTAAGTTACGCCATTGGGAGTTCATCTAGAAGTTTAGAAGATTTGAGCCAACTGGCTAAAAAACAAATTTTGCCAAGCGTAGCGAAACTACCAGGAGTTTTGAAAGTATCGTTGTTGGGAGATGGTTATGCACAAGCGCCAAAACTCACAGCCAATCAAACTCCACCTGTAGGAACTTTAGTCAGGTTTAATGGAAAAAATGCTTTAGCTCTACAAGTGATTAAGAAAGCTAATGCTAACACCTTAGAAGTTGTCAAGCGTGTAGAACAAGCCGTTAAACAACTCCAGCAAAATCTCCCAGATGTCACCTTGAGTTTAGCTGCGACACAAGCAGAGTATATCAATCAAGCAACACACTCCACCATTGATGCTCTGATCGAAGCCATTGTTTTATCTGTTGTGATTATCTATCCCTTTTTAGGAAATTGGCAAGCGACACTAATTTCCGCTTTAGCGATTCCTACATCTTTATTGGGAACGTTTATTGTCATGGCTATCTATGGCTTTAATCTGGAAACAATTACCTTGTTGGCTTTGGCTTTGGTAATTGGGACGATTGTGGATGATGCGATCGTAGATGTGGAAAACATCATCCGACATATTGAATTAGGAAAAACTCCTCGACAAGCTGCGATCGCCGCTACGGATGAAATAGGTTTAACAGTTACCGCCGCCACCCTGACAGCAGTAGCCGTCTTTTTACCTATTGGTTTGATGAATGGAGTCATTGGTCAGTTCTTCAAACCCTTTGGTATCACTGTTTCAGCCGCAATGCTGACATCATTATTAGTGGCGCGGACTTTATCGCCAGTCATATCAATTTATTGGCTGAAACCGAAAAACTCCAACTTCCATCGACGAGACAGTTACTTGTGGGTAAGATTTAACCAATCTTATCAAGACTTATTAAAATGGTCTTTAGCAAATAAATGGTTTGTTGTTGGTTTAGCAGGATTAAGTTTGATTGGTGGTATAGCGTTGATTCCCCTAATTCCTCAGGGGTTTATTCCTCAACTGGATCGAGGTGAATTCAATATTGTTTATACTGCGCCTCTATCTTTATCTACAACCAATCCTTTGCAAGATTCTCTCCAAGTTGCTCAAAAGCTAGAAAAATTAGTCAGAGAATCACCGGAGGTAGAAACAGTATTTACCACAGTTGGCTCCCGGGAAGGCGAACCGAATAAAGGTACACTTTACGTTAAGTTAAGTAAACAGCGTCAGGTCAAAACTGCAGAAATACAAGCAAAACTGCGCACAGAGTTATCTAAATTTCCCCTTGTGACTACTAGTGTAGAAGATATCCAATTTGTAGATAGCGGTAGTCAAAAGCCTTTGGAGTTAGCTTTACAAGGTGATAATTTATCTACACTTAGTCAAGCAGCCAAAGCGGTGAAAAAGCGAATTGAGAAACTTCCTGGATTTGCTGATGTTGCAGTAACTGGTAATAATATTCAGCAAGGTGAATTCCAGGAAATCGCTAGATTGAATAATCAACGTGTCGCTTATATCAGCGCTAATTTAGGGAAAAATCTCTCACTGGGAGATGCAACTAACCAAGTAATCTCAGCTGCTAAAGCAGTAATCCCGCCTGGTGTTTCCTTTGACTTGGGAGGAGATTCTGAGCGTCAGGAAGAAGTATTTAGCAGTTTTGGGACTACTTTAGTGCTATCGGCTTTATGTATTATTTTGGTACTAGTCTGGCTATTTAAAAGTTGGGTAGACCCAATTGCGATCGCTATTTCCTTACCTTTAGCTTTAGTGGGAGCATTGATCGCTTTACTCTTGACTAAAAGTGATTTTGGGATGATATCTTTGATCGGTTTTGTGTTTTTGTTAGGAATTACTAACAAAAATGCCATCTTGATTGTAGACTATATTAATCAACTACGTAGATCTGGGTTAGAACGTACAGAAGCTATTCTGAAAGCTGGTCCAATCAGACTTAGACCAATTATGATGACTACCTCTGCTACTATTTTGGGTATGGTTCCGATTGCTTTAGGTTTAGGTGCGGGTTCCGAGTTGCGCTCACCCATGGCGATCGCGATCGCTGGAGGTTTAGTCAGTTCTACGATCCTGAGCTTAGTCGTTGTCCCAGTAGTTTATGCTATTTTAGACGATATATTGCCTCGATTTCGCCAAAAGTCCTCCAGGGAGACTCAGTGAAACAAGTGGAGAAACAAGTATTTATTACTGGTGGTACAGGTTTTATTGGTGCTCACTTGGTACGATTACTCTTACAAGAAGGATATAGGGTTGTAGCTCTAGCTCGTCCCCAAAGTAACTTGCGTAATCTCCAAGGTCTGGACATCAGGATTGTGAGTGGTGATTTACACGATCCCCTACTTTGGCAAAAAATGCATGGTTGTCAATACTTGTTTCACGTTGCTGCTCATTATTCCCTCTGGCAAAAAGAACGGGAATTACTCTACAAGCATAATGTGGCAGGTACGCGTAATGTTTTAGCATCGGCGCAAAAAGCCGGAATTGAGCGTACTGTCTATACTAGTTCGGTCGCAGCGATTGGAGTAGGAACCAATGGTCAACCAGTAGATGAGACTTATCAAAGTAGTCTGGAAAATTTGGTGGGGGATTATAAAAAGTCTAAGTTCCTGGCTGAACAAGTTGCTATGGAAGCAGCTAGTCAAGGACAAAATATTGTTGTAGTCAATCCCAGCACTCCTATTGGACCTTTAGATATTAAACCTACGCCAACAGGAGATATCATCCTGCGGTTCTTACGCCGACAAATGCCTGCTTATATAAATACTGGGTTGAATTTCATTGATGTGCGGGATGTGGCTTGGGGACATTTACTGGCTTTACATCAGGGTAAGAGTGGCGATCGCTATATTTTAGGTAATCAAAATCTGAGTTTGCAGGATTTCTTCACTCAACTATCCCAAATTACCGGACTTCCAGCCCCAAAAATATCTGTTCCTTACTGGCTACCATTAAGTGTTGCTTGGTTAGAAGAAAAATTGCTCGCGCCTTTAGGTAAACTTCCCACAGTTCCTTTAGATGGTGTGCGCATGGCGAAAAAGCCAATGTATTATGATTCTACCAAAGCCATTAATCAATTATCTTTACCTCAATCGCCTCTGCATCTAGCGATCGCAGATGCTGTGGATTGGTTTCTATGCAATGGTTATGCCAAAAACATGATTTATCATAATACTAAAACTAGATAAAGTAGGTGATAGCATGGCGTAGGTTAACCCATAAAGTCTAGTAGCTGGATTTTTAGCAATTTATGTACTAAAGTGGTAAACTACAAACATTCTAGTTTGTAGATATGAATTTTCTGGTGGTGTTTTGAGCAATGTGGAGAGGAGTGCATAAACAATGTCAATTAATCTACAACAAGCAATAGATATAGGTAAATATCTAGTTAAAAAGCGTCTTTTAGGGCATAAACGCTTTCCCTTAGTACTAATGTTAGAACCTCTGTTTAGATGTAATCTTGCTTGTACCGGTTGTGGAAAGATCCAACACCCTAAAGAAATACTCAAACAAAACTTGACTCCAGAACAGTGCTTTGCGGCTGTAGAAGAATGTGGTGCGCCAGTTGTTTCCATTCCTGGAGGAGAACCATTACTACATCCACAAATCGATGAAATTGTGCGGGGATTAGTGGCGCGGAAGAAATATGTTTACTTGTGTACTAATGGATTGCTACTAGAAAAAAGCCTAGATAAATTTCAACCAAGTCAGTATTTAACATTTAGTGTTCATCTAGATGGAATGCGAGAATGGCATGATAAGTGTGTAGATCGTCCAGGTGTTTTCGACACGGCTGTTCAAGCTATTCGATCTGCTAAATCTGCTGGATTTCGCGTTACTACCAACACTACTATCTTTGAAGGCTGCGATCCTCGGGAAATGCAAGAATTCTTCGATTTCTTGGAGACTCTGGGTACTGATGGGATGATGATTTCCCCTGGTTATGGTTATGAACGGGCTCCAGATCAGGATCATTTTCTCAAAAGAGAACAGACACGATCTCTTTTCCGGGAAATACTTACTCCCTACAAATCTGGTGAGAAAAACTGGAACTTCAATCACAACCCACTATTTTTAGATTTTCTCATTGGCGAGAAAGACTATGAGTGTACACCTTGGGGTAGTCCATGTTATAGTGTATTGGGTTGGCAAAAACCGTGTTATCTACTGAGCGATGGCTACTATCAAAGCTTCAAGGAATTGCTCAACGAAACTGATTGGAGTAAATATGGGCGTGCTAGCGGTAATCCTAATTGCGCTGATTGTATGATGCATTGTGGTTATGAACCAACAGCAGCAATGGATGCCATGCAACCACAAAACATAGCTCGTTCTGTAACTGCTGTATTCGGCGGCATCTAAGTATTTTCCTCTAGGTAGATCTATGGCGTAAGTAATAATCCCTAGAGGGAGTTTATGGGCAGGCTTTTTATAATCTCTCAGTTATCCTCATTGCCTCTACCTGGTTCTATTTTGTCTGTGCCTCTACTATTAGGAGTTGGTAATTAAGGTACGAGATCTCTCGGAAAACTTAATTATTTTTTAATAAAGTTCGGAATTAGTTAGTTATTCGGTGTATAATTATCTGAGTTCCCTTGTATAGTTATTTTATAATTATCAAGTAATTTTGATTGGGTGAAATCGGTAGTAATAGTGGTTATTTCAGTTCCGCGGTGTTAAACAAAGGAGGCTAATTCCTACAATGAGACTTAATTTGACTGCTTTTATCTGTGGTAGCGCTGCACTAGCAGCTAGCTTTCTTGCAGCTCTACCATCTTACGCTTTGTCTACATGGGAGTTAACGAATGTTGTCTTTGCCAATGGAGATACTGCAAGTGGTACTTTTACATATGACCCTAGCGCCAATGGTTATTTCACTAATATCGATATTACTGTAGAACAATCGGGTACTAACACTGTTGTAGCAACCTTTACTGATGGTGATCTAGTCACCTCCTTTTCAAGCTATAATAAACTACTGTTATGTGATCCAACTGCGGGTACTAATGTGTGTGCAACAGGTTCTTCACCATCGCTTTACTTGTACTCAGCATTGTCTCTAGGTAGTGGTGTTAGCTCTATAAGTTTAGTCAATAACCAGATAAAGATGACTAAGTATGGTTTATACGGCAGTACTACACAAAACGGTCTAATTTCCGGTACACTGACGCTTATCCCATTTGAAATTCCCGGAGGCTCGAATACAGTGTTATTGACTACTATGTTATCTTTAGGCATATTGAGAACTTGCAAGAAGCGGTTACCTAGTCTTAGTGGAGTTAGCTCTGTGCAAGAAATATCTAATTAATTCATCCCATATTTAATCATGTTGATTCGCAGCATCCTGAGTTGCTTGTGAAATAAATTTCTGATTAAACTTAAAAACACATAAAAAATGGGAAAGGCCTGCTGCGGGTTTTCCCATTTGTCTATACCTTTAAAGAGAGGAGAACACTATAGTCACAATATAGTTCTGATTGAGAATTATTGTCAACTAAATCAAGGGAAGTGAATAACATTTATACGCCAATCACGCTAATCAAGAGTATTATGGATTGTTATGTCCTATAGAATCAATAATTAACCTTTCTGTCGCTATGACGCAACAATTGCTTGTTTATGTTCCACCTCATCCGCTAATCAAGCATTGGCTAGCGGTAGCGCGGGATGTCACTACACCTTCTACATTATTTCGTACTGCTGTCACTGAATTAGGGCGATGGTTGACTTATGAGGCAGTAAGGGATTGGTTACCAACACAAGAAGCATTAGTACAGACTCCCTTGGCCAGTTGTGTCTCAGTTTTAGTCAATCCAGAAGTACCTATAGCAGTTGTGCCAATTTTGCGAGCTGGATTAGGATTATTAGAGGGAGCGCAAGCAGTACTTCCTGTAGTGTCAATTTACCATTTAGGACTAGCGCGAAATGAAGAAACCTTAGAACCTATTTGTTATTTGAATAAGCTACCAGAAAAATTCCAGCCTGAGACACTAGTGTTGATTACCGAGCCGATGTTAGCAACAGGAGGGTCTATAATGGTAGCAATGTCGGAATTAACCAACAGAGGAGTCGATCCCGCATTAATTAGAATTGTCAGTGTTGTAGCAGCACCACAAGCGCTACAAAGGTTGAATGCTGATTATTCTGGTTTGGTTGTTTACACTGCTGCTATTGATGAAAAAATTAATGATCAAGGCTTTATTGTGCCAGGACTAGGTGATGCAGGCGATCGCATCTTTGGTACTTAAGCAGGAGATTCCAGATGTAGATAAGAAAGGATTGTGGTAAAGATTATGAGTCAGCGTGATGGTTTTACTGGTGGATTGTTGATCGGAACATTTGTGGGTGGTATAGTAGGTGGTATTTTAGGTGTTCTGCTGGCTCGCCGTGATCCTAAATTGTCCACCCCAGAGCACACAGAAGTCGAGTCCAGTCAAAATTTGAGTAATCAAGCAGCAGTGAAAAAGCGTCAAATGAAGGCTGCTGATCATGAAAGCTTGGAAATGGAATCAGCTAGGCGATCGCTAGAAGATAAAATTGCTCAGTTGAATGAAACAATTGATCAAGTTAGGAACGAGTTGGGAAATGTGAATAACAACCCATCACAGGATGTTAAGGAACGTTACTTATCTCAAGACTGATCAAGGTGTCTGTGTTCTATGTCTTGCTATAGTATTAGCATTCATCTACGGTCTATTATGGGTATTACTATTTTTGGTGAATGGGTCAGTAGATATATACAGACACGATGACATCAGCTAAATTAAAATCAATCATAGGGAACACTTTGACCATTCACACCCAACTAACCCAACCATGAACTTACTCATTACAACACTTTCTACCTTTATCGATTTTTACAGTTATTTATTGATTATTCGAGTTTTACTGACTTGGTTCAGTAATATTGACTGGTCTAGACAGCCATTTGCCGCCTTAAGCCAGATTAGCGACCCATATCTCAACTTGTTCCGCTCTATTATTCCTGCATTTGGTGGCATAGATTTTTCCCCGATTCTTGCTTTCTTAGTGCTTAATTTAGCTGGACAATTTCTCCTTACTCTAAGTACTCTGCCATTTGTTCACAGGTTTTAATAGAACAGGGAACAGGGAACAGGGAAAGAGGAGGTTTTCTTGTTCAAAAATTAAATAGGAGTCCTATATTTCCTGTTGCCCGTTCCCTGTTCCCTGCCCGAAGGGCTTGTAACGCACTGAGTGCTGATTGCTAAAGAACTATTTGCGCACCTGCCCGCTAAATCCAGCAGCCTTAAACTGCTTGAGTTTCAAAGGTGTGGGCTGATTTGCTGGAACTGAGATTCTTAAGGCAAAATCACTAATACCAGGTGGTATCTCAGCAATAGAACCAACCCTTGTACGGTTTTGCATTACTGTATCATTGTTAGCATCATATACGCGCCCAAAAACATCAGCATCATAAACTGTTTTATAAGTATCGTTTTGGGCTTTACCGGTAATGATAAAACAGTTAGCAGCAGCTGTAGCACCACTGGTAACTGCGCCTACAGCAAGTTCAGGAGGACAATTTTGATAATCAAGGTCAAAGAGCTTAATTTGTGTCATAGCCATAGCAGAGGGAGTAACTATGGAAAAGAGGAAAGCAATAAGACAAGATATGAAAATCACTCTGAGAGAACAAAACGACATAAAAAGCTCCGTCTTATATATCATTCTTATATATCATTTAATTGTAATAGCGAATTAAATAATTGCTGACATATACCTTGAGTTACTAGTAATGCAGTGATTAAATTAGTTGTAACTATCATAAACATAATTAAAATTTCATAAGAAACTGCATCTAAAGGTTTTGTACCAGCTAATAGTTGCCCGTTAGTAAAACTAGGTATACTTACTATACCAATAAGCAACATTTGATTTAGTACAGGTGTCAATGCAGACCTGATGGCATCTCTACGGTATCCTTTGACTACTTGTTGGGGAGTTGCGCCCAAGCTCAAATGAGTTTCTATCTCTCCAGAAAACTGTTTTACCGTACTGACCAACCGCTCTCCAGATACTACTGCTGAATTTAAGGCATTACCAACCAGAATACTACCTAATGGAATTAGATAACGTGCTTCATACCATCTATCTGGCTGGATAATCAAGAATTCTGTATAGAGTAATATAACAGTAGTACTGAAGAAAATCGATCTCCAAACTAAAGGAAACACTCTAGGAATTTTTTTGCCGATCCAATTTTGTGCGACAATCGCCGTAATTGTCAGCATAATTGCTAAAAGCCCTAAAACTGCCCAAACATTGTCTAAAGCAAAAATGAATTCTAAAACGTATCCCAGTACAATTAGCTGGAGGATAGTTCTACCCGTAGCTAGAGCTAGATTTAGCTCTAGTCCCAAGTTTTCTACAGCAGATAAACTGATGGATATGACCATTAATCCCACAGCTAAGACTAAATCTAATAGATTGAGTTTAATTAATTCCTGCACAATTCATTTATCTTTTTGAGTGGTCTTTCACTATCTTTGCATCTTTCGTATCTCTCCATCCAAATGAGAACTCATGATCCAACGCGTAAATTCCGTCCCAGCCTTTGATATTCAGCAGCAATACGCCCGTATAGAGGCAGAGGTTAGTGCCTCTGTACTAGAAGTTCTAGCGAATGGTCGTTATATTGGTGGTCCAATAGTTACATCTTTTGAACAGCAGTTTGCTGCCTATCATGGCGTAGATGAATGTGTAGCCTGCAACTCTGGTACTGATGCACTATATCTGTCTTTACGTGCCTTGAAAATTGGTCAAGGTGACGAAGTTATTACTACACCTTTTACATTTATCGCTACGGCTGAAGTTATTAGTGCTACTGGTGCAAAGCCAGTTTTTGTTGATATTGATACCACTACATTCAATTTGGATGTGACAGCAATAGCAGCAGCAATTACATCAAAAACTAAGGCTATTATTCCAGTTCACTTATTTGGGCAACCTGTGGATATGACAGGACTCATGGAGATCGCCCAGTCTCATAATTTAGCAGTAATTGAAGATTGTGCTCAGTCTACAGGTGCTATCTGGGACGGTAAAAAAGTGGGTACTATTGGACAAGTTGGTTGCTTTAGTTTCTACCCAACTAAAAATCTTGGTGCTTGTGGTGATGGAGGCGCAATTATCACTAATGACCCAGCGATCGCAGTGCAGTTAAGAATATTACGGGATCATGGAAGTAAGGTAAAGTATATCCATGAGGAAATAGGCGTAAATAGCCGTTTGGATGCTATTCAAGCAGCTATCCTGAGAATTAAACTACCATTACTCGATACTTGGAACTATCAAAGACAACTATTAGCAAATAATTACTCCGAATCCCTAAGTCAAGTACCTGAGATAGTAATTCCCCAAGAACTACCAGGTGGTGTGGGAGTGTGGAACCAATATACTATCCGGGTTTCTGGTGATATTAGAAATGGCGCAAGTGCCAAATATCGAGACTGGGTGAGGGAGAGAATGCAAGAACAAGGCGTAAGTTCTATGGTCTACTACCCCCGTCCTCTGCATTTGCAACCAGTCTATCAGAATTTAGGTTATGCAGTAGGTCAATTCCCAGGAGCAGAAAGAGTCTCCCATGAGGTGATATCTTTACCCATGTTCCCAGAGTTAACCCAAGAGCAGCAAGCCCAGGTAATTTCTACTCTGAAAGATTGTCTAGCATACACCGCCTAGCAGGGGACTAGGGAGCCACTGCTCCCTCTCTGCTAGGCTCTTGTGTAAGTATGATTTACATGAGCCAAAGCTTCTACTAAGCTACGAACTGCAGCGATCATAGCAATTTCGCTATTTAGTTGGTTGATAGCAGAGCCAACACCAACACCAGCAGCACCAGCAGCGATCGCTAGGGGTGCAGTCACATTAGATATACCAGAAGCACACAATACAGGTACAGAAACTGCATGGGAAATTTCATAAGCTGCTGCTAAGGTTGGTGCAGCTTTTTCAATTAATCCCAAAGTACCAAAATGCGCTGGTTTGCTGCTAGTACCACCTTCAGTCTGAATAATATCTGCTCCTGCTCTGACGAGATCTTCTGCTAAACGAACTTGTAGATCTAATTCCAATATATGAGGAACAGTCACAGACAAAGTAACTTCCGGCAATAAAGCACGAGTTTGATGTGTTAACTTTAAAACTTCTTCTGCCTCAAATTTACGTCCTTGAGCATAAAAACTATCAAAATTACCGATTTCGATCAAATCAGCACCCGCTGCTACAACCGCAACAAATTTTTCAGGTTCCACAGCTGACACACAAACTGGTAGATTAATCAAGTTCTTGACTAATCTAACTAAGTCAACATCTGCTGCAATATCTACAAAAGTTGCACCACCAAGTTCAGCAGCTTTTACAATAGTAGCCACGCGATCGCAGTCAAAATTATTTAAACCGCTAATCACTTTTAATGCGGTACGGTGAGAAAAGGCTTGTTGGAGGGTAGTATGTATCATGATGATTTTTTGTTTGCAATTAGGTCAGTAGAAATATTTTTACACTATTTAGATTTTTGCAGGCTATAGGATTTAGTATCTCTGGTTAAATTACTGCTCTTGCAACACAACCAGATATTAACCAAGTTTTGAGACCTATTTCTATCTTATTGTGAATTTATAGCAAGTCTATTAAAATTTAAGCAATAATTCACCCATTTGGAGGTCATTATGGCAGCAAAAGTAGAAATTTACACCTGGAAATCCTGCCCATTTTGCCACAGTGCCAAAAATTTGCTGGAGCAAAAGGGCATAGATTTTTTGGAATATAGCATTGATGGAGATGAACCCGCAAGGGATAAAATGTCCGAAAGGTCATATGGTAAACGTTCTGTACCACAAATTTTTATTAATGACGTTCACATTGGTGGTTGTAATGATATTTACGCCTTAGAAACTGCAGGTAAATTAGATGAATTACTGGCTGTCAGTAACTAGAGATTTACCAGTATTAATTAATCACTGTATTCAGAACAACCATTGGTACGAGGCATAACAAGTGAAACTAGCTTTTATTATCGATCCTATCCATCAACTTGACCCTGGTCATGATACTAGTGTTGCTCTGATGGAATCAGCGCAATTGCTAGGACATGAAATTTGGGTAACTCAGATAAACAAGCTAAATGTGTTAGATGGCAAAGCCCATGCTGTCCTACAACATGTAGAACTTGTACCCGTGCAGTTAGTTGATGGACGTTGGTTGGCAGCAAGTCCTTGGTATAAGCTGGGAACTAGCATTTTAACTGCTTTAGAAACAATGGATGCCGTTTTCATGCGGACAGATCCGCCTGTCAATGACGCTTATTTATACGCTACATACATTTTAGATTATGTCGATCCCCGCAAGACTCTCTTGATTAATCATCCTCAAGGTATCCGTCAAGCAAATGAAAAAATGTATGCTCTCCAATTTACTGAAGCTATTCCCGATACAATTGTTACTAGTGATAAAGCCGTAATTCGGCAGTTTGTCGCAGCCAAAGGAGAAACCATTCTCAAGCCACTGGGTAATAAGGCTGGAGAAGGCATCTTGTTTTTGCACTTAGGCGATCGCAATTTCAACTCGATCATAGAACTCAGTACTCATCAGGGTCAAATACCTGTGATGGTGCAAACCTACTTACCCCAGGCTAAAGAGGGGGATAAGCGGATTATCCTCCTCAATGGTGAGCCTATTGGTGCCTTGAATCGTCTTTCTAGTACTACTGATTTTCGCAATAATATGGCTACGGGTGGTACTGTAGCTCAGACTAGAATCATCCCTAGGGAGGAGGAAATATGTGTTCAACTATCTGATAATTTACGTCAGAACGGTTTAATCTTCGTGGGGATTGATGTGATTGGAGGCTATTTAACTGAAATCAACGTTACTAGCCCCACAGGAATCCGCGAAATTGACCGACTAGATGGTACGCGTTTAGGTGATCAAGTCATTCGGTGGGTGGAGGAGTCCGCTAGTGAAAAAAACTAGTGAAAAAAACTCTTAGATAATCTCTCAAAACTCAATTCTTGTAAGTTGTGTTATCTGCATACAACATTGAGTAAAGAGAGTCAATTCAATGGTTTCCTATTTTTTCTATCCTTTCTATAACTGCTAAACCCATGCTAGAGATGACAATTAAGAGTATTGCTGAAAATAGATAGGCATTGATCAGCATACGGAGAGCGTCAGCAAAAAAAACGTAGGTAGTCATTTGCTTAAATGTTGAGTTCTGTGTTGTTAGTAATATTTATCACTCAACAGCCTGGTAGCTGAATTTCTGCGAGTCATCACTAACATTTGTATCTTAACAAAACTTTAGCTGTTTCAGAACAGAAAAGAAATTTTTTCTGTTTAAGAATTTGATTAATCTTAACTAGTACAGACAACGTTCAATAGTCGCAATTACCGATTGAGATAGAGATGATAGATCGTAACCTCCTTCTAAACCAAATAGGATCTTGCGCGTACAGTTTAAACAGTAATCTGTAAACAAACTGTAATCCTGCGGTTGTAAATTGATATTAGCCAATGGGTCTGCAGCATTAGCATCATAACCAGCACTAACGATAATTAAATCCGGCTGGAATCTGTCTAAAAATGGTACTATTTTTTGCTCCCATAATGGTTGATATACGGTGATATCACTGCCAGGAGAAACAGGTAAATTTAACAAGTTATTATAATTACCTTGTTCAGAAGCTTTGCCTGTACCAGGATAGCAAGGATACTGATGGAGAGAACAATAAGCAAGCTGAGGATTACCTTCCACGATAGATTGGGTACCATTACCGTGATGTACATCCCAATCTATAATCGCTACGCGGTTAATTCCTGGTTGCTCTAAAGCATAAATAGCAGCGATCGCCGCATTAGAAAACAGACAAAAACCCATACCCGCATCTGCTTCTGCATGATGTCCTGGAGGACGTGCTAAGACAAAAGCCGGATTCGCTGTATTTAAGACTATATCTATTCCTTCTAGCCAAGCACCTACCGCTAATACAGCCACATCATAACTGCGAGGGGAAATTGGCGTATCGGCGTTTAAGTAACCTCCACCAGTAGCAGCAATTTGTTTTACTATACCAATGTGAGTTTTAGTATGTACTTTTTGTATCCACGCTATCAACTCTGATTCTCTGCTTTGGGGTTCTAGCCATTCAATCATCGGACTGAAAGTACTATTTTGCAAAGCTTCTACAATTGCGCTCAATCGCTCTGGTCTTTCTGGATGACCTCCACCTGTTTTGTGTTCTAAGAACTCTTGGGAGTAGATAACTGGAAACATAGGTAGGATATTTTGATGTAAAGTTAATTTAGCATATTATGCAAGTGCTGAAAATTACTCTCAGCAGGAAATGCAGAATCGAAAATAAGCAAGTATTGAAAAGCATTAATTTGATTAAATAAATAGTATTTAATAACTTCCCAAAAATAGAGCAGTAAATCCATTAAATCAAACGTTATAGTAGTAGTGTACTGGCTATAATTATGTATCCAACAGCAGAAATACTAAAGCACACAATTTTTTCTCGATGATCACCCGTCGTTTCTAGATATAGATATTATGGCGAAACTAAGAGATATAGTCCATTATTTTCGTGCTGATTGGAAACTGGGCGTTTTAACTATCACTATATCCTGTATCTATGAGGTAATCGATTTAATTGTTCCTTATACGACTGGACAAACTGTCAACTTGTTATCTGGACAACCTCTAGATCGACCATTGCAAAAAGCGATCGCTACCATTTCGCAAGTTATTCATTATCCAGCTAATGACATTCTAGTTTTAGGTATATTATTAGTAGTAATGTTCGTAGCCACAGTATTAAAATCTCCAATTGAACCTTGGATGACTAGTTGGTTTCACTGGGACATCGCCTTAAGAGCTAAACGCAATCAAGCACAAAAGGTAATTGAGAAAATCCTCACATTACCACTAGAATTTTATGAAGAAAATAATCCTGGAAGAATTGCGGGAAGAATTGCGCGGGGTCTAGCTAATCATACTTGGACTTATGCAGAAGTTGCTGGACAAATGATCCCTAAAATGGTGAGGATGCTAGCGATATTTTTCATTATCTGGTTTGTTGAATGGCGCGTAGCTATCTTATTGCTAGTATCATTCATTGTCATCCTTGGCTATACTTTAAAGGAACTATATCGGATAAATTGGCATGAAATCCGTATAGATAAATATATGGAAGATACCGAAAGTCGGACTTCGGAACTGATTACTAATATTAAGACAGTAAAGGCTTTCGCAACCGAGAATCAGGAACTAGAACACCAGAAGGAAAGACTAGAGCGAGAATTGAAGGTAGTTGATTACCGTATCCACAAAATGTATGTAATGCTGGGGAGTTACCAACGCACAATGGTAAGTATTTGTGTGTTTATTGTCTTTGGTATAACTCTAGTGGAAACAGTCAACCACAAGATTTCTCTAGGTCATTTTATTATGACTTTGACTCTAGCAAATATGGCTTATGCTGAATTACAGCCTATTGGCAGTTTGGCAGAAAACCTCGGACGACGCATGACTTCTATGCTCAGGTTCCATGAATTTTTACAGGTACCATCGAATAGTGATGCAGATAGCTCTCTCACATCCCTCCAAACAGAAATACCCGCAAAGTTTGCAGGTAAACTAGAATTTAACCATGTGAATTTTGGTTATGAGCCTAATTATCCAGTTTTGCAAAATATCAACTTGTTGATTGAGCCTTATCAAACAGTAGCTTTGGTTGGTAAATCTGGTTCTGGTAAGTCTACATTGGTAAAATTGCTTTTACGTTACTTTGAACCACAATCAGGGCAAATTTTGATTGATGGTCAGGATATCCGCAGTTTAAATATTAGCCAGTATCGCCGGAGGTTGGCGATCGTTCATCAAGAAGTAGATGTTTTCAATGGCACAATTTTGAGCAATATCACTTATGGAAGGCCAAATGCAACGGATGCTGAAGTTGCAGAGGCTTGTCGAATCGCTAAAGTGGATGAAATAGTTAGCATTTTACCCCAAGGCTACTATACTGTGATTGGAGAACGTGGTCTGAGATTATCTGGTGGACAAAGACAGCGATTAGGAATTGCTAGAGCTTTGCTGGTTGAACCTGATGTGCTGATTTTTGATGAAGCTACTTCTAGCTTAGATTATGAATCCGAGCGATCGATTCAACTAGCGATGAGCGCTATTCAGGGAACCCGCACCACAATAATTATCGCTCACCGTCTCAGTACGGTGCGAGAAGCTGATCAAATCGTGGTTCTAGACAAGGGAAGAATTGTGGAAGTGGGTAATCATCAGCAGCTTTTGCACCACAGGGGTATTTACTACCGTTTACATTCCTTACAGGAAGACGGAGCTATTGTAGGATAACGAACTAGGCGATAATCATCCTGAAGATAGAGGAGGAGTCATGTCTCTGAATCTAGAATTAAGAGAATATTCAATCAATATTCTCTCCTCTAGGTTGATTAAGCCGTAGAGATCAGATTGAATGGAATGTTATCTTCCGTTATGGCCGTGCGGTCATGGCGGGAGATAACTTGGCTTTTTTCTGGAGATAAGACCAATCAGGCATTTTGCCGCGATCGCCCGTCTTTGGCATAGCATCTAAATAAAGAATTATTCTTTCAACTATTGCCATCCTGAAAAAGCTGTGTTACTATCTTAGAATGTGGAACTATCGGGTCGGTGTCCGAGTGGTTAATGGAGACGGACTGTAAATCCGTTGGTTTACGCCTACGCTGGTTCAAATCCAGCCCGGCCCATCACTCCACAGAAAAGCCAGGAATATGGCAATTTCGCCCGTGTGGCTCAGTGGTAGAGCACACCCTTGGTAAGGGTGAGGTCATGAGTTCAATCCTCATCACGGGCTTTGTTAAAACATGCAAAAATCAATGGTTTAAGCTAGTTACATACGTTAGCTCTACTCTTCTAGTATGACTTTTAGATAATCAACTTGCATAGAAGTTGCATATCAGTATTACTTATTTATAAAGTTTTATTCTATAAGATAATCCTATTGATTCACTTAAGGAGATTATAAGCTTCTACAAGATAAAACAAGCTGTAACTTTAGCCTATAAACCATCTATTTTCTATTTTAGGTATAAACTATCTAAATCAATTATTAACTTGTTAAAACTTAATTATAGAGCTAGTTAATTTTTTACTGTGCTTATCGATAGATATATAGGCTTTACTTATATATCTAGATAGTACAAAAGTCAATTTAGTCACAGTACATTAGTGTACTAATGAACTAAGTTCAGTTAGAAAATAGTTTACATATATATATGAGCTTGTGAAATTAGATGATAAGTTAGATAGAACCGAGCAAAAAACCTTACTTTATTGGGTAGTGATGTAGAAGTAGTGATTATTTACTGTTTAACCCTGCTGGATAATGGTTTGAGAGATTTAGATCACTACATTTTTACCACTACCCTTTATAGAACTTCCTGAATTTGGTAAGTTTACCTATGATTTAGTGATAGATAACTCGACTCCTAACAGCGACTTATCTTGTCCTAGTTGTGGTTCTACTGCTGTTAAAAAGAATGGTAGACTAGCTGATAAACAGCGATTTAAGTGCAATAATTGTGGTAAGAATTGGATATAATTATTTAGTATAAATACTTACAATATCTGCATTAGTTACAGTTACATTATAAAATGGTGAATTTCGATCAGGTGATGGTACTGTTTCATTAGATGGTGTTATTTTAGCACTAAATGTTACTTGTTTATTAGCAGGAACATAATACTGAACTGTACATTCGTTTGTATGTGAACTACCATTAACTTTAGTACTTCCTGCGTAACTTACAGTACATCCTCCTGCACCAGTATTACCATCAAATAAAGCAAAGGTAGCGCGTTGATTTGTTGCATTTATTTCAGCAATAATTCGTAACTTTATAACTAAAGTTCTTACACTAGATGAAACTGGTAATGGTAAGGTAGATTTATCAAGTAACGATACACTATTAGTTAAGAGATTTCCAGCAGGTATTGGACTTGGAGTGATAGAGACAGGTGTAGGAATTGGTGTAGGTTGTGAAGCAATTTTATATCCATTATAAGTTTGAGGACTAAGTTCATTGATTGATACACTACCATTAGGACTAATTCTTATTTCTTTAATCACAAGTGGTTGTATTTTAGTAGTTAAAATTTGAGTTGTAGTTGGATAATCTTTAGCGCTTATACTTGCTTTAATAGATCCTTCATTTTCTATTCTAGACTCTACAAGCCCGTCTCGATCTGTATATACGGGTTCTATTGTGTCACTACCTACAAAAGTTACTTTTACATTTTCTAAAGCATCACCATTTTCTTTTAAAATACGCAATTTTACAACAGAAATGTTAGAAGCAGGAGATGTAGTACTATCGGAACATTGATCGGATTTAATACCGACTATGTGCGTAATGGAGCATCTGACATCTTTGCTAACTACAAAAGTGGCTACACTTGCTAATGCTGCTAAAGCACCAGGAATACCTAAAATTAAATTCCAATTAGTTTTACCCATAAGTATAAAATTCCAATTTTGTTAACAAAACACATTATTAAGCGATAACAAGCATATTGCTATCACTTGAGTTTACCAATGATATTATACATCTATAAGTTACTGAATACTTTTATAAGTTACTGAATACTTTGTAAAATTTAGCATCCAGTAAAATTTTTTTAGCTTAATCAGCTATAGGTGGTCTACCATATTTTACGAATAAATCATTTATAGCTTCAGTCAAAATCGCTTGTACATATAATTGCAGAATTCAGTCTATAAAAAATCTTCTAGTGTTAGCACTAAAAAATTATATATATATGGTGTAGTGTTCAAGCTTAATTAGATTTTAGCTGAATAATCTTTGAATACCTCTATCTAAGTTATTGCTTATAAGTCTATAAACATGTTTATTAAGTTCATTTCTATCTCTTAGATCAGATTTATTCTGTTGTAGTTTTAGCTTATCCTGCATATCAAAGTAATCCATCAGCATTTTATATTCAGCATTAGATAGCCCTAATCCTCTGACATTCTTAGCCCTAATCCTATCTATATTTAACGGTTCATAGTCATCATTTAATACATCAATATCAGTCATATAACTACTAAACTGTATAGGAAAATTAATTGGTTTCAAAAGTGATTTAGACATAAATTTTCTGTTTCTTCTATTTTTTAATTTTAGATATTTTTGCTTTAACATATTATATATAAGTTTTATTTATGGTATATTTATATTGTACCTTAAATTAATAAATTCTATGCAATACCATTACACATCATTAAGAATAAATCCATCAGATTTAGAATCGATCAAAGCTACTGCTAAAAAATATGGTTTAACACAAAGTGAATTAATACGAATAGCAGTTAAAGACATTAACGAAAATAAAGTTAGTGAATATGTATCAGCTAAAAAGTTAGTAACTAGTTTTTAATTATGGATAACTTTAATAAAAAATTTATTGAGACTACTATCACAAGATCATGATAGAAAACTCTTATACTGCTGGTCTAGCAATAGATTTACTATGATTCAAATAGTTAAAATCTTTTTCCTGAATTAGCAGTACTAGATAATAATTAAACATCAGTATTTCTGAACAATCTACCTACAATTAAAAGTTATAAAAATAAAGATTGCACCTAAAAGATATATAAGTAAGTTACATTTTAAACGTTCAAAATTAGAATAAAAAACCTTATATATACTGATGTAATTAACAGTTGAATATTCTAGTAGTACATTTTATGAGCTTACTAGTAACTCATGTGTAATTAAGCTATAGGTTTTAATAAAAAGCTAATAATTCAAGAGTAAATATTATTATCAGGAAACTTTGCTCAATCTATAATATCAGTTTATTTAATCTAAAAAATACAGATTTATAAAAAATCTGATTTAAAATATATGTTCCGATATGAGATGTATGTTGCATAATAAAAAATGTAAATTCTAAACAGTAAAGACACTAGGAGTAAATACCTAAAAAGCAAAAAGATAACACTAGAAATTCCATTTCATCATCAGATGAAAATTTCATAATTGATAGCAGCATTTTATATAGTGCTACTGAAAAATTTGATTGTCTAAAAGGAGCATTATCTATGAGTTTCATGAATATTGAATCTATTAGCGATAGTTCATTACAAGAGTCAGTTAAGCATCTAATTTTACTAGACCATAAAAAATATACAAAAAAACCAACTGAAAATATAGGTTCAATAAGTAATAGACTTATAAAGAATCCGGTAGAAATAACTATAAGAGAACTAGCTAAAGCTGTAACATATCCCAATGGTAAAACTTTTACTCCTGCTTATTTTAAAGATAATAGAGACAATGATCATTGGATATCTCAGTCAGTTTTCGCCTTGGATATAGATAATAAAGATAGTAAAACTAAACAGAAAGTGGATAATCCAATAAGTTTTAGTCAGGTTCTAGCAAGATTAAAAGACTATAGCTTACACTGTGCATTTGCATATACTACATTTAATCATACTGAAGAATGGCATAGATTTAGAGTAGTTTTTCATTTGAATTACACTATAGTTGATAAAGAAGAAAGAGAGAATATACAAGGAGATTTATTAAAGTTATTTCCTGAAGCTGATAGTTGTCCAGATGCAGCTAGAATGTTTTTTGGTGGTAAAGATATAATATATGAGGATTATGATAATTTTCTTGATACAAGTTTACTTTCTAATGCGTCTGGAATCTACAGTACTAGGAATAGTAGTGATAAAAATGTAAATAGAGGATTGAAACGCGCTAATAATTCTAATAAATCGGAAGAAAAACGAGAAAAGCCTATATATAATATAGGGAAATCACATTTATCTTCCGGTTCTACTAACCTACTAGAACATAGTAACGCGAAAGAATATAAAGTATTAGAAGGAATAGATTTTAATAAGTTAGGAGATAGAGTAAAGATATTTGGTGATTTTCTTAATCCAGAGATTAAGCTAGAGCATAAGCATTTAGTAGGATTAGCTACTAGTCTTACATATATAAAAGGAGGAAGTAAGTTATATAAAGAACGCATAAAAGCTAATCCTAGATACTCTCAGATAGAGAAGACAAGAATTATAACTGATTGTAAGGTTAAAGGATATAAACCAGCACACTTATATAAATTTAGTCCTTATGAAGCGGATCATGAATATACTAGTTTATATCATGCAGCTAGGATAAATAGAAGTAGTTTAATTAGGTTAAGTAAACCTAAGCTAATGTCACTAGAAGATGCTGAAAAGAAATTAGTGGAAACTATTGATCTAGCATTGAATGATCATACTAATTCTATCTGGATTATAAAAAAAGCTACAGGTTTAGGTGGTACTACACTTCTATCAAAAATAAAACAACCTTTAGTCATAGCATTTCCTAATCATGCTTTAAAGGATGAAAAAAATGAATTATTTGATGATGTAACATATACACCTAAACTTCCTGATAACATTCCTAAAAAAGATAGAGATAAAATTGAGTACTACTATTCAATAGGTGCTTATAAAGATGCGTATAGATATATAAGAGATAGGCGTAAAAAAAATCTTAAGTTAGCTAGATATCTAAGTGCTATGCTTGATTCTCTGAAGAGTGAAGGTACTATTTTAACTACACATAGTAGAGCTTTATTTGCAGAATTTGATAATCATAATACTATTGTATTTGATGAAGATCCTTTACAAAATATTCTAGAGATGGGATATTTAAAGTTAGAAGATTTAAATACTTTAATAGGTTTAGTACATAATGAAAATGATAAAGAGATATTACAAAAATGTTTGAAATTAATTACAGATAGAATTAATTGTGTTGAATCTACTATTGATAATCTCTTATTTAAGGACTTAGAATCTATAGAAGATGCTGTGTTAGACTATCAACCTAGAGGTAAAAATAAACATCCTTTTTCATCTGGTATTCTTAAGTTTTTTCATAGTGATTATTATGCCTTTCATAAAGATAGTGATGAGAATAGCTTAAGTTTTTTAAAACATAATTCTCTTAATTCTGGTGAACTAAAAAATAAGAAGATAATTATTATGTCTGCTACTGTTGATGAGCTTATTTATAGAAAGTTATATGGTGATAGAGTAAAGTTTATAGATATAAGTGATGTAGAAACTAAAGGATTTATTTATCAAGATACATCACCTACAGCTAGTAGAAGAAGCTTATCTGAGAAATCAGTAATGGAAAAAATAAACAACAGAATAAAAAAATTACCTGTAATTACATTTATGCTTTTTAAAAAATATTTTTATAATCCAATTGAAGAAATTCATATTGGTAAGTCTACAGGATTTGATAGCTATAAAGGTAAAAATATAGCTGTAGTAGCTACTCCTCATTTAAAGATAATTGATTATCTACTTTATGCTAAAGCTCTTGGTACAGAAATAACTCAACAAGATTTTGAGATAGAACAACAGATAGTAAAGTATAGAGATATAGAGTTTGTTTTTAGTACTTTTTCTAATCCTGAATTACAATTGCTCCAGCTTTATTTAATTGAATCAGAACTAATTCAAGCTGTAGGTAGAGCTAGAATACTGAGATATGACTGTTTTGTTTATTTGATTTCTGCATTACCTTTGCATACTGCTTTAGTAACAGAAGAGGAGAAACAATTATATATAGATAGAGTGAATCAAGCTATAAATCAAAGTGATTATCTAGAGGAGTGAGAATATATTTACACATATTAAAATATAGTCTGATTTTAGAGGATATTCTATAAACATAGAACTATTTTGAATGTGGATAACTAAATAGTAAGCAGAATGACCAAGATATAGTACTAGGATAAGCTCTAAGTAGTCTATCTGTAGCATATGATAGATTTCTTCATTTAGAGAAGAATAAGCTGTTATAGGTCAAAATAGAGCGAGTAAATATGATTGCTAATTCATCACTATAAACAACTTATGGAGTAGTTAATTTATCGCTAGATATGAAGGATTGAAACTGTGTATAGAAATATCCAAAATTAATAAACTCACCTTACTAGATTGAAAGTGAGTTTATTTTCTATCTAAGCTATGAGAAATGAGATTAGTTAACTTTCTCAGTTGTAGTATTTGAGATATTATTTGATGTAAACTTTCTAACTTTTCTCATTACACCTAGAGCTAATACAGAACCTAGTGCTGGGATTGTAGCACCATATGGAATATCGAAGGGCACTGCCTGACTAGTGATAACCGCTCCAATAATTTCTGCTTGAGGGGTTGCATAATCATATGCCAATGATGGGTTTGTTGTAGTACCTGATGGGTAAGAAAAAAATGATTGTGCTTGTGCTATACCCATTGTTCCTTCGTATCCCAAATTATAAATGGGTCCAATAAAACTTAACTGCACCTGGATTTGGTTGTTTAAAGTAGACGATAAATATAATATAGATCCGCCACCGCTTAGGTCTGTAGCTCCCTCAAACAGATTGATTGGTATAGTTCCTACCTGCCCATATTGGGTAGTGGTAGTTCCAGCCAGACCAAGGATATCCGAAGCTCGAAGGGTAAGATTAATATTACTAAATCCTGATAATGAGCCATCTGCTACGAAAGTACCATTTAAACTTCCACCTAAACCCCCACCGTAGAATGATAGATTATTAGGAGCCCATATAGCGCTTAAAGCAAATGCAGGAGTAGTAGCAAGAACAGCAGCAGCACTACCAATAGCTAATGACAGAATGTAGGATATATTTTTCATCTTTTTATTCCTTTAGACAGAATGTGAAATTATTTACAAATAATAAAAATCAATTAATATTTTTACTCAGCAAAACATCAAATGTTAGCAAGTATTCAAGAAGTGCAAAATACTCTTAGCACTTGTCTTTATTTCATCAGTCTTTCAACCCTTAAATTATTCAAACATATGTACACATATGTTTGAAGTTTATTTATGTTTTCTTAAGGTTTTAATTGTACCTATACCTAATCCTAAAGGCAATCCTAAAAGCTTAGATGAACACAAACTTACTACTAATAGAGATGAGCCGTTAACAGAAACACTAACTATAAGAGTTAGCAAATTGATGAAAGCTGAAATTAAATCTCAAACTGATCCGGCTGAGTTTGTTAGAGGAGCAATTCAAGAGAAGCTAGACAAGCTAAAGGATCAAGTAAAAGATGACTAAAACAGTAATTACCAGAGTAGCAATGTTAAACTACACTGGTAATTTTTTCTCTGCAATCAGCTAGTTAATAATACTAGTGATTAATCTAACTATAGTTATATCTGTGGTAATTGGACATTATTATTTATAATGTCATCATCTGGACTCCAATAATGCTGATTAATCATTTCTTCTGAGGTTTCCATTAATGCTGCTACAGTAGCAATATCAACACCTTGTCTTAGATAATGTGTGATGCTTGTATTTCTAAGGTTGTAAGTAGGTAAATATTGTTTCACTTTACCTTCATTCACCAAGTTTTCTACAATCCGCTTAGTATACCTTCGTGTGAAGTTTCTCAAATTGATATAGCTACCATTTTGTGATGGAAATAGTAGCTTGTCAGGTTGATTAAGTACATAATTTTCTCTTCTATCTAACAATTCCCTAATTTTTGGTGTAATAGGAAAAATTCGAGATTTATTATTTTTGGTACTTTTCAAAATACCGCAACAATACGCTTTGTTAAATACAATCACTTTATCTCGTATGCAATTCCAAGTTAAAGCTATTGCATCTTCAGGTCTACATCCAGTTAGAAACAGAAACTCAATAAAGTCAGCATACCAGCTATCTTTAAAGCTTGATTTGCTTTCACAGTACAAATCAAGTCTAAACGCTTGAATAATTACATTTATTTCATCTCTTGAATATGCTTTTTTAGTTCTACCACTTTGAGATTTAGCTGGTAAATGCTTTTTTAGTTTTCTCCAGTAATTAATACTTACTAATCCAGATTCAAATGACCAATTACTACAAGCTTGTATGTCATTGATAATGCGTTCAAGAGTATTACCAGAATAAGTTTTGAGTAATTCTGGTATCAGTAAGTGAGCGTTTTGTGGATTTAGCATATCAGATGATACTTTCTTCAAACATCTATCTACCTGTAACCATTTTTCTTTTTGACTTGTTTCAGATACATTTGCTTTTCTAGCTACTTTATATTGCTCCCATAAGTCTTTTAGATTTATTACTGCTTGCTTATTAGTGGAGATAACATTATCAGACTGTTTAACTTTAGGTTGATACTTTTCCAACGTAATATCAAAGTAACCAGCTATGATATCTGTTCTAATCTGACTAGCTATTTTATCAGCATTAGCCATTGATAGTTTATCACCGTATTTACCACCTGGAGATATTGAATATTGATGACCTTGATATTGAAACCTGATTATAATTCCACCATTATTATTTCTTGGTGCAATTTTAGGTACTCTACAAGATACTCTTTCAGTCTGGTACATAGCTTGAGTTGCATACAAGTTGCATAACCTAAGTATGTAACTAATTCTAAGCCTTGATAATTCGTTGTTTTTGCAACCCTTGGTAAGGGTGAGGTCATGAGTTCAATCCTCATCACGGGCTTTGTTAAAACATGGAAAAATCAATTGTTGCACATTAACAAATTATTTGTCACTGTTAACAGATTATTGTCATTTTTGACAAATTAGGTGTCTCTTGACTTCGCTGACTAACCTGGTAAACCTGACGAATCTCTCGTCATCAATACATACTCAAATTATAGCAATTACTATAACCATAAAGATAAGCAGGGCAAATAACTGAATTTTCTTTCAGCATTTTCTTTCAGCACACCTGATGCTTCAAAAGCTTTAACTAGAGATTCACTAACTGATTAAACCAATCTGCAATTCGTTACCTTGTAATCAGATTCTCTTGTGGAGTTTGATCGTGAACTGGTGATCGCTTTCCTAGATGAAGGTAAACCTGTGATCCCTGTGTGGTTAGATGAAATTTATCAGCAATTGGGTCAGAAATTAGGAAAAAATAAAGGCTCGCCCTAGTAAAATGAGTATAAACATGCTTTAAATTCATAAAACTAAATTCTTAGAATTTCGAGCCTAATACTCTGTAACTATGGATTATAGCACTCGACTATCGGCTGCAACTGATACATGCGCTAAGTTGTATATGTGTGAGCATACCTTCTACTCAGGAGAGAAATTAAAAATCACACCTGATAGTAAAGATTTTTTCAGATGTATTTCAGGCGTGCATTATAAATAATAGTGTTTACCTTATCTATGATTTACAAATAAATACACTTACAGTAAACTTAAACTAAGTTAACATAGTATTTTTACTAGGTTCATTAATAAGTTTATCTTATGAACAATGAAGGACAACTGTAAAAGTTGGAAATTAGGCATTTAACAATTAATTTATTAAGATTCTAGTAATTATCAAGCTAAAACATGAAGTTATGAGTCTGAATGATAACTAATCATCTGTAAAGATGATATTATATTATAGAGTTAATTAGTGGTACTATTGTATGGTCGTTCTCTGTATTTTAGTGCCTTAGATCCCAATTAGGTTAAAACATGGAGGCAAAAATAAATTACACAAAAATACCAATTACCGAAGCTCTTATTGACTTACACATTGAAGCGCCTGTTAGTGGAGGGCTACCGTCTCTTGAAGATTTTGGGCATCAGATACATGCGGACTATGCTAGACTGGATAGTATAACTCATGTTGAGAACCAAATTAATCTAGAGCAAGGTGTTGTATCTTCCAATAGTACCGTTATAGGATATAGATTTATATCCAATGATCGTAAACAAGTTGTTCAATCCCGTTTAAATGGTTTTTCTTTGAGTAGGCTTGCGCCTTATCAAACATGGGAAGCGTTGCGGAACGAAGCAAGGCGACTATGGAACATATACCAAAATGTTACTAACTCCGAAACAGTTAGTCGAGTAGCTGTACGTTATCTTAATAAATTAGATTTACCATTACCTCTCAATGACTTCAGAGAATACTTACTAACACTTCCAGAAATTTCCCCTAAGATACCTCAAGGGCTTAGTGATTACCTGATGCAATTGAAAATTCCTCAAACAGATATCAAAGCAATGCTAGTTTTAACTGAAGCACTTATTCCACCTTCAAATCAGGATGTAGTTTCTGTTGTTCTCGATATAAATTTATTTTCTGATGTTAAATTTTCTGGTGAAATGGATGAGCATTGGAATTTACTGGAAACCTTTCGTAACCGTAAAAACGAAATATTCGAAGGCTGTATCACAGATAAAACTAGGGAGTTGTTAAAATAATGGCTACATTCAGCTTGGCAGCACCAAATGACTTACTTGTTCGTAATCCTCTCATATTAACTCTAGTTGCGGGCGAAGAGGGAAAGCAGCTAAGTGATAAGATACAGAAAATCAAGACAGATGAACCAATCCAGAGGCTAATATTAACTTACGAAGAGGATAATCAACAAAAACATCAAAAGCTTCTCGATTATATTCAATCTCTACGCTTAGAAATTATTTCCGGTTTGGAAACAGAGTTTACACTTTCAGTCCTAAAAAACGCAGAGCAAGTTTGGAAAAAAATGAGGGAAATATTTTCTTCCCAAGGTAAATGTTTGGAAATACCAGATGCCTGCCCTGGATACAATGATAATTTGATGTATACTTGGTTAAGAGGAGAACACTATCTTGAATGCGAAATTTTTGGCAGTGGAGAAGTAGAGTTCTTTTACCGTGCTAATAATGAGGTTTGGGGAGAAGATATAAAACTTGGACAGGAGTTTTCTACGGCAATTATTGAAAAGGCTGCATTATTTGCTTGGTAACTTGTATATGAAGCTGAATTTTATTAAAAATTTAGCTTCAGTTCCGGAACATTGTTACGTTATACGCCTTACTCGTCCACCAAAAGATTTTCATGAGAAAAAGAAGATTTCATCAATTCAGTTAGACTCAGATGGAGTGTTTACGCCTTCAACAGCTGATAGAGAATCAACTCCTCCTCATCTCAGCGTTTGGGTGGACTTCCTTACAACACCAGTACAAGCATATCGTTTTCTGCAAGGAACTAATCCTAATTCAGACAAGAAATTAGTTCTTCGTTTGTCAGTTAGTGAAATTCGTAATATTGTAGGCATTGTTGAAGGAAAAACTTACCCAAATTTACTAAATGTAGTATGGGTATTTCTGGAGGAATCTGTTAGGAATAAGCTTCCTGGAGCTAGAGGTCACTCTGGAATTACAGGAGGTTTATTCGAGCAATTATTACCTAACGAACTAACTAAGGAACAAAAAAAGAATTTACGTAAGTACTTGCGCTCAGAGTTAGCAAAGTTAGCATCTAATGACTGCTTTTTGCTTAAAGAAGGCCAATTATTGCCTGAAAAATCAAATAAGCAGACTTAGAACCAAAGGCTCTCCTGACTGACTTGTGATAAGTTTTTCTTATGAAAGGAGCTAATTTTAGTTATGTATAGCCTGAAAACCTTATATATAGCTACTTTTGTTAGATATATAGTTTCATTTACAGGTTTTTTTACAATAAAATAGTTAAGTTATTTTAAATCCATTGGTTTTTAGAGGAAAAACAGATTTATTTTTGATATTCTCTAAATGAGTAGTTGATTTTACAGACGAGGTTAAAGCCATGTTTATGGAAAGTAATTTAACAAAATTGCTAGCATTTCAAGGATGGATAGTAATAGGTTTGACATTTATGGAATATGGCATATGTTTTCATATTGAATTTGATAAAAATGAAATGGAGTGTCCACACTGCCATTCTATTATAACAGAACTTCATCAAACTAGACCAATTTTAATTAGAGATTTAGCAGTGTTTGGTCAAGTTGTTTATTTGAGAGTACCAAGAAGAAGATTTTATTGTCGCAAATGTCAGCGTTACTCGACCGGAGGCGGAGCGTCTCCGGCTCCGCTGAAACTTTAAAGTATGTGGATAGAGGAAGAAGGCACACTAAAAGATATGAAACAAATATTTTTGAAAGAATCAAGGGAGCAACTATTGAACAAGTTTCTCAAGAAGAAGGACTAAGTTTTCATGAAATTGAAGGAATATTTAAATATATAGCTGAATCAAAAATTGAAACAGAATGGAGACCAACTGAAAAGATCAGTTTAGATGAAATTGCCATGAGAAAAGGACATAAAGATTTTAAAACAGTGGTTAGTGATTTGGAAACAGGAAAACTAATTGAAATTATTGATGGTCATGATCAAGAATCAATTGTTGAAAGGCTTATACAGCAACCATTAGAGATTAGAGAAAAGGTCAAAGAAGTTAGCATAGATATGTGGGGAGGATTTGCAAAAATTATCCCCCAAATCTTCCCAAATGCTCAGATAGTTACAGATAGATTTCATGTAATGAAACCATTAATTAATGAACTTAAAAGAATTGCTAATCAATCTGGTATTAGAGGATGGAAAGAGCTAGTATTAATTCTCAAAAATAAACAGGATCTAAATGAGGAAGAACTAAAAGAATTAGAAAAGCTATTAAATAAATCAAAACGTTTGCGAATGGCGTATAATTATAAAGAGGAATTTCACAAAATATATGAAGAGAGTAAAACAGTAGAGAAGGGAAAAAAAGAATTTACTAAATGGTTAGAAAAAGCATCTTGTGTCTATGGACAAGTGATAAAAACTATTCAAAATCATTTGGATACGATTTGTAATTATTTCTTGAGCCATAGTACTAGTGGAATAATGGAAGGGATCAATAACAAAATCAAACAAATCAAACGTCAAGCATATGGATTTACTAATTTTGATAATTTCCGTCTACGACTTTTAGCTTGTTTTATTGACTAAGATTAAAGTGGTTTAAATTAGTGAATCGTGAGGATTCTACAATAATCTTTCTAGATAAGTTCTAGCTTTTTAAAGATGGTTAGTTCTGTTTTATATTAGATAAATTTATCACCATAAACTCAGAATACCCGAACCAAATAATTTCATTTTTATTAAATTTTAAGAAGAATCTACGAGATTATTTGACAGGGTTGCTCTAAAAAACAAGAATGCTTTTCATAATATATTGGTGCATTCAAACTGACTTCTGATGTTCTGCCATATCTGCAAAAGTTGTAAAACAACGATGACACCAGCTATAAATCCATAATGCAGGAGCCTTAAATCTTGCTCCACAGTAGGGGCATTCTGACAGCAAACCTAATTTGTGGCATTCACATTTCTGAGTTACCTTCAACTGCCAAGCAATCTTGTGACATGATAAATCAATATAACAGACTGCACATAGACGAATAGGCTCAAGATTCATCCCTACCCCAGCAGGTGGTAAAATTTGCTGTAGTCTATAGACATTAACTCCCACTATTTTAGTTAGTACTTCCAATTGCTGACAAGAAGGAGGGGGATTAAATCGAAACTTTTCCCAGCGAGCGATCGCCCCTCCAAGTCCTGTTGCTTTACCCAACCCAGTAGCTCACATCTTGCACCTCCCCGTACAATCTATATTTTAGGCAATATTGTGTTAAGAAAACTACATTATTTTTCTGAACTTTTATCGCCAATTCAAGGATTTCAGCTTTTGTACTTAGTGTTTAAACAAAATTAGATTTTTCTGGTGCAAGATGTGAGGTAGGAGTCAAATCGTTAGCTCGGCGAAAGCGTCCTAAAAAGTGACTTAAACTTTCTCCCTCTTAGGTTTGAAGCGATCTACTTCATCCACAATCAGCATTTCCACTCCACAACCTTTCAAAACCCGCATAGTTCTATCTCTAATCTCTGCTACAGTTCCCTTAGTCATTTGATATTTCAAATGCTCAATGATTGTGGCAAATAATTCCTTAGCACTACATTCTTGAGGGATTTGGATATAAACAACAGGGACATTAGGGGGTTTCCCTGGTTCTTGTTGAGGTTTATTCCTGAATCTGTAAGCATCACACCCCATTGTTTTCCCCGTTCTTGATTCTCCCAGAACCCTACCAGATTGCCGTGATTGCCGTTTTCCATCTAACCAGTCATGGAGTATTTTTACTTGTTCCAAAGGAATAAAACTCTTGCGGTTCAATCGTTGAATTTCTGCTTTTAATTTCTCATCATTTTGGGAAATATCACCTAATTCTTGAGCAACGCTTTGGGCTTGTTGTGAACTCATGATTTACCACCCGTAATCGTCTCGCATTTGTTCGTAATCAAATACCTCTGGCATATCTTGTTTTTCCGAACTTTCTACAGATATCACCTCTATTTCTTCTGGTTCAACAATCACAGACTTTTTAGCATTTTGAACTACAACCTGTTCTTCCTTTTGGCGTTCTTTTTTTGTCTTCTTTTGATTTACAAAAGTTTCTCTGTCTCTTACTTCAGCCAAAATAGAACGATTGCTGACCTCCTTACCTGTCTGCCGAATCTTGTGACTCATAGCTTTAGCTTCATCTAGAGACAATTCCTCAGTTTCCAAATCTTGAGCATAAGCACGAGCCAAAAATTCCTCTTGAAAACCAGCTTGGCGATAAACCAAAATAGTGGTGATATCTTTAGGATCAAATCGCAAAACTACGTTATCCCCTGCATAACCTGCTAAATATTCACCCTTATACATTAAGTTTTCAAATTGTAAATAGCCTCCTCTTTGAATTGTTCTTCGAGATTGTTTCATTAAACAGATGTCCAAATTTCTTTCTGAGATGGCATCAGGAGCCATTATCAAGCCAGATTTCCATCGCTGAAACCTAGTTTGCTCGCCCATACGAGTGTCAATTCGTTGGTTATAGTTATTCACAATGTAAGATACTAAATGACGCTCTATTTGTCTTAAGGTCAAACAAGCTTCCTTTTCTGCTTCTTCAGGGCGCTCTTGTACATTTGATCCTGTATATCCTGGCAAATTTGAGAATAGTTCAGTGTTAAATGTCTTAAAAGGACGTTCTACAATACCCCCTTCACTAGGGCAATCGCGTAAATGACTGGCGAAACCTAACTGTATACCGATCTATTGTAAATGGTTAGAGCGAAAATCTTTACCTCCATCAGTATAAAAGTGTTCGGGCTTACCATAAGTTCTCCATTCTTCGTAAAGCTGATATTCTTGACTGTATTGCTTGGGCAAAATTGCATGGCGCAGTGCTAATGCTACCACCTGAGAACTAGGAGCATCGTAGCCAAGATTAATACCTATGATGCACCGAGAATAACTATCAATAACAGTTGTTAACCAAGGGCGACCCAAAATTTCCCCATGAGAATCTACTAACAAAACATCTACACGGGTATGGTCACATTGCCAAACTTGGTTACTACTGGAGTTTAGACTAAGGCGCGACAAAATAACCCAGGAGTACTGAGTTTGTAAATCACATAGCTTAAATGAGAAAAACCAATAGTTTAAGCTGATTTAGATTTTTCTTTTTGAGGTCTAGG
>Ga0116228_10000273_pt1 | contig 37654 bp, 30 predicted proteins | sample S1TSphfallax_2_FD_89694 | JGI IMG/M metagenome (GOLD analysis project Ga0116228, IMG submission 89694) | Host-associated microbial communities from peat moss isolated from Minnesota, USA - S1T2_Fc - Sphagnum fallax MG | ecosystem: Host-associated > Plants > Peat moss > Unclassified | place... | reverse complement strand
TTTCGTACTCGATGGCGCCGACCTGCTCGCCGGGCGCCTCGGCGTCGTCGATATCGACGACCAGCGGCCGGTGATCGTGCGGCAACAGCGCGAGCGCGGCGGCAACGGTGGTGCTGAAGGCGCGATCGGCTAGCAACACACGCGCCTCGCCATGCTGCAATTGAAACGCGATCGATGCGGCATCGAGCCGGATATTCAGGGCGTTGATGACCGCGCCGGTCATCGGAATGGCGAGATGCGCCTCCACCATCGGCAGCGTGTTCGGCGCCAGGATGGCGACCGTGTCGCCGCGGCCGATGCCGTGTTGCGTCAGCGCCGCGGCGAGGCAGCGGCAGCGCGTGTAGGTCTGCGCCCAATCCTGCTGACGGTCGCCCTGGATGATGGCGGTGCGTGTTGGATACAGCGACGCGGCCTTGGGCAGGAAACTCAGCGGCGACAGCGCCACGTGGTTTGCCGCGACGCGTTCCAGGCCTTCGTCGAAGATGCTGCTCGCCATGGCGGGTTGCCCGAAAAGAGAAAACGCCTTCTTTTTTGAAAAAAAGAAGCAAAAAGCTTATGTTGAGCCTACCGGCGCGTCAGAAGGAAGAAGAAAACCAGGATCGCGTACGGCAAAGAGCAAAAGTTTTTGGTTCTTTTTTCAAAAAAGAACATACTTTGTTTTTATCGGTCACGGAATGAGGCGCGCTGGTAGACGCCCAATACCCGGATTTCGCGAGAGAAAAACGCAAGCTCCTCCAGCGCCAGGCGCAGCGATGCCTGTTCGGGGTGGCCTTCGACGTCGCACAGGAACTCGGTGGCGGTGAAATTGCCGCCGACCATGTAGCTTTCCAGCTTGGTCATGTTCACGCCGTTGGTGGCGAAGCCGCCGAGCGCCTTGTAGAGCGCGGCGGGGACGTTGCGGACGGCGAACATGAACGTGGTCATCAGGCCGGGCGTCTGCGGCGGCGGCACGGCGGGGGCGGGGGCGGCGATGTAGAAGCGCGTGGTGTTGTGGGCGGCGTCCTCCACGTTGGCGCGCAGCACCTGCAGGCCGTGGATTTCGGCGGCGAGGCGGCTGGCGATCGCGGCATCTTCGCGGCGGGCCCAGCGCGCGACCAGTTCGGCGGCGCCGGCCGTGTCCTCCTGCACCACGGCCTGCACGCCGAGCTCGCGGATGATGCCGCGCACCTGGCCGAGGGCCACGGCATGCGAATGCACGCGCCGGACGTCCGCGACGGCGGCGCCGGGGACGCCGAGCAGGCAATGTTCGACGCGCTGGAAATGCTCGCCGACGATCGAGAGGCCACTGCCCGGCAGCAGCGCGTGGATGTCCGGCACGCGGCCGACGAGCGAATTTTCGCACGGCAGCATGGCGAATTCCGCGGTGCCGTCATGCACGGCGCCGATCGCGTCCTCGAACGACGCGCAGGGCAGGGTGGGCCGATCGGGGAACGCGGTACGGCAGGCGAGATCGCTGTAGGCGCCTGGCGTGCCCTGGAACGCGACCGGGCGCATCAGGAGAGCGCCGCGCGGGCGCGCGCCAGGTCGTCCGGTGTGTCGACGCCGAACGGCGCTTCGGCGACGCGGGCCACGGCGATGCGCATGCCGGCTTCCAGCGCACGGAGCTGCTCCAGCTTCTCGCGCAGTTCGAGCGGGCTGGGCGGGAGGGCGACGAAACGGCCCAGGGCTGCGCGGCGATACGCGTAGATGCCGATATGGTGCCAGAGCGGACCGGCGCCCGACGGCACGGCGGCACGCGAGAAATACAGCGCCGGCGCGGTCGCGGCGCCGTCGGCGAAGGCGCAGACCGTTTTGACCACCGAGGGCGCGGCGGCCTCGGCGTCGTCGGTGATCGGGGCGACCAGGGTCGCGATGTCCGCGAGCGGGTCGGCCAGCGGGGTCAGGACGCTGTGCAGCAGGGCGGGCGGCAAGGTTGGCAGATCGCCTTGCAGGTTGATCACCACGTCGTGCGCGCCGTCCGGGTCCAGCGCCAGCAGTGCCGCCCAGACGCGGTCGGAGCCGCTGGGGAGTGCGGGGTCGGTCAGCACGGCGGTGCCGCCGGCGGCGTGGACGGCGTCGGCGATGGCCGCGTCACCGCAGGCGACGGCAACGCGGCCGATGCCGGCTGCGTGCGCACGGCGCAGCACGTGGACCACCATGGGCGCACCGCCTATGTCAGCCAGCGGCTTGCCCGGCAGCCGGGTGGCCGCCAGACGCGCGGGGATGATGATGATGGGGGACAATTTTGCCTGGGTTGTCGCGCGGCGGGTGCTTGGCTTAAACGATCGGCGCGCAACATAAGCGGGATGCAGGGCGCCGGGCAAACCACCGGCGCGCGCAGTCTCGCGTTTGGGGTCGGCCGCCTTATGGACAGCATGGAATGGAACAAGATTTTCGGCGCCGTGTTGGTGGCGGGAATTGCGTATAGCGGGCTCGGCGTGGTTGCCGACACGTTGGTGCATCCGCAGCGGCTGAAACAGTCGGTGCTGAAGATCGAGGGCGCGCCCGAGGCGCCGTCGGCGCCGGCGGCGGAGCAGCCGAAACCGATTGCGGCGATTGCGCCGCTGCTCGCGCATGCCAGCGTCACCGATGGCGGCGCGGACGTGAAGAAGCTGTGTTCGGCGTGCCATAATTTCGTCGAGGGCGCGGGGGCGAAGATCGGCCCGGATCTTTATGGCGTGGTCGGGCGGGTGCGGGCGAGCGCGGCGGGCTTTGAATATAGCAGCGCGTTGAAGGGCAAGCCGGGCAATTGGACGTTCGATGATCTGAACGCATGGCTGCATAGCCCGAAGACGTTCGCGCCCGGCACCAAGATGGCGTTCGCCGGCATCGAGGATGACAAAGAGCGGGCTGACGTGATCGACTATCTGGATAGTCTGTCGCACACGCCGGTGCCGCTGCCGCCAGCGAAGTAAGAGTTCTTTTTTGAAAAAAAGAACCAAAAACCCGTTGCACGTTGCGCGTCGCACTTAAGTTGCTCGCTGGAACCGGCCGCCGGCTGCAACGCGCAAAAGTTTTTTGCTTCTTTTTTTCAAAAAAGAAGTCTTTCTTTCATGTTTCCTGATTTTGTCGCGTTTGCCGATTTGCTCGCCGATGCCGCCGGCGCAGTGATTCGCGGCCATTTCCGGGCGGTGCCCATGGCCGAGCAAAAGCAGGATCTATCCCCGGTGACGATCGCGGATCGGGCGGCGGAGCAGGCGATGCGGGCCATGATTGCGGCGCGCTATCCAGGGCACGGCATTCATGGCGAGGAATATGGGCTGGAACGGGCGGACAGTCCGTATCGCTGGGTGCTGGACCCGATCGACGGGACGCGCGCGTTCATCACCGGGCGGCCGATCTTCGGGACGCTGATCGGCTTGCTGCATGAGGGGCGGCCGGTGCTGGGGGTGATCGACCAGCCCATTACCGGGGAGCGCTGGGTAGGTGTCGCGGGTGAGGCGACGCGGTTCCGGGGCGCGTACGGACGCGCCGGCACGCGGCGCTGCGGCGCGCTGGCGGCAGCGGAAGTGTCGTGCACCAGCCCTGAATTGCTGGGCGATGCGTTGCCGCGGTTTGCGCGCCTGGCGAGCGCCGCGCGGCGCGTGACCTGGGGCGGGGATTGCTACGCGTATGGGCTGCTGGCGTTGGGGCAGATCGATGTGATTGCCGAGTGCGGGCTGAAGATCTGGGATTGGGCGGCGCTGGTGCCGGTGATCGAGGGGGCGGGGGGCCGCATGACCGACTGGCAGGGCGCGCCGCTGACGCCGGGCTGCGCCGGCGATGCGCTGGCGGTAGGGGATCCGGGGGTGTTGGCCGATGCGGTCGCAGCGTTGGCGGATACCAATTCGCTTTGAGTTCGACATATCTTGCTGTGTCAGCCTCCACGCGGATTGGGATAACGCCATGGCACGTAAGCCCCGCAAACCGCCGGCCACACCGACCGAGGCCACGTTGCGGGAGGCGGCGCTGGCGCATCTGGCGCGCTATGCGACGACGCGGGCGGGGCTGTTGCGCGTGCTGGACCGGCGGGTGGCGCGGTGGGCGGCCTCGGAGTCCGGCGACATCGAGGGGGCGGCGGCGGGTCGAGACGCCGCGCGGCTGGTGGTGGCGCGGCTGACCGAGAGCGGCGCGGTGAGTGATACGGTGTTTGCGGCGAGCCGCGCGCGCAGCCTGCAGCGTGCGGGCAAGTCGGCGCGGGCGATCGGGGCGCATCTTTCCGCGCGCGGCGTGGGGGCGGCCTTGGCGGCTGAGTCGGCGCGGCAGGATCCGGAGCGCGAGCTGGCGGCGGCGGTGATCCATGTGCGGCGGCGGCGGCTGGGGGCGTTCAGCGCCAAGCCGCCTGGGCCGGAGGTTTTCCGGCGTGAGCTTGCGTCGCTGGCGCGGGCGGGGTTTTCGCAGGCTGTTGCCAGCCGGGCATTGCGGTTGGATCGGGAGGCGGCGGAGGCGTTGATTGCGGCGTTCCGCGCAGATTTGTAGCAAAAAAACGGGCGGCGCCTGGCGGCGCCGCCCGCAAGGTGACGCGCCGCTTGGGGCGCGTTAACCGGGGAGGAAACGCGAGGCCGGCCGGAGCGGGCCTCGATCGGGACCATGCGCCGGCAAGACTAAGGACAAGCTAAAATCTGGCGGAAAAATCATCCATGTTGCGCCGGACGACGTATGGAAGCTGTCGCTGTCGGATGCGATGAAGGTTGCAACCTCGGGTCGGCTACGCCATGTCCGGGGTCGAACGCGTGCGCGAGACCGCGCCTAGGGAGTTTTAGCCATGGGTTTTTCGCCCCAGCACCTGCTTCTGTTCCTGCTGGTCGTGGTGCTGCTGTTCGGCACCGGGCGCATCAGCGGCGTCATGGGCGACTTCGCCAAAGGACTGAAAGCGTTCAAGAAGAATATGGCCGACGACACCGACGTGTCGATGGAGGCCAGCGAGTCCAAGCCGGCCGGCTCGATTTCGCCGCCGGAAACTGTGCGCGCCGCGCGGCCCGAGACCACCAGCGTGCCGCACGCGTAATCTTCGGCCTGACTTTGGCGATGGACCAGAAGCCGGTCCATGTTCCGGTGCGGGCGCAGGAGGATATTATCCGTGCCGGGCGCCGCATGGATCAGCGCGGCTGGGTGCCGGCGACCGCGGGCAATATCAGCGTGCGGATCGACGGGGCGCGGATCGCGATTACGCGCAGCGGCGGCCATAAGGGATTCCTCGACTCGTTTTCGGTGATCGAGGTCGATCTGGACGGCGCGGTGGTGACGCCGGGTGCCAAGCCGAGCGCGGAGACGCTGCTGCATTGCCAGATCTATCGCGCGTTGCCGGAGGTGGGCGCCGTGCTGCATGGGCACTCGGTGGCCGGCACCGTGCTGTCGCTCGAGACCGGGGCGGCAGCGATCAGCTTTACCGGCTACGAGGTGCAGAAGATTTTCGCCGGCCAGACGACGCACGCGGCGACGCTCGAGCTCCCGCTGTTCGACAACGACCAGGACATGGCGCGGCTGGCCCGGGCGGTGGCGCCGCATCTGGCCCATGCAACGATGGGCTATCTGATCCGGGGCCATGGCATCTATATGTGGGGTCCGGATATGGACACCGCGCTGGCACGGCTGGAGGGCGCTGAATTCCTGCTCTCCTGTGCCCTGGAACGGAGAAAAAGATGAGCCGATTGACTGTGTATGCGGAACAGACGCCCGGCGCGCCGCGCCTGCGCACCGAGGAGCCGGAGGTGATCGCCGCCACGCTGAAGCAAGTCGGCGTGCGGTTCGAGCGCTGGGAGCAACCGGTGGACATCAGCCCGGACGATGACCAGGAGACGATTCTGGCGGCGTTCCGGCCGCATCTGGATGCGCTGATGGGCGATTGCGGCGCCGGGTCGGCCGACGTGATCAAGATGCGCGGCGTGACCGAGGCCTATCCGGCGATGCGGCAGAAATTCATCGACGAGCATACCCACACCGAGGACGAGATTCGTTTCTTCGTGCATGGCGCCGGCAATTTCGTGCTGCACCTGAACGGCGAGGTGTATGACGTGCATTGCACCGCGGGCGACCTGATCAGCGTGCCGGCGGGCACACGGCATTGGTTCGATGCCGGCCAGGATCCGTTCTGCACCGCCCTGCGCGTGTTCACCGATACGTCCGGCTGGGTGCCGCATTATACCGGCGAGAAGATCAGCGCGCTGTTTCCCGTTTCGTGACGGTGCCGCCCGCGGCGGTGGTGACCGACATCGAGGGCACGACCACGCGCATTGCATTCGTGCATGATGTGCTGTTCCCGTATGCGAAGGCGCGGCTGGCCGAGTTTCTTTCGGCCCGCGGTGACGATTCGGACGTGGCGGCGTGCGTCGCCGAGGTGACGCGGCTGGTGCCCGGTGAGCCACCCTTGCGGACATTGCTTGGCTGGATGGAGGCCGACGCCAAGGTGACGCCATTGAAGACGTTGCAGGGGCTGATCTGGGCCGAGGGTTATGCGCGCGGCGACCTGCGCAGCGAAGTGTTCCCCGACGTGCTGCCGGCGCTGCGCGCGTGGCGCGGCAGCGGTGTGCGGCTATATGTCTATTCGTCCGGTTCCGAGGCGGCGCAAAAGCAGCTTTTCACCTATCTGCCGGAAGGCGACGTGACCGTGCTGTTCAGCGGGTTTTTCGATACGACGATCGGCGCGAAACGTGAGTCGGGCAGTTATCGCACGATCGCGACCGCGATCGGCCTGCCGGCGGGGGATTTGCTGTTTCTGTCCGATGTCGGCGCGGAACTGGACGCGGCGGCGGCGTCGGGGTGGCGGACCTGCCAGCTGGTGCGGCCGGAGGATGGCACGAAGCCGGCGGCAGGGCATGCGCAGGCGCGCGATTTCAATGGCGTGGCGTCAAGGTTTGGGCTTTGAAGAAAAGAACTGCTTTTTTTGAAAAAAAAGAAACAAAAAAACTTTTGCTCTTGCGCTGGGACGACCCGGCGTGGACTCCGTTCAGCTTGCGCGTACGCCAACGAGCAAAAGTTTTTTGGTTCTTTTTTTCAAAAAATAACGCTGCTTCTTTTTCTTTCTAAATGCCCCGCGCCAAAACATCCATCGGCGATGTGCGCGAAGCCTGCGTGCGCGAGGCGTTCGCCATTATCGGCGAGAGCGGGCTGGAGGCGTTGAGCCTGCGCGACGTGGCGCGCCGGCTCGGCGTGTCGCATCAGGCGCCGTACAAGCATTTCGCGTCGCGCGATCATTTGCTGGCCGTGCTGGTCGGGCGGGCGTTCGACGAATTCGCCGCGCATTTGGATGCGCGCGCGCGCAGTGACGATCCGTGGATCGATTTTTTCCATATGGGCCAGGCCTATCTGGCGTTCGCACGCGCGCGGCCGCTCTATTACCGGCTGATGTTCGGTGCCACGCTGCCCAACCCGGCGCAGCATCCGGAGATGGTTCGCAGCGCGCAACATGCGCTGGCGATGCTGCGCGGCGGCGTCGTTGCGTTGCCGGGGCGCGTGGCCGGCGCGGCGGCCGATCTGGATGCGCTGTTCGCGTGGTCCGCGGTGCATGGGCTGGCAACGTTGCTGGAAACGCCGGCGTGCCGGTCGGCGGGTTTGGCGGCATCGGTGCTGGAGGATGCGGGCGTTCATACGCTCATGCGCATTGGGCGGGCTTTTGGGCAGGGTGGGGGCAGTGCTGGCGGCGATCATGACGTGAATCATTGATCATGGTGCGCCCGATATTATAATGAACATAGATATCGAGGCTCCGGCATGAACGCTCAAACTTACCACCATCGGCACCGCCACCGGCGTCGTCATTCCCGAGGCGATGCTGCAAGAATGAAAGAGTGTGTTTCTTATGGTCATCGCATCCGGTGATTATCCCGTGACCGGCAGCATCGCGGCTACGCTATAAACATTTCGCCGGTGGCAGCAAAGAATTGTAACCACGAAGGCACGAAGAACACGAAGAGTTTCACGAAGACTGTGCGGCAGCGTTTCCTTATTCGTGCCAGCTTCGTGTGGTTCGTGCCATCCTGGTTAAATTTCTTGGTCCGTGCTGATAGCATAGTTTAACGGGTTATCGAGTGCTCGTGCCTTGTAAACGAGTTGGACTGAAGCCCACACTACGGACGGTTTGTCCAAATTCTTGCTTTGGCGGGTCTAAACGCCAACTTTGCGAGCGGCATTGTGTGGCGAAACAATCGACGGATATTTCCGACAGTTGGGATGAACGCCTGGGTTGCTTCGCCGTGAAGGGCGGCCCGCAATGACGGAAACATGAAACCAACGGCGTATTTGCGCGTCGGCAGAAGTGGCGCACCTCGAAATGGGCCGCGTACGCCAACGAGCAAAAGTTTTTGCTTCTTTTTTTCAAAAAAGAAGACCTTCCTTACCTCGCCCGCACAAACGCCGCAATATAGTTCACGCCCACGTCGCGCGTCGCGCGCCAGTCGCCCGATAGCACGCTCATTTCCATGCCGGTGATATCCACCAGCGACAGGCCGGCGGCACGGGCGTGGCTGGCCAGCGCGTCGGGGGGAAGGAAGCGGCGCCAGTCGTGAGTGCCGCGGGGGAGCAGGCGGGCGATGTATTCGGCGCCGATTTTGGCCACGGCGAGCGAGCGCAGCGTGCGATTCAGCGTCGAGACGAAGACCAGGCCGCCGGGGGCCACCAGGGCGGCGAGCAGGCGGAGGAAGGCGGGTTGGTCGGGGACGTGCTCGATGACTTCGAGGGCGGTGATGACGTCGAAGCGGGCGCCGTCGGCTACCAGGTCCTCGGCGGTGCCGGTCCGGTACGCGAGGTCCAAATTCAGCCCGGCGGCATGGCTGCGAGCGGCTTCGATCGCATCCTCCGAGGCGTCGAGGCCGAGCACCATGTGGCCGCAGCGGGCGAGCGCTTCGGCGGCGATGCCGGCGCCGCAGCCAAGGTCGAGCAGGCGGACCGGCGGGATCAGGCGGGCGGCGATGCGGGCGTCGATCCAGCCCACGCGCAGCGGGTTCATGCGATGCAATGGACGCATGGGACCGGTCACGTCCCACCAGCGCGCCGCCAACGCGCTGAATTTGGCCACTTCCGCCGTATCGACCGATGACATCGTGGCCTCCTTCGCGGCACCACGGGCACTGACCCGCGGCCGACGTGCTGCTTGATACGCGCCCGCACCGCCGTTATGCCACCCCGCTTCCCCAGAGACCTCCCGTATGGCCCGAATCGTCATGAAGTTCGGCGGCACGTCCGTCGCCGACCTCGACCGCATCCGCAACGTCGCCGCACGGGTGAAACACCAGGTGGACCAGGGCGACCAGGTGGCCGTGGTGGTCTCCGCCATGGCGGGTGCCACCAATCAGCTCGTCGCCTGGTGCCAGGCGCTGAGCCCGCTGCATGACGCGCGCGAGTATGACGCGGTGGTGGCGACCGGCGAGCAGGTGACGGTCGGGCTGCTGGCCATTGCGTTGCAGACGCTGGGCGTCGATGCGCGGTCCTGGCTCGGCTGGCAGGTGCCGCTGCGGACCGACGGCGCGCATGGCACGGCGCGCATCCAGTCGATCGAGGGTGATGCGCTGATCGCCAGCCTGGAGGCCGGGCAGGTGCCGGTGGTCGCCGGGTTCCAGGGCATCGGGCCGGATGGGCGCGTGACCACGCTGGGGCGCGGCGGGTCGGACACGTCGGCGGTGGCGCTGGCGGCGGCGGTCCACGCGGACCAGTGCGATATCTACACCGACGTGGACGGGGTCTATACCACAGATCCGCGCATCGTGCCGCGTGCCCGCAAGCTGGCAAAGATCAGTTACGAGGAAATGCTGGAACTCGCCTCGGTCGGTGCGAAGGTGCTGCAGACCCGCAGCGTGGAGCTGGCGATGAAGCAGCGCGTGCGGGTCGCCGTGCTGTCGAGTTTCGAAGCGCCGGAAGACCGGTCCGGCACATTGCTGGTGGATGAGGAAGAGATCGTGGAAAAGGAAGTGGTCGCCGGCATTGCCTATGCGCGCGACGAGGCCAAGGTGACGGTCAAGCACGTGCCGGACCGGCCGGGCGTGGCGGCGGCGGTATTCGGCCCGCTGGCGGACGCGCATGTCAACGTGGACATGATCGTGCAGAATGTCAGCGACGACGGAACCACGGACATGACATTCACGGTCACCGGCAGCGATCTGCCGCGGGCGATCGCGTCGCTGGAACAGTCGCGGGCGGCGATCGGCTATGCCAGGTTGATCACCGACACGGACGTGGCAAAGATCAGCGTGGTCGGCACCGGCATGCGCAGCCATGCCGGTGTGGCCAACACCATGTTCCGCACGCTGGCGGACAAGGGGATCAATATCGAAGTGATATCGACCAGCGAAATCAAGGTGAGCGTGCTGATCAAGCAGGATTACACCGAGCTCGCGGTGCGGGCGCTGCATACGGCGTACGGGCTCGATGCCGCCTGACAGCGTGACCCCGAGCGAGAGCGTGACCGCCGGGCGGGCGCGGCTCGACGCGTTGTGGGCGCGCGGGCGCGCGTTCCTGGGCACGCGCACCGCCATCATGGCGGGCGCAATGAGCTGGGTCTCGGAACGGCATCTGGTGTCGGCGATCAGCAACGCGGGCGGGTTCGGCGTGATCGCCTGCGGCAGCATGGGGCCGGACCTGCTGGCCGCCGAAATCGCCGCGACGCAGGCGATGACGAACCAGCCGTTCGGCGTGAACCTGATTACCATGCACCCGCGGCTCGACGATCTGGTGCGGGTGTGTCTGGAAGCGCGGGTCGGGCACGTGGTGCTCGCGGGCGGGATACCGCCGGGGACCGCGGTGCGCGCGGTGAAGGATGGCGGCGCCAAACTGATCGCGTTCACGCCGGCGCTGGTGCTGGCCAAGCGCCTGGTGCGCTCCGGCGCCGATGCGCTGGTGATCGAGGGCTCCGAGGCCGGCGGCCATATCGGGCCGGTGAGCCTGACCGTGCTGGCGCAGGAGATCCTGCCGCATGTGCAGGACGTGCCGATTTTCGTCGCCGGCGGGCTGGGGCGCGGCGAGGCGATTCTTTCGTATCTGGAAATGGGTGCCGCGGGGGCGCAACTCGGCACCCGGTTCGCCGCGGCCGAAGAGAGCATCGCGCATGCCAATTTCAAGCGCGCGTTCGTGCGCGCCGCGGCGCGCGATGCGCTGCCGAGCATCCAGCTCGATGAGCGGTTTCCGGTGATCCCCGTGCGCGGGCTGGTCAACGCGGGGACGAAGCGGTTTTTGGAGCATCAGGCCGCGACGCTGGCGAAATTCCAGTCCGGCGCGTTGAGCAAGGACGCGGCGCAGCTCGATATCGAGCATTTCTGGGCCGGCGCGCTGCGACGCGCGGTGATCGATGGCGACGTGGAAAACGGGTCGGTCATGGCCGGCCAGTCGGTGGGGCTGGTGACCGCGATCCAGCCGGTGGCGGAGATCATAAACGAACTTACGGATCAGGCGGTGGCGGCGCTGGTGGCGCGCGAAAGAAGCAGTGTTCTTTTTTGAAAAAAAGAACCAAAAAACGTTTATCCGTTGCGGCTGGCATTAGGGTGCCCGGGGTGACCCCATGCCAGCCGTAACGGGTAAAAGTTTTTTGGTTCTTTTTTTCAAAAAAGAACACTTCTTCTAATGGCACTCACATCCACGCGGCGTTTGCTTGCGCGCCTGCGGGCGCTCATGGCCGCCGGCACCGCGCAATTGTCGGACATCGTGGCGCTCGTCGCCGGCGAGCTGGTGGCCGAAGTGTGCAGCGCCTATGGGCTGCGCGGCGGCGAAATCCTGGAACTGCGCGCGACGCACGGGCTGAACGCAAGCGCGGTCGGGCGCACCCGGTTGCGCGTGGGTGAAGGCATTGTAGGCCTGGTCGCCGCCACCGGGCAGATTTTGAACCTGGCCGACGCGCAGAACCATCCGTCCTTCGTGTACCGGCCGGAGACCGGCGAGGAGCCGTACGCGTCGATGCTCGCGGTGCCGGTGCGGCGGGCGGGCCGCACGCTCGGCGTGCTGGCGGTGCAGAACCGGGCCAGCCGCCGCTACACCGACGACGAGGTCGAGGTGCTGGAAACGGTCGCGATGCTGGTGACCGACAGCCTGGCCAGCGGCGGCGACGAGGCCGCGGCGAAAGGGTTTTTCGGCACCGTCGCGCGGCATTTCGAGGCCGCGGCGCTGTCGGCCGGCATCGTGCTGGGCCCGGCCCTGCTGCATGGCGCGCGCCGGGCGCCGCGCCGGCTGCTGGCGGACCGGCCGGAGCCGGAGCTCGCGCGGCTGGACTTGGCCTTGGCGGCGATGCGCAAGGATCTGGACGCGCTGATCCGCAACCAGTTGCCGGATGGCGAGGCGCCGCGCGACGTGATGGATGCGACGCGCCGGGTGGCGGCCGACCAGGGCTGGTTGCGCCGCGTGCAGGCGGCGGTGCGCGGCGGGCTGACCGCCGAAGCCGCGGTGCACCAGGTGGCCAGCGACGTGCGCGGCCGCATGCGCCAGATCGTCGATCCGTATTTGCGCGAGCGCCTGGCGGATCTGGAGGATTTGGCCGACCGGCTGCTGGTGTCGCTGGACGCGGAGGCGGCGCCGATGCCGGACGTGGCGGGCGCGATCCTGATCGCGCGGCGGCTGGGGCCGGCCCAGTTGCTGGAGTGGCACGCGCGCGGCGTCGCCGGCGTCGCGATCGAGGAGGGATCGGCCGGCGGACATGCGGCGATCCTGGCCCGCGCGCTGGGGCTGCCGGCGGTGGGCGGCGCGCGCGGCGCGGTGGAGGCGGCGAGCAGCGGCGATGAGGTGGTGGTGGATGGCGAGGAGGGCGCGCTGATCCTGCGCCCCGAATCCGGCGTGCGCGATGCGTATGAGCGCGCGGCGCAGACGCGCGTGCTGCGCGGCGTGGCGCGTGCCCGGTTGCGCGACGTGCCGAGCGTCACGCGCGACGGCACGCCGTTCCGGTTGCTGATGAATGCCGGCCTGCCGCAGGAAATGCCGCAATTGGAGGCGAGCGGCGCGGACGGGATCGGGCTGTTCCGGACCGAAATCGCCATGATGGCGCGCGGCGCGGTGCCGGACGTGACCGAGCAGGCGGCGATTTACGCGCGTATCCTGGATGCGGCCGGCGGGCGCCTGGTGGTGTTCCGCACGCTGGATCTGGGCAGCGACAAGCTGCTGCCGGACCATAGCGGGCCGCGCGAGGAGAACCCCGCCATGGGCTGGCGCAGCCTGCGCGTCGGGCTGGACCGGCCGGCGGTGCTGCGGCGGCAGTTGCGCGCGCTGCTGCTGGGGGCGGCCGGCCGCAAGCTGTCGGTGATGTTCCCGATGGTGGCGACGCTGGGCGAGTTCCGGCAGGCGCGCGCGTTGCTGATGGCCGAGGTGGCGCGCGTCAGCGTCAGGCCGGAGCATTTGTCGGTGGGCACCATGCTGGAGGTGCCGGCGCTGCTGTGGCAAATCCCGGCGCTGATGGCAGAGTGCGATTTCATCAGCATCGGCTCGAACGACCTGGTGCAGTTCATTTTCGCCGCCGATCGCGGCACCGCGTCGCTCGCGGAGCGGTATGATCTGCTGAGCCCGTCGATGCTGTCGTTGCTGGAGGAGGTGAGCCGTGAGGCGGCGGCGAACGCGATGCCGCTGTCGCTGTGCGGCGAAGCGGCGTCGCGGCCGCTGGATGCGGCGGTGTTGCTGGCGCTGGGGATTTGCCAATTATCGATGTCGGCGAGCAGCGTGTTGCAGGTGAAGGAGTCGCTGTGCGCGCTGGATTTGAACGCGTTCCGGCCGTTTCTGGACGGGTTGCGGCGGACCGCGGCGGCGTATGGCAGTTTGCGCGAGCCGATTGCGGCTTGGGCCCGGGATCATGGACTTCCGGATGTTTAAGGAAGCAAGGTCTTCTTCTGATGGATTTCTCCACCCTGACGGTGCTGTGCATCGGCGACGTCATGCTCGACCGTTTCGTGCACGGCGATATCGAGCGCATTTCCCCCGAAGCGCCGGTGCCGGTGATCAAGCTGCGCGAAACCAAGGAGATGCTCGGCGGCGTCGGTAACGTCGCCAGCAACATCGCATCGCTCGGCGGTCGGGCGGTGCTGGTCGGCCTGGTCGGCGCCGATGACGCCGGCGCCAGGCTGCGGCAGATTGTCGCCGCCCAGAAGCGGATCGCGCCGGCGCTGCTGCCAACCGCGCATCGGCCGACCATCTGCAAGACAAGGTTCGTCGCCGGGCGGCAGCAGGTCGTGCGGGCCGACGAGGAGAGCGCCGCGGCGGCTACGGGCGACGAGGTCGCAGCGCTGATCGCGGCGCTGGACGCGCATATCGAGGGCGCCGATGCGGTGATTTTTTCCGACTACGGCAAGGGCGTGGTCGGTGCCGCCGTGGTGCGGCATGGCATCGCGGCGGCGCGGGCGCGCGGCGTGCCGGTGTTCGTCGATCCGAAGACCGACGATTTCTCGATCTATCGTGGTGCGACCTGCATCACGCCGAATGCGCGGGAAATGGGGCGGGCGGCGCGCGCGCCGGTCGGCACTGAATCGGAAATCGCGGCGGCCGCGCGCGGCGTGATGGCGGAGGTCGGCGTCGACGCCATTCTGGTGACGCGCAGCGAAAAAGGAATGACGCTGGTGGACGCGGACGGCGCCCACAGCGTGCCGTCGCGGGCGCGGGAAGTGTTCGACGTGTCAGGCGCCGGCGATACGGTGATTGCGACGTTGGCGCTGGCGGTGGCGGGCGGCAGGTCGCTGGTGCAGGCGATGCATATCGCCAATGCGGCGGCCGGCGTGGTGGTGAGCAAGCTGGGCACCGCGACGGCGGATATTGCCGAGGTGATGCATGAATTGTCGGCGCAGGACATGCAGGCCGGGCCGGCATCCGGCCTGCTGAGCCGGGACGCGGCGTGCAACCTGGTGACGCGCTGGCGCGACCAGGGATTTTCGGTCGGGTTCACCAATGGCTGCTTTGATATTCTGCATCCGGGCCATGTGTCGCTGCTGGCGTTCGCGCGCGGGCAGTGTGACCGGCTGATCGTGGCGCTGAACGATGATGCGAGCGTGGCGCGGTTGAAGGGGCCGGCGCGGCCGGTGAACGCGCTGGCCGAGCGGGCGGCGGTGATGGCGGCGATCCGCTATGTCGATGCGGTGGTGGCGTTCGGCGAGGATACGCCGCTGGCGCTGATATCGGCGCTGATGCCGGATGTGCTGGTGAAGGGCGCGGATTACAGCGTGGAGGCGGTGGTGGGCGGGGATGTGGTGCGCGCCGCGGGGGGCAGGGTTGTGCTGGCGGAGTTGGTGCCGGGGCGGAGTACTACGGGTATTATTGCGAGGATGCGGGATAGCTAAAAGTAAGGCTGGGTGGGGCGAAGCCGCCCCCCCAGACCCCCCGGCGCTCCGGCGCTGGGATCACCGTATGAGCTGAAATTGCAGACCAGGTGCTGCCATCAGCAAAGTAGCGCCGGGGGGTCTGGGGGGGGCGGCTTCGCCCCACCCAGCCTTACTTTTTATTTTTCTAACCTCAGGAGCTCACATGGCCTTAACCCGCGGCGTCATTTCAACCCTCGGCCAAGATGGGCGCGAGGTGATGGGCCCGAGCGTCGTCGCCTGGCACTATCCGGATAATTCGATCGTGTCGGGGTCGTTGCTGACGGTGGAGAGCAACCATTTCTGCGTGCTGAAATCGCGCGGCGCGATCCTGAACGTGTACGACACCGGGCAATATCCGGTGACGACGCCCGACAAGCCGCTGCTGGGCAGTTTTACCACCGCGTTCTTCGGCGGCCAAAGCCCGTGGCAGTACGAGGTGATCTATATCAACCGCAGCAAGATGGTGGTGAAGGCGCGCGGCGTGGCGCTGTCGGCCGAAATGGCCGAGCTGGCCTACGAGGTCGATTATTATTTTCATTGCACCAGCAAGGAGGACGCGGTCGCGCTGGTGACGCATATGCCGATCGCCGATCATCTGATTTCCGCCGACCAGGTCAATACCTACGCGACGCCGGTGGTGGAGCAGGCCATCAACCAGGTGGTGCAGGTGACGCCGCTGGAGCGGGTGAACGAGAAAATCCACGACATTACCGATATCGTGCACAGCCATCTCAGCGATTTCCTGAAAGTGTTCGGCATTACGCTGGACATGGTGAAAGTGCTGGTGTTCCCGCGCGACGAGCGCATGCGGGCGCTGATTTCGCTGAAGGCGTTCGGGTTGAACGAGCTTGACGCGGTGCGTTTCTATACCGCCATGATCATGGCCGAGCGCGGCGTGATCAGCGCACCGAACATGGCGGTGGGCCAGCCGTTCCATATCGGCGCCGGCGCCCAGATCGACCTGCCCTTGGGCCCGACCAAGGGTGGCTGACGCCGATCTGGCTGCGTTGCGCCGGCTCAACGATTGCGGCTATGGATTTTACCGCAACCTGGCGCAGGTCCGCGCCGATGATCTGTGCGTGCGCGGCCAGGCCACGGACGCGCTGCATCGCGCGGCCGCGCTGCTGGACGCAGCCGATCGCGCGGCCCGCGCCGCCATGCCGCAGCCGTCGCGCGAACACCCGTTTCCGGACCCGGCGGCACTGGCTGCGATCCGTGCGCTGCGCGCCTTGCGCGACCGTGTCGCGGTGCTGGAAACGCGGCTGCGCGGTGCCGCGGCATTGCCGGATGGCGATTTCTCCGCGGTTGTGCCGTCGGAGGCGGTGCGGCAGGAATTGGTGGCGCTGGACGCGGCGCTGCTGACGCGCGCGGACGCGGTGGCGGCGGGCGCGATCGAGGCGCTGGCGGGCGCGTTGGACGCGCTGGAGACGGCGGTGGCGGCACGCGAGGCGCTGGCGGTGCGGGGGCGCGCGTGAGGGCGGCAGACATGGATTGCTTCGCCGCGGCCCGCCAGGACCGGGGATATAAGGCGCCCGGGCTACGCGGTGAAGCGTGCGGGGGTGGCGAACGCGCGCTGTCATACCGATCCGCTTTGAGAGTGACACTTCGGAGAAGGCGGGGGCTGCGCCCCTCGACCCCGTCGTGCGCAGCACGCATCAAAGCGGCTTGGTATAAGAACGTTTCAAGATCCGCGGCGATCGAATTGCGGTCTGTTGGACTCGCCTCGATGTAATCCTTCATTGGATGCGCATGCCTTCAGGTTGGCGCCCAATGAATTCGATCCGGTGCTCGCCGCGATGCTGCGGCTCCGCTGCCACGGATGAGTCGTTTCAGTAAACCAGCGCGGAGGCCGTAAGGAGATTGCAGATGCGCGCAGATGAACGCAGGTGCGGGCGCTCATCACAACCTCGCGCGAGCCCGGGCGATGTGTGCGAATTGGGCCATACATCCGAGCCCTATCTGCGTTCATCTGCGGTTCCATAATTTCTTTTTCTGAGGCCGCCATCATCGCAAGCGGCTTCGCTTTACAACTATTTTGACATGCGCCGTTCATGCGTCAGCCACTGCGACACCCGCTAGGGTCTGTCCGGAAACAGAAACGAGGTTGCCGTCATGCGCCGTGTTGCTCTTGCGTGTTGCGCCGCCATCGGCGCGGCGCCGGCCCATGCCGCCGACCTGACATTGCATCGGGTGATGCTGAGCGCGGCGGGGGTCGGGTATTTCGAGTTTGGCGGGCATGTGGAGGGCACCGGGTCGTTGGGGCTGGATGTGCCGTTGAGCCAGGTGGATGACGTGCTGCGGTCGCTGGCGGTGTTCGACGACCATGGCGGGGTGGGCAGCATTGAATTGCCGGGGCGCGATGATTCGGTCAGCGCGTTCGCGGATGTGCCGTTCGGCGCGGCGGCGCTGAATGCGCCGGCGGACCTGCTGGCCAGCCTGCGCGGTGATGAGGTTGCCGTGACGGGGCCTGCCGCGATGACGGGGCGGATTGTCAGTGTGGTGGCCGAGCCGCTGCTGGGGCCGGCGGGCGGCGGTGACGGCCGGGCGGCGGCCGCGTCGCGCACGCGGGTGACGTTGCTGACGGATGAGGGGTTCCGGCAGTTCATTCTGGAGGACGCGGCGGGGGTGCGGCTGACGGATGCGGGGTTGCGGGCGCGCGTCGGCGCGGCGCTCGATGCGGCGCGGCAGCAGACCGGCGCCTCGACGCGGCATTTGACGTTGCGCAGCAGCGGCGCCGGGGCGCGGGAGATCAGCGTCGGGTATGTGGTGGCGGCGCCGTTATGGAAGGCGTCATACCGCGTCGTGCTGCCGGCAAAGGCGGGCGATACGGCGCGGGTGCAGGGCTGGGCGGTGCTGGAAAACCAGTCCGGCGCGGATTGGCAAGGCGTTGATCTGACCTTGCATGCCGGCAATCCGGTGACGTTTCACCAGGCGATCTATGCCAGCTATTTCGCCGATCGGCCGGAGGTGCCGGTGGAGGTGCTGGGCCGCATTCTGCCGGACGCCGATGTGCGCGCCGATAAAGCGGACTCTGTGCGGATGAAAACGCAGCGTCGGATCTTCAATGGCGGCGCCCATCAGGCGTTCAATTTCGATGCGCCGCCGCCGCCGGTGGTGCCAGCGCCGGCGGAAGCAGCTCTCGCAGCGCCCGCAATGGCGGCGCCGGAGACGGAGGCAGAGGCGACCGAAAGCGTCATCGACACGTCGTTTCATATTGCAACGAAGATCGATCTGGCGCGCGGCCATAGCGCTAGCGTGCCGATCCTGGACACGCAATTGCCGGCGGAACAGGTCGATTGGCTGCAGCCCTATGCGACGCGCCCGGTGACCGCGTTGCGGCTTACCAATAAATCGGGTGTGAGCCTGCCGCCCGGTGCGCTGACGCTGTACGCGACCGACGCCAAGGCCGGCGCCAGTTTCGCCGGTGACGCGCGCCTGTCCGGCCTGCCGGCCGGGGAAAGCCGGCTGCTGGCGTTCGCCGAGGATATGCGCACCGGCGCCGAACGGACCACCTCGTCCGGCCCCACCATGCTCGTGAGCGTCTCCGCTGCGCGCGGGGTGCTGCACCGGTCGGTCCGGTTGCGCACCATCTATACCGTGCGCCTGACCGCGCCGGCGCAGGATGCGCGCCGCGTGCTGGTGGAGTTTCCGAAACTTGCCGGCGCCGCATTTTCGATGGCGGGCGGCACACCGGCGGGGCTGGAGGAGACCGCGACCGCATGGCGCGTGCCGGTGGACCTCAAGCCCGGCGAGGTGCGCCGCCTGACCGCGTATGAGGATGTCGAAACCAGGCGGGAGGACGCGCTGCTGCTGGGTGACGGCACGTTCGACACCTACATGACGATGCAGGTGCTGGGTGACGGAAAGCTGGACGACGCGGCGCGCGCCAAGCTGCATGCTCTGTTCGCACTCAGCAATGACGAACAGGCGAAACGGGCCGTGTTGCGGCGGCTGACCGGCAAGCAGGATGCGACGAGCGCCGATGAAGAACGTTTACGTAATAATTTGCGCGTGGTGACGGGGCCGGGCGATCTGCACACCAAGCTGCTCGCGGCGCTCGACGCGGACGAGACGCGGCTCTCGGCGCTGCGGGATGATATTGCGCGCGCGCAAGGTGAGGCGGATCAGGCGCATACGGCGTTGGCAGATGCGGTGAATACGCTGGAGTTTTAAGGAAGGCAGTGTTCTTTTTTGAAAAAAAAGAACCAAAAAACTTTTGCCAGTTTGCATCCGCGGCCATTCCCAAGGGCTGCGTGTGCAAACGAGTAAAAGTTTTTTGGTTCTTTTTTTCAAAAAAGAACACTGCCTTACTTTGCTGCCGCCACCACCCGCTCGATCAGCTTCTCATATCCCGCGATATATTCACCCATCTGCAAATTCTTCTCCGCCCACGCACGTGCCGCGCGGCGCAGGCGGCGGTTCAGCGCGTCATCCTCCAGCAGCGTCAGCGCCGCCTCGGCCACCCGGTCCGGTTCCAGGAACGGCGCCAGCAGGCCAGTTTTGCGGTGGGTGATGAATTCACGCACCGGGTCGGTGTCGCTGCCGACCAGCGCGCAGCCGGTGGCCATCGCCTCACGTAACGACCAGCTCGCGACGAACGGGTAGGTGAGGTAGATATGCACGTCGGATCGTTGCAGGATCTTGACGTAGCTCTCGTACGTCACGCGGCCGGTGAAATGCACGCGGCTCAGGTCAAGCCGGTCGCCCACCTCGTCGAGCAGTTTTTGCCGCCAGGTGCCCTGCTCGGGCCGGGCGCCGTAGCTGACCGCGTCGCCGCCGACCAGGATCACCCGCGCGTCCGGCCGTTCGGCCAGGATGCGCGGCAACGCGCGCATCATGATATGAAACCCGCGATACGGCTCCAGGTCGCGCACGACGTAGGTGACCAGCTTGTCGGCGGGATTGATCTTGTAGCCGCCGAGCGAGACGGTGCGCGTGCGCGATCGCCCGTTCGGCGTGCAGACATCGAGATTGACGCCCTCATGCAGCACGTCGATGTTCGGCCGCGCCCAGGCGGGATAGGTGCGATGCTGAAAATGCGTCGGCGTGAAACCGTGGCCGGGATTATGCAGCGCCAGCAGGTTCACCGCGTTCTTTGCGCGCACGCGGGATAATTCGCCGGGCGGCATCGGAAATTCGGGGTCGAACCCGACATCGAGGCCGGATTCGTGATAAAAATACTCGTGGTAGCCGAGCAATGGCGATTGCGGCCACACGTCCTGCAGGTTCAGCAATTCGCCCCAGCCGTGATGGCCGATAATGATATCGGGCATGAAACCAAGCGCCTTGATGCTGGCGGCGGCGCGCGCGACGCCGTCGGCGCGGATCATGGCGAGCTCGAATTCGCGGCCGTCCCGATGCGTGTTGCGCGCGGGCGCCTGCGGCAGGCCGTGCACCACCTTGCGCACGCCGGCCAGCGACGCGGTGCGATTCTCGGTCAGGAACAGCAGATCATGCTGCTGCTGCGCCGCCAGATGCCGCAGCAGATGCAGGAACTGGCCGGGAAAATTCTGATGGACGAACAAATAGCGCATGGTTGGCCGGCCGCCTTCCGGCGTGCATGTCCGCGGCGGGTTTCGCCCGCCGCGGACACACGCCGTTCTATCTTTTCTTTGGGGCCGGCTTCGCCGGCGCCTTTGCGGGCGGCGCCGGTGGTTTCTTGGCGGCTTGTGGCGCGGCCTTCTTTGGCGCCGGCGGCGGTGCGGCGGCCTTTGCCGGCTTGAGCGGCGCGGCCTTGGGCGCGGCGCCGCGCGCGGTGACGACAACGCGGAACGCTTCCAGCGGCGCCAGTGTCTCGGCCTGCGCCGGCTCCCCGGTATCGAGCGGGCCGACTTTGGTGCCGTCGACGAACGTTGCCGTCACCGCGAGATCGTGGGTTTCCGCCGCCTCCCCGCGCAGGCGGACGCGCAGGCCCAGGATCGGCAGGCTCATGCCGCGGCTGCCGCAGAACTGGCCGCCTTCCGCCCACGGGCTAAGCCAGCCGCGGCCCAGCACCGCCTGATATTCGATGTCGCCCGGCTTGATCGTGCTTTGTGGGGCGATGGCGAAACCTTCAACCCAGTGCTTGCTGCCTTCGATGCCGATCCATTCGCCCAGCCGTGCCGCGATGTCGCCGCGCACCTGCACATGGGCGGTGATTTCGGCGCCGGCCGGAATGGGCCGCGCGGCGGCGCCGGCGGGCGTGTTCTGCGGCGTGGCGGGTGCTACGGCCGGCGCCGGGGCGGCAGAAGGTGGCGGCGGGGCTGCCTGCACCGCCGGCGCGGGGGCCGCCGCCGCGGCGGCACGGGGTGCTGCTGCCTGCGTCGTGCCATCCGCCAGCTTCATGATTTGCAGCTTGGGCGCCGGCCCCTTCGCGTTCGGCGCCTGGTAGATCGTGACCAGCACCTGCGCCGGGCCGCGCGCAACGCGCACCAGTGCCGCACCATTCCAGCCGCCGAGCCAGCCATCATCGCGAAACGTGCTGATGTTGATCACTTCGGGATGAAAGGCCGGGCCGGGCGGCAGCGACAGGCGCATGCCGGGCAGGCCGGTGGATGCGTCCGGCGCCGGGCCGCCGGGCGGGATGAAGATGACGAACAGGCCGGCATCCAGCGACATCAGGTGGCCGGACACCTTGAGTTCCATGGTGGGTTTCGGGGCCGGGCCGGCCTTGGCGGGTGCTGCCACCGCCTGGGTCTTGGCGTCACTCACGATGGAATATCTCGCTCCTGAATTGGACTGTTCGGCGGTCGAACCGGCTGCGTGCGCGGTGGCTCTGACCTACAGGCAAGAAATTGAGGATTCAACAATGCATCATTCACCGAAGCGGGCGGCAGGCCAAGCGGCAGCACCGCGCCGCGGCCGGTGCGGCGAACTCGTTCTGCGGGTGTTCCGATATCGAAAACGATGGCATCGAGCCCTCCGTTCCAGGCATCGGTGAGCGCATAGCACCATGTCTCGGGCCAGATCGAGGGGAGCCAGGCGAAATGCGCGCCGGTGGCGGCGATCAGCGTCGCGGCTTCGTTTTGTTTGTATGGCCCGGTGACGAAGACGTGGCCGGTTTGCAGCAACGGCGTGTCGTCGATGCTGTAGCCCACGACAACGAAATGCAGCGGCAGATGCCGCGCCGCCGCATCGCGCGCGCACGCCAAAAGCACATCATACCCCTTCTCCATGCCAATGGCGCCCACCACCGCGACCAGACGCTGCACCGAAAGAGCGACGGGGGGGCCGGGGGGGAGGGCGCCCCCCCCCCGGCTGTCTTCCTGCAAAGGCCGAACCTCGAGTCGCGCCCGAGGAAAATGCCGCCGGACCCGGGTCGCCACATCCTGCGATGCAACGACAACGCGGTCGGCGGCCGCGATCAGACGCGCGCTGCGGGCGCGCAAGGATGCGGCGTCGATCGGGGGTTCGAAGGCCTGGCCCCAGCGCGCGATACAGGGGACGCAGTCGGCGGCCGGGGGTTCGCCGCAGAAGCGGCCCTCGCCGGTGACGAGCGCCAGGCGCGGGCACAGCCAGCCGTAATCATGGACCCAGAGTTCCGTGGGCAGCGCGAGCTTTTCCAGCAGTGCCGGCAGGCCCGGGTGGTGACCCATCAGGTGGTGCCATTCGAGGCGGACGGGGCGGAGCGCGCGCAGAATTTGCCGCAAAGCGCGTGCGTCGTGCGGCAGGCGGTAGCGCAGATTGGGCGTGTCGTCGGCGAGCGTGGCGAGCGTGGTGTGGCCGTCCTCGCCGCGCAGGATGATGGGGGTCAGGCCTTCCGCGGCGGCCGCTTCGGCGCGTTCGCGGACGACGCGGGCGGTGCCGCCGATGCCGCCATGGGTGACGAATAGCACGGCACCGGCGCCGGTTTTGGTGGCGGCGCGCAGGCGGGCGAGATCCAGGCGATGGCGGGCCGGCGCCAGCGGGTCGGCTTCGATGAAGGCGTCGATCCGGTCGGCGTAGGTCGGGTGCAGGTCGTGCAGGATGGCGATGTTGCGGCGCAGCAGATGGTGTTTCGCGGCGCCGAAGCTGGCGCCGCCCTGGTGCGCCACATAGATTCCGGGCACCGCGACATGGCGAAAGCCGCGCGCGCGGGCGCGTTCGCAGAAATCATTTTCCTCGCCATAGCCCTGGGCGAACAGGTCGGCGCGCAGCAGGCCGGTGCGGTGCAGGCAGTCGGCACGCATGTAGAGGCAGAAGCCGTGGCCGGTCGGCACGTCGACGACGGCGCCCCGGTTGGCGCGGGCGGCGAGCCGGGCGAGGCGGGCGCCCTCCATCTGGGTTGGCATCGGTGCCGGGTCGGCGGGATCCGGGTAGGTGAAGATGGTAGCGTCGTTGGAGAGGGGCGTTGCGGTGCCAATGTCGGGGGCAGCGTGGGCGGCGGCGCGCAGGCCCGCGAGCCAACCGGGGAAGACGAGGGTGTCGCTGTTGAGCAGGACGGCGTCGCGGCCGGCGGCGTGCGCCAGGCCGACATTGGCGGCGGCCGGGAAGCCGAGATTGCGCGCGGGGTCGGTGGCGCAAGACGCGAGCAGCGTGATCTGGCCGGCGTCGCGCGCCGCTTCGAGGGCGGCGACGAGCGCGGGTTCGGGGGAGGCATCGTTGACCACGATGATTTCGTCGTGCGGACCGCGTGTTGCCAGGACACTGGCGATGCAGGCGCGGGTCACGTCGGCGCCGCGATAGGCGGGGATGATGATGGCAGTGCCTGCATCGCACCGTGGGCGGCGTGCCGGCGGCGGCGGCGTGGTGTTGCCGCCGAGCGGGCTGCCCCACAGATCGCGGCCGTCGCGCCCGACCACGCGCGCCGGTGCCGCGGTGTCGCATGCGACGCGAAAGGCCCGCGGGCGGGCGAGCGGCGTGGTGCCGGAAAACGACACGGCGAGGTCGGTTGCGACCACGTCGACGCGGTGGCCGGCCGATAGCACGCTGACAACCGGGTCGGTTTCCGGTGCGGCGGGATGCCAGGCCCAGCCTTCGATGCCGTGGGGCGCCAGGGCGACGAATCCCTCGGTGCGGGCGCGCGCGCGCAGGTCGATCGGGCTGCCATGCAGGTGCTGGCCGTGGCAGGTGACCGACAAAGTTGCCGCATCAGACCATTGGCGGGGCAGCCGGTTCGTGCTCGTCAGCCGGACGGCGCGGCCATCGAGCGTGATGATGGTCGCCGACTCGGCTTCGATCCGCAGCGTGCCGTCGGCTTCGAGCGCGCACCATCCGGGCGTGGCGGCGCAGGCGCGGGCCAGATTGATGATCTCGCGCGTCGGCGTAGTGCCGGCGAGGGCGCGTGCAATGGCGGCGGCGGCGGCTTGCCGGTCGTTGGCGGCGAAGGCGCAGGCGGCGATGCCGGCGAATATGTCGCGGGCGGCGTGGCGCGATGCGATCGCCTCGAACAGGGCGCGCGCGGCGGCCGGGTCGCCGTCGGCCAGGCGTGTGGTGGCGAGCATGAAGGCGAGATTCTGGTCGCCGGGCGTGAGGCGGTGCGCGCGTTCGAGCCATTTGCGGGCTTCGGCGGGTGTATTCGCCGACTCGGCTCGGCGCCAGGCATCGGCGGATTGCTGGCGTTCGTAGGCGAGGCGGGCGGGGTCTTCGCGGATGGAGGCGGGCTCCAAGGAAGAAGTGTTCTTTTTTAAAAAAAGAACCAAAAAGATTATATTGAGCCTAACGGCGCTTAAGAACGGAGACGTAGAGCACGGCTGCCGCTGCAAGCGCCCTTAAGCGCCGTTAGGCTCAACATAATTTTTTGCTTCTTTTTTCAAAAAGAAGACTTGCTTTTCTTACTCCGCTGCTGCTTCGGATGACAGCCGGGCCAGATCATTCCCCGCCTCCTCAAGCCCCTGCGCTTGCGCCTTGAGCAGCCATTTGCGCGCCTCTTCCTCATTGCGCTCGCCGGCAAGGCCGCGCATCAGGAAGCGGCCGAGCATCATCTGCGCGTGCGCGTGGCCCTTTTCGGCGGCGCGGCGATACCATTGCTGGGCTTCCTGCTTGTCTTCCGGCACCTGGTGGCCGCCGCCAAGCATGGCCGCGACGGCGAACATGGCGCCGACATGGCCCTGGTCGGCTGCCTTGGTGAACAGGACCAGCGCGCCGGGATGGTCCGCCGGCATGCCGGTGCCGTTCAGCATGAATTCCGCCACGGCCACCTGCGCGTCGGCCATGCCGGCATTTGCGGCGCGGATCATCCAGGTGCGGCCTTCGGCGGGATCGGCCTCCATGCCGCGGCCTTCGGCCAACATGCGGCCGTACCAATATTGCGCATTGACCACGCCATCGGCGGCGCGGCGCAGCCACAGCATGGCGCGGCGGTCATCCCGCTCGACGCCCACGCCCTCGGCCAGGCAGACGCCCAGGTTGAACGCGGCGACCAGGTCGCCGGAGCCGGCGGCCTGCTCGAACAATTCGCGGGTGCGGCGGCGGTCGTCGTCGGTGCCGTTGCCGGAGAGCAGCAGGTTGGCGAGGTCGGCCTGCGCCTGGCGGTCGCCGCTTTCGGCGGCGCGCCGGAACCAGCGGCCGGCTTCCTCGGTGTCGCGATGGACGCCGGCGCCGGTCAGGAACAGCAGGCCCAGCGCACGGGCGGCCGCGGCGTGCCCGGCCTCGGCGGCGCGGTTGTACCAGATCGCCGCCTCGGCGTAGTTCGGCGGCAGTTCGCCGCCGCGGGCATAGATGTCGCCGACCAGGGCGGCGGCTTCGCGGTCGCCGGCGTTGGCGGCGCGGCGCAGCCAGGATTCGCCTTCCACCGCGTTCTTGGTGACGCCGCGGCCTTCGAGCAGCGCGAGCCCCCAGCGCGCCTGGGCGCTGCGCACGTTCTTTTCCGCCGCCTGGCGGTAGCAATTGGCCGCTTCCTGCAGGCTGGCCGGGACGCCCGCGCCGCGCTCATGCATGACGCCGAGCAGATACAAAGCGGTCGGCAGGCCTGCCTCGGCAGCTTTTTTCAGCGCATCGGCAGCCCGGCCGTGGTCCGCGTGGTCCTGTGCGGTGCGCAGGCGCGACAGGCCGAGGCCGAGATGGCCTTGCGCGCAGTTCGCCTCGGCGGACTTGGTGTACCAGGTGTCGGCTTCGGCGAGGTTGCGCATCTCCTCCGGGCCGGAGGTGAGGATATAGCCAAGCAGGGCCTGCGCCTCGGGCGATCCGCCTTCGGCGCCCATGCGCGCCCAGCGCAACGCTTCCGGGTAGTCCGGCTCGTCGGCCGCGGCGCCGGCGCGGGCAAACAGCGGTCCGCCGAGAGCGGATTTCTGTTTCCGTCCGGCCAGGCCGTATAAATACAGTGTGGCGAGCAGCGTCTGGGCCTCGACCCAGCCGGCTTGCGCCGCGCGCTCCAGCCAGGCGGCACCGTCGCGCCGGCTGACCGGCACGCCCGAGCCTTTCAGATAGGCGCGGCCGACGCGGAACTGCGCCTCCGGCAGGCCGGCACGCGCCGCGCGGCTAAAAAGGGCGAAGGCCCGGCGTGCTTCGCCCGCCTCGTCCAGCTGAATCGCCCGTTTCAGGGCTGCCATTGGCGAGCCCGCGGAGGCGATCCGATCGATAAAACTCATCATGCCGTTGGTCGGTCCATCGCTCCCGGTCGCATCAAACCACCCCGCCCTGTGGGGGCAGGGCGGTACCACATACGCGCTTAAATAGGCGGCTCGATGGGCTAGTTTGGCTCACGCATACCCTCGTTCATGACCGTCATGACACGCTCTAGCATATAGTCCAGCAGCGTGTGGTCACCTACTTTGACATCGACCTGCACTGACATGCCGGGCGTGATGTGAAAGTTGCTCGGCATCATGCGCAGGTTCAGGCGGTCGATCGACACGCGCACATCGTAGAAATACGGGTCGGTCGGGCTGACGCCGGTGAACACGCTGTTGCCGGAGGCGCCGGTCGGCGTGCCAACATTGGCCTGGCTGCCGCCCTGCGTGAGGAAAGAGTCCGCGCTGATCAGCCGGACCGAGCCGACCGCCTCGCCAAAATGGCTGAACGGGAAGCTGGTGAACTTGATATCGGCTTCCTGGCCGACTTGCATGAAGCCGGTCTGGTCGGCGGTGATCTGCGCGTCCACTTCCAGCGGCGCATTGATCGGCACCAGGGTGAAGAAGGTCTGGCCGGTCTGCATGACCGACCCCGGCGACACCGGTGCGACGGAGAGCACGATGCTGTCCTCCTGCGCACGCAGATCGACCAGCTTGTAGTTCAGCGCCGCATGCTCGAGCTGGTCGCGGTAGGACGCCAACTGGACCTCGTCATCGGTCAGGGTCTGCGACGTGTCGGCGAACCATTGCTGGTTGTAGTTGTCGAGCTGGCCCTGCAACGCGGCGGTGAGCTGGCGGGCATTCTGCGCCTGTTCGATGTTGAACAGCACGTTGCGTTCGGTCTCGAGGCGGGCGCCGACGGCGGCCAGCGTGTCGAGCCGGCTGCCGACGGCATCCTGCTCCAGCTTGGCGCGAATCTTTTCCACGTCCAGGTTTACGCCGGTTTCCTTGGCGTATTGGCGCACGTTCGCGTCGGCCTGAGCCTGCAGCGAGCGCTGCGCATCGATCTGGCCTTTATAGTAGCGCAGCTCGGCTTCCCGTGCGGCGGCACGCTGCGCGAAGATGCCTTCCTGCACCAGGGCGCCCGCCGTGAGCTCGCGCGGCCGGTATGGAAGCTGGTGATATTCGGCGGTCAGCCGGTCAACTTCGGTCTGATAGCGGTCCACCTGCTCGCGCGCGGAGGTATTATCCGCGGCGGCGAAGGTCGGGTCGAGCTGGGCGAGCAACTGGCCCTTGCGGACGATGTCGCCGGCCGACACGGCGATGGTTTTGACCACGCCCGGATTAAGCGGCTGCACGACGGTTTCCGGCACCAGCGAGATGACCGTGCCCTGGCCGGTCGCGATGCGGTCGATATTCCCATAATACAGAACGAACAGCAGGGTTATCACCATCATGCCGATGATCATGATGACCTGATTGGCCAGCGCCTTGGGCGGCCGCGCGATCAGCGCCTGGGTGGGGGAGAAGAACTCCATCACCTCCGGCGACATGTCCGGCTGTTTGGCGCGGAAACGGCCGAGGAAGCCGCCGCCGGCGCCGCCGCCCGGCTGGAGCGGCCGGCCGGATGGCGTGTTGAGCGGCGTTTTACCGGGGGAGGTGGTGACGGACATGCTGGTCTACTCTCCCTGCGTCAGGGCCGGCGTGCCGACCTGCGCCGCGGCGATGTGGCGGTTCTGCTGGTTCCACAGCGTGCGATAGGTGCTGCAGCGTTCGACCAGCACGTTATGCGGCGCGATATCCAGCAGTTCGCCGCGTTCCATGACGATGATCTGATCGCAATTCACCAGGCTGGACAGGCGGTGCGAGACGATGACCATGGTGCGGCCCTTGCCGATGCGCACCAGGTTGGCGTTGACCAGCGCTTCCGATTCCGGGTCGAGCGCGCTGGTCGCTTCGTCCAGGATCATGATGCGCGGGTTGGTGATCAGCGCGCGCGCGATCGCCAGGCGCTGCCGCTGGCCGCCGGAAATGTTGGTCGAGCCCTCTTCGATCCAGGTGTCGTAGCCCTGCGGCATGCGCTCGATGAATTCCTCGGCGCCGGCCAGGCGGGCGGCGCGCACCGCGTCCTCCAGCGTCAGGCCGGCGCGGCCGGAGACGATATTGTCCTTCACGGTGCCGCGGAACAGGAAATTATCCTGCAACACGACGCCGAGGCTCTTACGCAGGTGCGCGAGGTTGATTTCGCGCATTTCCATGCCGTCGATCTTCACGGCGCCGGAATACTCGCGGTTGATGCCTTGCAGCAGGCGCGTGATGGTCGATTTGCCCGAGCCGGACCGGCCGACCAGGCCCAGCATGGTACCGGGCGGCACGTCGAAATTGACCCGGTTCAGCGCCGGCCGCGAGCCGAGCGGATAGGTGAAGGTCAGGTCCTCGAACGCGATGCGGCCTTCGAAGCGCGGGCGCATGCCGTCGCTGACGCTGCGCACTTCCGGCGGATTGTTCAGCACCTTGCCGATCTGGCCGATACCGGTGTTGACCTCCTGGAAATCCTCCATCAGGCGCGCGAAGCCGACCAGCGGGGTCGCGACCCGGCCGGACAGGATCATGAATGCCACCAGCGCGCCGCGGTCCACGCCGCTATTGCCTTCCAGCGCCAGGTAGGCGCCGAGCAGCACCACGCCGCGCGACATGAAGCTTTGCAGCGGGTCGATGATGGTTTGCGGCCAGTTGGCCATGCGCGCGGCGGCCAGGCGCCAGCCGGTGGCTTCGGCCACCCGCTCGTCCCACACCTGCTTCTGTTGCGGTTCCAGCGCCAGCGTCTTCACCGTGCGGATGCCGACGACCGTTTCGGTCATCACCGCCGCCTTGCGGTGCTCGGCCCGCACCTGCAAGCCGATCAGGTTGCCGACCGGCCGCAGGAACACCACCACCACCGCGGCAATCACGCCGGCCGTCGCCACCGTGATCCAGGCCAGCGTCGCTGCCATGTAGAACAGCACCGGGATCATGATCAGCAGCGTGCAGCCGTCCAGCAGCGTCATCAGCAGCTTGCCGGACACGAATTCGCGGATGCGGAAGATCTGGCCGAGGCGGCCGATCGTTTCGCCGGCCTGGCTGCGTTCGAAAAATTCCAGGCTCAGGCCGAGCAGCCGGGCGAACACATGGATGTTCAGCTTGGCATCGACATTGGCGCCCAGCACCGCGATCAGCTCACGCCGCGCCCAGCCGAGCAGCATGTCGAAGAACATGATCACACCCAGGATGCAGAACATCAGATACAGGGTGTTGACGCTGTTGAATTCGAGCACGCGGTTGATGGTGCCCATGATGATGAAGGCCGGCACGATCTGCAGCACGGACAGCACCAGCGAAGCGTAGGAAACGCGCCACAGGATCTTTTTCTCCGCCGCGACCTGGCGGCAGATCCAGCCCAGCGTGAACGGTGCCTCGCCTTCCGCCTGGCCGACGGCGCGGCGCAGCAGAATCGCCTCGCCACCCCAGGCCTGCTCCAGCCGCAGCCGGTCCACCGCGACCGCCGGTTCGGCGTCACGCGCCGTGGGGCTCTTGATCCAGACGATGTCGCGCTGCGGGTCGGCGCCGACCACCAGGCCCGCGGTGCCGTCCCGCAACAGCACGACCACCGGGCTGGTTTCGCGGAAGCGGAACAGGTTGGCCCATTTCAGCTTGGCCGCGCGGGCCACCAGGCCCTGCTCGTTCAGCCATTTTACCAGCGAGCCGGGCGACGGATACGCCTCGTTCGGCGCGCCGTGATAGTCGTTGGTGTCCAGATCGACGCCGTAGAAACGGGCGGCGGCGGCCACCGCGCGCAGGCGCAACTCGGTGGGGGTGAACGATTCCGGCGCGGCGCCCGCGCCGTTCGGGCCGCCGTTTTCGTCCGGTCCCGGCGCGCTTTGAATGTCTTGATCCACTCTAAATCCTCTCGCCGCGGTGCAGAATCAGACCGGATCGGGCGCCGCCTGGGCGGGCTTCCGTCGGTACCCCTTAACACGGTATTCCCTTCGACCGGGATAATTTTCGGCGTGCCGGGCGGGACAAATCGCCCGCGACACCGCCGTTTCGCCGCGCTGCACCACGCCTAGAGGACTTTGCCTGCCATGATCAAGAGCCACGACGACGCGGCCGCGTCGGCCCGCACACATGCCCCGCTTGCGGATGGCGAGCCGGCCGGCCGCGCCGCGCCGCCCGCGGTGCGCGATGCGACGGACGCCGATCTGCCGGAAATCGCCGCGATTTACGCCCATCATGTGCTGCACGGCACCGGCACGTTCGAGGAAATTCCGCCCAGCATCGAGGAATTGGCGGCGCGGCGCGCGGCGGGCCTCGCGGCGGGCCATGTCTGGCTGGTTGTATGTGATGCCACCGGCGTGCTCGGCTACGGCTATTATGGTCCGTTCCGCAGCCGCGCGGCCTATCGTTACACGGTCGAGGATAGTGTCTATGTGCGGGACGACGTGCGCGGCCAGGGCGTCGGCAAGGCGCTGGTGGCGGCGCTGGTGGCGCGCGCCGAGGCCGCCGGCTTGCGGCAGATTTTCGCATTGATCGGCGATTCAAATAATATCGGTTCGATCGGCGTGCATGCGTCGCTCGGGTTCGTGCGCACCGGCGTGCTGCGCGCCGCCGGCCGCAAGTTCGATCGTTGGCTGGATGTGGTGATCATGCAACGCACGATCGGCGCCGGGGACGGGCCGGTGGTGTGAGCACATCTGTCTATGACGCCGTCCTGATCGGCGCCGGCCATAATGCGCTGGTGTGCGCGTTCTATCTGGCGCGCCGCGGCCTGAAGGTGGCTGTCGTGGAGCGTCGCGCGGTGGCCGGCGGCGCTGCGGTGACCGAGGAATTTCATCCCGGATTCCGCAATTCGGTCGCCGCCTATACGGTCAGCCTGCTCGATCCGGCGGTGATCCGTGAGCTCGATCTGAAGCGGCACGGGTTGCGCATCGTGCTGCGCCGGATGGGCAATTTCCTGCCGACCGATGACGGGCGCGCGCTGTGCATGGGCGTGGACGCCGACGCCGATCGCGCCGCCCTGGCCCGGTTCGCGCCGCAGGATGTGGACGCATATAATCGTTACGGTGCCATGCTGGAGCGCGTGGTGGGGCCGCTGCGCCGCGTGCTGCATCTCACGCCGCCGCAGCCGAAAGGCGGGTTTGCCGATCTGCTCGGCGGCGTGTCGCTCGGGCGCCTGATGCATGGGCTGGATGCCGAGACGCAGCGCGATCTGCTCGATCTGTTCACCAAGTCCGCCGGCGACATGCTGGACGCACGGTTCCGCGGCAGCGCGATCAAGGCGCTGCTGGGGTTCGACAGCATCGTCGGCAATTTCGCCAGCCCGTATGCGCCGGGCAGCGCCTATGTGCTGCTGCACCATGTGTTCGGCGAGGTGGAGGGGCGGGTCGGCGCGTGGGGGCACGCGATCGGCGGCATGGGCGCCATTACGCAGGCGATGCAAGCAGCCGCCGCCGAGGCCGGCGCCGAGATCGTGCTCGGCGACGGCGTGCGCGAGGTGCTGGTGGAGCAGGGCGCCAGCGTCGGCGTGGTGACCGATAGCGGCCGTACGGTGCGTGCCAGGCGGGTGATCAGCGGCGTGCATCCGCAGCTACTGTATCAGCGGCTGCTGCCGCAGGATTCGTTACCGGAAGATTTCCGCGCGCGTATCGCCGCCTGGCGCGGCGGGTCGGGCACGTTCCGGATGAACGTGGCGCTGTCGGAATTGCCGCGCTTCACCGCGCACCCGGAGCCGGGCGATCACCACACCGCCGGCATCATCCTGGCGCCGACGCTAGGCTACATGGACCGCGCCTGGCGCGATGCGTCGGAGACCGGCTGGTCCAAGCGGCCGATCGTGGAAATGCTGATCCCGTCGACGCTGGACGATTCGTTGGCGCCGCCGGGGCAGCATGTCGCAAGCCTGTTCTGCCAGCATTTCGCCCCGGTGCTGCCGGATGGGCGCAGTTGGCACGACGCGCGCGACGAGGTCGCCGACCACATCATCGACACGGTCACGGAATATGCGCCGAATTTCCGCGCCAGCGTGCTGGGGCGGGTGGCGTTGTCGCCGCTGGGGCTGGAGGAGAAGTTCGGTTTGCTGCGCGGTGATATTTTCCATGGCGCGCTGTCGCTGGACCAATTATTTTCGGCCCGGCCGGTGTTGGGATACGGCGATTATCGCGGGCCGTTGAAGGGGTTGTATATGTGCGGGTCGGGGAGCCATCCGGGGGGTGGGGTGACCGGGATCCCGGGGCGGAATGCGGCTAGGGAAGTGTTGCGGGATGTGAAGGGGTGGTTCAGCTAGAAGAAGGAAGACTTCTTTTTTGAAAAAAAGAAGCAAAAAACTTTTGCGCGTGCGGCTGGCATGAGGTGCCCAGGGCAAACCAATGCCAGACGCAACGAGGAAAAGTTTTTTGGTTCTTTTTTTCAAAAAAGAACGCTTTTACTGACTTCTGCCACGCGCCTGCACGGCAGCGCGGCGCGCCTCGATCGATGCGGGCGTGACGGCGCGGTTGTGCGGCGTACCGCGGGTGCGTTCCAACGCCACCGCGTCGCCGAACGGCAGCGCGTAGCCGTCATCTATCAGGCGTTTATAGGCGCGCAGGAAATCCGCGTCGATTTGCGCCATGTCGGCGGCGAGTTTTTGCGCATGCGGCAGGAGGTCTTCCGGGGGCAGCACGTGGTTGACGAGGCCCCAGGCGAGTGCGGTCTGCGCGTCGAGGAAATTGCCGGTGAACGAGAGTTCCTTGGCGCGGGAAATGCCGATCAGGCGCGCGAGTTTCTGGCTCAGGCCCCATCCAGGCATGATGCCGACACGTGCGTGCGTGTCGGCGAAGCGCGCGTTGCTGGAGGCGATCAGCACGTCGCAGGCCAGCGCCAGTTCGAAGCCGCCGGTGATGGCGACGCCATTGATGGCGCCGATGATCGGTTTCTCGAATCGGTTCAGCACCGAAACCGGATCGTTCACGTCGGTGACGGTGTCGCCGATGCTGGCGCCGCCCCCGAGTTCCTTCAAATCGAGCCCGGCACAGAAGGCGCGCTCGCCGGCGCCGGTGAGGATCGCGACCTGGACCGAGGGATTTTTGTTGAGGTCGGCGAAACTCTCGGTGAGGGCGGCGCGCAGTTCCGCCGAGAGCGCGTTCATCTGTTGCGGCCGATTGAGCGTGACGGTCGCAACGGCATGGTGGATTTCAACGGTGAGCACGGACATCGGTTATATTCCTGAAAAAACAAAGGAAGAACTTCTTTTTTGAAAAAAAGAAGCAAAAAACTTTTGCTCGTGCGGCTGGCATTGGGCGCCCAGGGCACAACGATGCCAGACGCAACGAGAAAAAGTTTTTTGGTTCTTTTTTTCAAAAAAGAACATTTACTTCTTTCCCGGCGCAATCCCCATATATTTCGCAATAATCCCCAGCATGATCTCATCCGCCCCGCCGCCGATCGACCCCAGCCGCCCATCGCGAAAACTTCGGCTGATCGAGGTTTCGTCCATATAGCCCATGCCGCCCCAATATTGCAGGCACGCATCGGCGGTTTCGCGTTGCAGGCGACCGCCTTTCAGCTTGGCCATGCTGGCGAGCTTGGTGCAATCGCCGCCGCCGACATGAATATCGATCGCTTTCCAGGTCAGCGCGCGCAGCGCTTCCGCTTCGGTGGCGAGTTCCGCCAGCCGGAAATGCACGACCTGGTTGTCGAGGATCGATTTGCCGAAGGTTTTGCGGTCACGCGTGTAGTCGATGGTGGCGTCGATCATGCGTTCGCAGCCGACGGCGGATTTCAGCGCGGCATAGAGCCGTTCCTCCTGGAACTGCATCATCTGGTAGATGAAACCTTTGCCCGCCTCGCCGATCAGGTTGCGGGCAGGGACGCGCACATCATCGAAATAAAGCAGCGCGGTGTCGGACGCGTGCATGCCCATCTTGCGCAATTTCTTGCCAACCGAGACACCTTTGGCGCGTTTGCCGCCTTCCATCAGCGGCACGATGATCAGCGATTTGTTCTGGTGCACGGCGCCGTCGCCGGTGTTGGCGAGCATGCACATCCAGTCGGCCTGCGTGCCGTTGGTGATCCACATTTTCGACCCGTTGATGACATAGTCGCCACCATCGCGGACCGCGCTGGTTTTGATGGCGGCGACATCCGAGCCGGCGCCGGGTTCGGAGACGCCGATGCAGGTGACCATGTCGCCGGCGATGGCGGGGGCGAGATAGTCGGCGCGCAACTCTGCGGAGCCGAAGCGGGCCAGCGCCGGGGTTGCCATATCGGTCTGCACACCGATCGCCATCGGCACGCCGCCGCAATTGATGTTGCCGGTGGCTTCGTTGAACACCGCGGCATAGGAATAATCGAGGCCGAGGCCGCCGTTCTCGACCGGCTTGTTGATGCCGAGCAGGCCAAGGCTGCCGAGTTTCTTGAACACATCGTGAGCGGGAAAGATTTCATCTGCTTCCCAGGCGTCTATGTGCGGGTTTATTTCGGAGTCGATAAAGCGCTCTGCGGTGCGGCGGAGTTCTTCATGTTGCTGGGTCAGCTGCATTTTGCGGTCCGATGAGAGGGTTTTGCGCGCGTCGCCGCCCGGGTGAGAAAATGAGCCACGAAGAAAGTCCGGGAGCGGGGTCCTGAAGAGCAAATATTTTGTGGTGCTTTTTTCAAAAGATTTTCCTTACTTTCTTAAAATCATTTCCACGGCGTCGGCGATGGCAAGCAGCCGCGCGTCGTGTAGCGCGGGTGCGGCGAGCATGAGGCCGGCGGGGGGCTGGCCCTCGGCGTGGCAGGGGAGGCTGATGGCGCAGCCGTCGAGGAAATTGATCGTCGAGGGGTTGCGCAGGAGCAGGTAATTCAGCCGGTGATAGGACTCGTCGGTGGCGAAGTCGGCGAGTTTCGGCGGCGCGATGGGCACGGTGGGGACGATAAGCCCGTCGTAGGGCGCCATGTCGGCTTCGAATGCCGCGATGATGCGGGCGCGGGCCTGGACGAGCGTGATGTAGTCGGCGGCGGACATGGCGGCGCCGGTTTCGATGCGGGTGGCCACGCGGGGATCATACTGGGCGGTGCTGGTGGCGAGCAGGGTTCGGTGCCAGGCGTAGGCTTCGGCGGCGGCGAAACCGCCATGTGCGTGCGCCTCGTTGATCTGGCCGATGGCGGGCAAGGCGCGGCGGTCGATCTGCGCGCCGGAATCATCCAGGCGCTGCACGGCGCGGTCGAGCGCGCGTTCGGTGGCGGCGTCGAGATGGTCGAAGGCCAGATTGGTGGGCAGCAGCAGGCGCAGGCCGGAGACATGCGCCTGGGGGAGCGCGCGGGCCGGGTCGCCGGCGAGAATGGCGTCGATGGAAGCACAGCAGCGCGCGGTGGCGGCCAGCGGGCCGATCGAGTCGAGCGTGGGTGCGAGCGGCAGGGCGCCAGCCAGCGTCACACGGCGCGCGGTCGGCTTGAAGCCGGTGATGCCGCACAATGCCGCCGGGATGCGGCAGGACCCGCCGGTGTCGGTGCCGATCGCGGCGGCGGCGAAACCGTCGGACACGGACACGGCGGCGCCGGACGAACTGCCGCCGGGAATATGGCCGGTGGCGCGGTCCCAGGGGGATCTGGGCGTGCCGTAATGCGGATTCAGGCCGACGCCGCTGAAGGCGAACTCGGTCATGTTGGTGCGGCCGATCGGAATCAGGCCGGCCGCGAGCAGGCGGGCGATGGCCGGGGCGGTGGTGGTGGCAGGCGGGGCCTCGCGAAGGACCGCGGAGCCGGCGGTGGTGGTTTCGCCTGCCATATCGAACAGGTCTTTAATGCTGACCGGGATGCCGGCATACGGGCCGGGGTGACGGTTGTGCCGGCGCAGCCGGTCCATCGCGTCGGCGCTGGCGCGGGCCTGGTCGGCGTAGAGCGTGATGAAGCTGCGGCCGCCTTCGCCCGCGGGGTCCTGCGCGCGGGCCAGGGCGGTTTCGATCAGTTGGCGGCTGGTGGCGGCGCCGCTGGCGAGGTGGTGGGCGAGTTGAGCGAGGGGCGGCATGGTGTGAGGTTAGGTGCGGTGCTCGCGGGAGGCAAAATGCGTGCGGCCCATGCTGTGCTGTGGGCGGTATGGGCGGTGTCTCCGGGGCAGGCGGATAGGACGTAAGAATGTTCTTTTTTGAAAAAAGAACCAAAAAACTTTTGCTCTTCAAGGGGTGTTATGCAGATCGATCCAGCCGGACAAAGCAATATCGACAATTATAAGTTGCTGACGAATTTGGTGGTACCCCGGCCGATTGCCTGGGTGACCAGTGTGGCGCCTAGCGGCGTCGTCAATCTGGCCCCGTTCAGTTTCTTCAACGCCGTGGGGAGCGATCCGCTGTTCCTGATCATCAGCGTCGCCTGCCGCCCGGACGGGTCGCCGAAAGACACCGGCGCGAATATCGCGGCGGGCGGCGATTTCGTGGTGAACCTGGTGACGGAAGATTTGTTACATGCAATGAACATATCCGCGGTGGAGTTTCCGCCCGATGACAGCGAACTGACCGCGGCGGATCTGCACGCCGCACCCTCGGTGCACGTGAAGGCGCCGCGGCTCGCGCAGGCGCAGGCGAGCCTCGAATGCAAGCTGCACAGCACGCAAGCGCTTGGCGCCTATACGCTGATCATCGGCGAGGTGGTGATGTTTCACGTCGCGGACCATCTGGTGGGACCGCGGCGACATATCAACGGATTTGCACCGATCGGGCGGATGGGATCGCCGTCGATGTATTGCCGCACGACGGATCGGTTCGACCTGGCACGGATGAGCTATGCGCAGTGGCAGGAGCAGCAAAGCAAGTAAGAATGTTCTTTTTTGAAAATAGAACATTCTTATGCCAATCCGCATTGAGTTTGACCTGCCCCAACGCGACGGAAACCGCGTACGTCATTGCGAGCCGCGGCGCAGCAATCCAGGGGTCCCAGGCGAGATTTGGCGTGTGACCCCTGGATTGCCTCGCGAGGGTTCGCAATGACAGTTTGCTGTTCCGATCGGCCACCTCTTCTTTGTGCCTATCCCTTCTGGTCTCCGTGTTCGTCGTGGTC
>Ga0116228_10000272_pt1 | contig 37673 bp, 44 predicted proteins | sample S1TSphfallax_2_FD_89694 | JGI IMG/M metagenome (GOLD analysis project Ga0116228, IMG submission 89694) | Host-associated microbial communities from peat moss isolated from Minnesota, USA - S1T2_Fc - Sphagnum fallax MG | ecosystem: Host-associated > Plants > Peat moss > Unclassified | place... | reverse complement strand
GACGCCCGCACTCGCGGTCAGCCCGACCTCATCGCGAATGCGCGACCGCACGCGTTCGGCGAACGCAACGGCCGCGCTGAGATCCATCTCCGGCAGCGCGACGAACGCCTCGTCGAGCGAGAGCCCCTCGACCGCTGCCGATCCGTCGGCGAAGATCGCGAACACCGCCTCCGAGGCCGCGCGATACTTGGCGAAGTCGGGCGCGACGACGGTCAGCTGCGGACACGCCTGCAGCGCCTTGTAGAGCGGCATCGCCGAACGCACACCGAACGGCCGCGCTTCGTACGACGCCGTGAGCACCACCGATCGGCGGCTCGACCCCGACACCGCAAGCGGAATCCCGCGCAACCCCGGATCGTCACGCTGCATGACCGACGCGTAGAACGCGTCGAGATCGAAGTGAACGATCACCGCCGCCCGCCCATATCCCCGCCCACTCCCACGCCCCACCCCCCGACACCTCGCCCCCCTCGTGTCACAAAAAACGCGGGGTGCGGGCGCAACCTCGCGCCCAACCTTTTGCGGGTGCAAGCTCGCGCCCAACCTTTTGCGGGGCGCGCTGAGACGGCGGCTTGCAGCGAGCGGGTTAGGGGCCGAAGAGTTCGCGGATGCGTTCCATGTTGCGGGCGTCGTCGGATTCTTCGCCGGGGGTTTCGAGGATGGCGGTTTTTGTGGCGAGCGCGGTGTGGCTTGCGAGGGCGCGGAATCCGGCGAGGCCGATGAGGCCTTCGCCGATGTGCCAGTGACGATCTTTGTGGCCGCCGAGCGGAATTTCGGTGTCGTTGAAGTGGAACATCACCACGCGGTCGAGGCCGATCTCGCGGTCGGCGAGGTCGAGGAAGCGCTCCACGCCATCGGCGCTGTCGATGTCGTAGCCCGCCGCCCACGAGTGCGCGGTGTCGAGACACACGGCAAGGTTCGGGTGGCCGACGGTGCGCACGAACTGCCCGAGTTCTTCGAGCGTGCCGCCGCAGAGCTGGCCTGCGCCGGCCGAGTTTTCCATCACCAAGTAGACGTCGGGCGCGATGTCCTCGAGCGCCGACTCCAGCGCCGCGACGACTTGCGCGAAGCCTTCGCTGCGCTCGCGCTTGCCATACGAACCCAAGTGCGTGTTGACGAACGCGATCGAGCCGACCGCCGCGAAGCGCAGATCGTTCTTCAGCAGCCGCAGCGAGTTCGTCGCGACCTTGGAATCCTCGCTCGCGAGGTTGATCAGGTACGACGTGTGGATGACGGCCGACCGGATCCCGGCCTCGGCGCGCAGCGACGCGAACCGTTCGAGTGAGGGCGCGTCGATCGGACCGGTGCGATACGTCTTCGGGTTGCCGCTGAAGAACTGCACGGCGGTGCAGCCGAGTCGCTCGGCATAGGCGACCGCCTCGCCGTAGCCGTCGCTGACCCCAACGTGGAGTCCGATCTGCATCGGTTCGGTCTAGCGCCGGCCGTAGTTGAAGCGGCTGGCGCGCATGCCGCGGGGCATGAACGACATCGCACGACCGCCGCCGGCAGCACGCGAGGGATTCTTCTCGAAGGTCGTGCCGGTGACGAGCACCGCGTCGGAGGGACGCTCGCGCCGGCCGACGCGGCCGATCAGCTGTTCCGTCTCCGATTCGCCGAACGCATCCGCATCGGTGATCACGATCAGGTCGGCGGCCGGGATGTCGATGCCGCTGCCGATCAAGTTGGTCGCGGCGAGGATCGACGGCGCGCGGCCGCGGAACTTGTCCATCATCTCCACGCGCGTGCCGATGTCGCTCACCTTCACGCCGCGACCGCGATTGCGCTTCGACTGCTCCTTGGTGTCGGCCATGTCGCCGCGCAACTGCTGCACGTCGATCGCGTAGTTCTCGTGCAGCCGCTGCGCCAGACGCGGCACGTCGCCGCGCGTGCGGCCGATGACGAAGATGCGCGAGCCACGGCCCAGGTGATCGCGGATCAGCTCGTCGGCGTGCGAGAGCTGCTCGGGCGGCGGTTCGCCCCACACGCCTTCGATCTTGTGCACCTTGGTCGGCAGCACCGCGAACGGCATCTTGCGCATGCGCACGACGTTGTCGAACGCGCCGACGCGCGTGAGGAAGCTGCGCAGTTCGTTCGGCGTCGCCGTCGCGAAGATCATCGGCGCGTCGATGTCTTCGAGCAACCGCAGGTGTTCGCGTTCGTCGAACGCGTTGACGTCGTCGATGATCACGAGGTCGCTGCTGTCGATCATCTGCCAGTAGCGGTCGATCGTGAGCAGCATCGCCGAACCGACCACGACGCGGATCGCGCCGGTGATGAGGCCTTCTTCGGTTTCCTTGCGTTCGGCCGGCGCCGCGCCGCCGTGGATTTGCCCGACGCCGAGGCCCGTGCCCGCGAGGCGTTCGGTGAAATAGGTGACGTGCTGGCGGATCAGATCGCGCGTCGGCGCGAGCACGACGACGTATCCGTCGCCCGCCAAGATCGTGTCGACCGCCACGCGCATGACCACTTCGGTCTTGCCCGATCCGGTCGGCGCCTGCAGCAAGAACGCGTGCTTGCCCTCGTCGAGCAAGGTCGAAATCTCGGTGACCGCCGTGCGCTGATCGTCGGTGAGGCGGAAGCGCTCCCCGGGCTGGATCAGTTCGTGGGCCACCGCGACGGCGTCCGCATTCGCATTGATGATGTTCCAGGTCGATTCATCGGCCGGAAGGGCTACGCGAGCGATAGTTCTCCTACTTCCTCATTCGTTTCCGGAGGCTCCGCGCCGGATTCGCGCGGCACCGTCATCGGGAGTTCCACTTCACGCGATTGCAACGCGTCGAGATCGACCGCGGGCAAATCGCCGAGTGAGTTGAGGCCGAACGCCTCCAAAAATTCCGGGGTCGTTTTGTAGAGCATCGGCCGCCCGGGTGATTCTTTCCGTCCCGACTCGGCGATGAAGCGCCGGTCGAGCAAGGTCGCGATCACCGAATCGGCGCCGACGCCGCGGATCTCTTCGATCTGGCCCTTCGTCACCGGTTCGTTATAGGCGACGATCGCCAGCGTTTCGAGTGCGGCCGGCGAGAGATTGGTCTTCGGCGGCAACAGGTAGGCTTCCACTACGGCGCGCGCGGCGGGCGAGCTCGCGAACCGGTAGCCGCCGGCCACCTCGCGCAGCACCAGGCCGCGTTCGGTGAAGTCGGCGTCGATGCGCGCCAGCGCCGTGCTGACGGCCGCTTCCTCGGCACCGGTGAGTTTGGCGAGCGCCTTGATCGAGAGTGGCTCCGAGGCGACGAAGAGCACCGCCTCGAGATTGCGCTGCAACGCGCCGGTATCGAGCAGTTCGCCCTGCACGGGTTCGTCGATCGCAACGCGTTCGTCGTCAGCTTGCAAGGGCAACCTCGGCCGGCGGAGCCGGCAGCACTTCGATGTCGTCGAACGCGGCGGCCTGCCGCACGATGCAGCGGCCGCGACGCACCAATTCGAGCACCGCGAGAAACGTGACGACGATCGTGAACCGGTCGCCGCCGGCGATCAGCGCGAAGAAACTCGCGCGACCGTCGCGTCGAACCAAACGGGCGACGGCATCCATCTGTTCCATCAGCGACACCCGCTCGCGCACGATCGTGCGCACGTCGGGCTTCGCCGAGCGCAACGCAGCTTCGAGCGCACGCGCCAGCTTCGCCACGTCGATCTTGTAGCGTTGCGTGATGTCGGCCGTGGCGTCGCCGCCCTCGGCGCGCGAATAGAAGGCGGCCGCTTCGAGCGCACGCGCCTGTAGATCGACGCTCGCGTCGCGATACCGCGAGTAGGCGATGAGACGCTCGCGCAGCCGCGCTTCGACCGCCTCGGCCGATTCTTCACCGCCGGCTTCGAACTCGACCGGGATCGGCGGCAACAGCGCCTTCGATTTGAGGAAGACCAGCGTCGACGCGATCACCAGATAATCGGCCGCGACCTCGACGTCGATCGCCTCCATCGCGGAGATGTAGGCGAAGTACTGATCGGCGACCATCGCCAGCGGCACGGTGGCGATGTCGAGTTGCTGTTCTTTGACGAGGTTGAGCAACAGGTCGAGGGGGCCGTCGAAGACGTCGAGCGAGACGCGACAAGCGCGTTCGTCGACGGCGTCCGGTGGGATGAGCGGCGAGGTCAAGATGCGCTGGAATCCCTCATCGCCTCGACCTGCTCGATCTGCTGGTCGGGCTCGAACTCGAACGCGGCGTCGCCCTCTTTCTCGAGATACTCGAGACCGAGATCGACCAGGCGCTTCTCGTTCACGTATTTGAGGGCTTTCTTGGCCGCCTTGATCTCGAACCAGCGGGCCTCGTCCACTTCGTGGTCGTGGTTGGCCGTGTCGCCCGAGAGATAGCGCATGAGGTAGAAGTGGACCGACTTCTTGTGCTTGGTGCGGTTCAAGTAGAACCAGTAGGCGATGTCCGAGAGCTTGATGATGATCTCGGCCCAACAGCCTGTCTCCTCACGGACTTCCCGCAGGGCGGCCTGTTCGTGGGTCTCGCGGGCCTCGACGTGGCCTTTGGGGAGCGACCAGACGCGCGGGGTCCCTCGCCCGATCAAGAGGGCTTCGAGGGTACCGTTGTTTCTCCGCAGGACGAGCCCGCCCGCCGAGACCTCGTATTTGATCCGCATCTGAATCCATCACTCCGTTCGTCGGAGCCTGTTCTCCAAGTATAGCGCCGGCTCCCAAGAAGGAATTGCCGCCGGGCAAACCGAGCGAGCCCTATCTCCGGTGAGCGGTTTACGCCGTACTTGCGACGGCGGTAGCCCTGGTCATCGAGCGAAGGCGCGCAGCGCCGGAGCCAAGGGACCGCCACGCCGCGCGAGGTGTGCGAACGCCGCGTGCCCTGGGTCGTTCGCTCTGCCTCGACTGCGGTTCGCTCCGCGAACCTCCGCTCGGCATGACACCGGGCGGGGCGCTTGACGCACGGGAAGTGTGCGCTACGCGACTCGGGGGGCGGGTTATGCTTTGGCGGGGCGCCAGCGGAGGTCGGGCTGGCGGGCGGCGCGGGTTTCGTCGACCCGGCCGACGGCGGTGTTCACCGGGGCGGCCAGGAGGGCGTCGGGGTGCTCGCGCGCCTCGATCAGGATCTCGCGGAACGCCGCGATGAAGGCGTCGAGCGTCTCCTTCGACTCGGTCTCGGTCGGCTCGATCATGAGGCATTCGGGGACGAGCAGCGGGAAGTACACGGTCGGCGCGTGGTAGCCGCGGTCGAGCAGCGCCTTGCCGATGTCGAGCGCCCGCACCCCGGTCTCGCGCTTGATCGACGCGGCCGAGGCGACGAACTCGTGCCGGTTGGGCTCGTCGTAGGGGATGTCGACCAGATCTTTGATCGAGGCCCGGATGTAGTTCGCGTTGAGGATCGCGAGCTGCGAGACGCGCGTCAGCCCGGCGGCGCCGTTGGCGTAGCAGTACGCCAGCGCGCGCACCATGTGCGCGAAGTTCGACCAGAACGACCGCATCGTGCCGATCGCGTCGGGACGGTCGAAGTCGAGGCGGAAGGTGCGCTCGTCGGAGCGCCAGTCGCCGCTCGTCTCGTCCACGCCCGCAGCGCGCACGACCGGCGCCGGTAAGAACGGCACCAGGTGCGCCGCGACGCCGACCGGGCCCGCGCCCGCGCCGCCGCCGCCATGCGGGATGGAAAACGTCTTGTGCAGGTTGAGGTGCATCAGGTCGAAGCCCATGTCGCCCGGGCGGCTGTTGCCCATCAGCGCGTTGGCGTTCGCTCCGTCGTAGTACATCAGGCCGCCGGCGGCGTGCACGGCCGCGGCGATCTCGTGGATCTGATCCTCGAAGAGCCCGAGCGTGTTCGGGTTGGTCATCATGCAGACGGCCGTGTCGTCGCCGACCGCCGCTTGGATCGCCTCGAGCGAGACGCGGCCGCGCTCGTCGGATTTCAGCGAGACGACCTTGTAGCCGACCATCGCCGCCGACGCCGGATTCGTGCCGTGTGCGGTGTCGGGCACGATCACGGTCGTGCGCTTGGTGTCGCCGCGTTTGGCGAAGTACGCCTTCGCGATCAGCAGTGCCGTCAGTTCCGCGTGCGCGCCGGCCGCGGGATTGAGCGAGAACGCCGCCATGCCGAAGAGCGAGGCGAGGCTGCGCTCGAGCTCCCACATCACCGCAAGCGCGCCTTGCGCGAGTTCGTCGGGGGCGTAGGGGTGCAGGTCGCGCATCGCCGGCAGATTCGCCAGCTGATCGTTGATGCGCGGGTTGTACTTCATCGTGCACGAGCCGAGCGGATAGAACGTCGTGTCGATCCCGAACGTCTTCTGCGAGAGGCGCGTGAAGTGACGCACGACGTCGAGCTCGCTGTTGTCGGGCAGCGGCAGATCGTCGCGCACGAAGGCGGCCGGCAAGAACTCGGCGAGCGGCGGCGCCGGCGGCAGGTAGCCGTTGGCGCGGCCATCCTGGCCGGTTTCAAAGATCAGCGGCGTATCAAACGCTGGCAACGGCATCGCGCACGGCCTCCTTCAGCGCACCGGCGAGCTGCGCGATGTGCGCGCTCGTCGTGAGTTCCGTGGCATTCATCAGGATGCAATCGGCGAGCTCGGGATAGAAGCGGCCGAGATCGAGGCCGCCGATGATGCCGCGCGATTGGAGCACGCGCAAGATCTCGGCCGCCGGCGCGGGCACGCGCACGACGATCTCGTTGAACGACGGCGCATCGAAGCGCAGCGTCACGCCGTCGACCGCGGTCACCGCATCGCGCAGTTCGGCCGTCTTGGCGAGGTTGTGCGCGGCGGCGTCGCGCAGCCCGGTCTTGCCGAGCGCGGCGAGGTAGATCGTCGCGACCAGCGCGCAGTGCGCCTGATTGGTGCAGATGTTCGAGGTCGCTTTTTCGCGGCGGATGTGTTGCTCGCGCGCCTGCAGCGTGAGCACGTAGGCGGTGCGGCCTTCGTTGTCGACCGTGCGGCCCACGAGCCGGCCCGGAATGCGGCGCAGTTGCTCTTCGCGCGCGGCGATGAAGCCGACGTGCGGGCCGCCGTAGGCGATCGCGTTGCCGAACGACTGGCCCTCGCCGACCGCGATGTCGACGCCCCAGCTCGACGGCGGCGGCAGCGCGGCGAGCGAGAGCGCTTCGGCGGTGACGCCGATCAGCAGCGTCTTCGTCGCCTTGATCGTGGCGACCGATGCCGGCCCGAGCGCGTCGATCGCGCCGAAAACGTTCGGCGACTGCACGACGACCGCGGCGTAGCGTTGATCGGCGAGCGCGGCGTCGAGCTGGCTCGCATCGGTCGTGCCGTCGCTCGCGAGCGGGAGTTCGTCGACCGCGACGTCGAGGCCGCGCGCGTAGGTGCGCAACACCGCGCGATACTGCGGGTGAACGGCGCGCGAGATGAGGATCGCTTTGCGCCCGGTCGCGTTGATCGCCATGATCGCGCCCTCGGCGAGCGCGGTCGCGCCGTCGTACACCGAAGCGTTCGCAACGTCCATGCCGGTGAGCAACGCGATGTAGGTCTGCCACTCGTAGATCGCCTGCAGGTAGCCTTGCGAGACTTCGGCCTGATACGGCGTGTAGGAGGTGAGGAATTCGCCGCGCATCGCGATCGCGCCGACGACGGGCGGAACGTAGTGCCGGTACGCGCCCGCACCGAGGAACGACACGTAGCCGCCGGCGGTGGTGCGCGCGGCGAACTGCGCGAAGCGCTCGGCGATCTCCATCTCCGAGCGGGCCGGAACGACGTCGAGTTCGGCCTTCAGCGCGACGGCGTCGGGAACGCGGACGAGGTCGTCGAGCGACTCGACGCCGACGACGCGAACCATGTCGTCGATGTCGCGCTGCGTGTGGGGTGTGTACAAAACCTTAGGCCGATTCCGCGATCAGCGCGTCGTAGGCGTCGCCGCTCATCAGATTGCCGGTCTCGCCGTGATCGGCGAGCTTCACCTTGTAGAGCCAGCCTTCGTCGAACGGGGCGCGATTGACGAGCGAGGGATCGGCGTCGATCGCGCCGTTCGTTTCGAGCACTTCGCCGCCGATCGGCGTGAAGAGGTCGGAGACGGCCTTCACCGACTCGACCACGCCGATGTTCCCGAACTGCTGCAGGGCGGCGCCGATACGCGGCAGCTCCACGTACACGATGTCGCCGAGCGAGGTCTGCGCATAGTCGGTGATGCCGACGGTCGCCACGTCGCCGTCGACTTTCACCCATTCGTGATCTTTGCTGAAGAGCAGGCCCGCAGGTTGTGCCAACGCGATTATCCTTTTTTGTAGAACGGTAGGTTGACGACGCTCGCCGGATGTTCGGTTCCGCGAACCTCGACTCCCAGCCGCGTTCCGACGGTTGCGCTCGCGGCGTCGACCAGCGCGGTCGCGATGCTCGCGTTCCCCAGCGACGGCGCGATCGATCCGCTGCGGATCTCGCCGGCCACGACGCCGTCGCGCAGCACGCGATAACCCGCGCGCGCCGGCACGCGTCCGTCGAGCCGCAGGCCGACGATGCGCGGGAAATCGCCGGCGGCCGCTTGCGCCGCGAGCGCCGCCTTGCCGGTGAACTCCGGTTTCGCGAGCTTCACCGCCCACGCGAGTCCGGCTTGCAGCGGCGTGATCGTCTCGTCCATCTCGTGGCCGTAGAGCGGCATGCCGGCCTCGAGACGCAGCACGTCGCGCGCGCCGAGGCCGCAGGGGATCAGGCCGGCGCCGCGATTCGCGTGCAGCAGCGCGTCCCACACGGCATCCGCGGCGTTGCCCGGAACGAAGAGCTCGAAGCCGTCCTCGCCGGTGTAGCCGGTCCGGCCGATCACGCCCCGCACGCCGCCGATCGTCGTCTCGAGGCACGTGTAGTACTTCATCGCCGCGATGTCGCCGCCGACGAACGGCGCGAGCATCGCAACGCTCTGCGGCCCCTGGATCGCGATCAGCGCGTCCTCACCGTGCCGGTTCGTCAGCCGTACGTCGCCGTGCACGTGCGTCTGGAGGTGCACCCACATCTTCGCCGCGTTGGACGCGTTGACGATCAGCAGCCAGCGATCGGGCAGCCGGTAGAAGATCACGTCGTCGTGCGCGCCGCCGTGCGGGTTGGTGAAGATGTTGTAGCGAGCCTGGAACGGCTTCATCGTCGCGACGTGGTTGACGGTGAGCCCGTCGGCCCACGCGGCGACGTCGTCGCCTTCGAGCCAGAACTGCGCCATGTGCGAGAGGTCGAAGAGCCCCGCGCGCTTGCGCACCGCATCGTGCTCGGTGAGGATGCCCGACGTATAGTGCACCGGCATCTCGAAGCCGCCGAACGGCACGATACGGCCGCCGAGGGCCCGGTGGAGCTCATAGAGCGCCGTGCGGCGCAAGACGCCGTTCTCCATCACGCGAACACGTCGCCGTCGAGCGCGAGCTCGCGCCGCAGATAGAGCGGCAAACTGAACAGCCGCCGGTGCGTCTCGGCGTCGTAGAAGAAATTCTCGCCGCGCAGTTCGCCGACGAACGCGTCGATGCGCGCCGGATCCAGCGTCGCGACGTCGACCGCATCGCTGCAGGCGATGAACGCCCAATCGTTGTCGAACGCCGGAACGTGCGTGTAGAAGCTCGACACGTGCGTGAAGAACGCGCGCAGCGAGCGAGCCATCTTCGCGTGCAGTGCCATGTTGTGGAAGCCGGCCGTACTCGCTTGCAACACGTACACGCCGCCCGGCGCGAGCCGCGCCTTGATGTCGCGAAACACCTCGCCGTTGAAGAGCGGGAACGACGGCGAATCGGGCAGCGGTTCGGTCAGATCGGAGATGATGCAGTCGAACGTGCCCGGCTGTTTGATGTAGGCCAGCGCGTCGCCGATGATCACGTTCGCACGCGGATCGCCGAACGCGCCGTCGGACCACTCGGGCAGATAGCGTTTGGAGAGCTCGACGACCTCGCCGTCGATGTCGACCATCGTGCACCGCTTGACGCCGGGATGCCGCAGCACCTCGCGCAACGTCGCGCCCTCGCCGCCGCCGAGGATCAGTACCTCACCGCGCGCGGCCGATGCGGCGAGCGCCGGCTGCACGAGCGACTCGTGATAGATCTTCTCGTCGGCCTGCGAACTCTGCGTGTCGCCGTCGAGTACGAGCATCTTGCCGAAGGTCGGCGTGCGCAACACCGCGACCGACTGGAACGGCGTCTTCCCCGCGTAGTACAGCTCGTCGATCGCGTGATGGTGCAGTTCCGTCGGAGCGAACTCTTCGACGTACCACTGGAAATGTTCGGTCTTGGGCATGGCTGCCAACTCTTAGGGATCGATGCTTGTGTCACCCCGAGCGAAGGCGCGAAGCGCCGCAGTCGGGGCATCGAGATGCGCGCCACGCGCGACGCCGCCATCGGGCAGCCGTTGCGCTGCACTCGACTGCGCTTCGCTCTGCGAAGCTCCGCTCGGCGTGACACCGGGAGCGACGCAGCGCGCGCCTTCTTCCGCCGTCGCCGGCACGAGCCGTCACCGGCGCTAACCGGCGCTAACCGGCGCTAACCGGCGCTAAGAAGAAGAGACGCTCCGGATGGGAGCGTCTCTTCGGGGTTCCCGCCGGCGGGTGCCGGGCCGAACTCAGGCGATCTTGGCCAGTTCGTGCACGTCGTGGTCGGTCGTGACCAGGTGCGTGAATCGTCCCGTCGAGGATTCGATCCCCCGCTTCACCTCGGTGGTGAGCATGGTCTTGGCGCCGAGCTGTTTGGCCGCGTACTCGCAGGCCGCCCAGGGGTCGGTATGGTCGCCGCACGTGTAAAAATCCATTGCGGCATACCCGGTCTCGGGCCAGGTGTGGATCGAGAGATGCGATTCCTGGATCACGACGACGCCGGACACGCCTTGCGGCTGGAACCGGTGAAACGCTTTGGTGATGGGCGTGGCATTGGCCGCGAGGGCCGCCTGCTCCATCATTTCAGAAACCGCGTCGACGTCCGTGAGCATCGCGGCGTCACAGCCGGAGAGCTCGCAAACGATGTGCGTACCGAGTGCTTTCAATTGTGGCCTTGTCTCCTCAGGGTTCGGTTGGGAAATCCCACCTCCAGGCGCGTCGTCAAGCGCGGGCTGTGCCCCGTCCCGCTTGCGACCTTTCAACGGGCTCTTGTTGGCCGTGCCTCCTAGTAAGCACGCGAACGTCCCGTTGCGATGGCGCGTTGGGCGCGCCGTCCCCTCAATGTTGACGGGATTGCCCCGTCTCGGCCGTCAAAGAAACCCCGGCGTTGAACCGGGGTTCGGTGATTCCGACGCACATCATACCCCCCCACCCCCCGGCTGTAAAGTGGATAGGCCGACGATTCCGCGGGATTATGAAGAAAAACCTGCGTTATCTTGACGAACCTCGCTTGGAAGGGTACGCTCTGAACCTATGGCCGTCGAACTGAAGACCTCGCCCGAATCGCTCGTCGAAGAGTACCGCCACGGGTTCCACGACTCGGAAGACAAGTACGTCTTCAAGTCGGAGAAAGGCCTCACGCGCGAGATCGTCGAGCGCATCTCGTCGATGAAGAACGAGCCGGCTTGGATGCTGGACTTCCGCCTCAAGGCGTACGAGACGTTCCGCAGCAAGCCGATGCCGACGTGGGGCGACACCGAAGCGCTCGAGGCGATCAACTTCGACGACATCCGCTACTTCGTCAAATCCTCGGACAAGACGGAGCAGAACTGGGACGACGTTCCCGACGACATCAAGAAGACGTTCGATCGCTTGGGCATCCCCGAGGCCGAACGCAAGTTTCTCTCCGGCGTCTCCGCGCAGTACGAATCGGAAGTCGTCTACCACAGCGTCATCGAGGAACTCGAAAAAGACGGCGTGCTGTTCTGCGACATGGACACGGCGCTGCGCGAGTATCCCGAGATCGTGCAGAAGTATCTCGCGACCGTCATCCCCGTCGCCGACAACAAATTCGCCGCGCTGAACTCGGCCGTGTGGTCGGGCGGCTCGTTCGTCTACGTGCCGCCGGGCGTCGAAGTGAAGATGCCGCTCCAGGCCTACTTCCGCATCAACACGGAAAACATGGGCCAGTTCGAGCGCACGCTGATCATCGCCGACAAGGGCTCGAAGGTGCACTACATCGAGGGTTGCACCGCGCCGAAGTTCTCCACCTCATCGCTGCACTCGGCCGTGGTCGAGCTGATCGCGATGGACGGTGCGTCGATCCGCTACACGACGATCCAGAACTGGTACCGGAATATCTACAACCTCGTCACGAAGCGCGCCGTCGCCTACAAGAACGCGACCGTCGAATGGGTCGACGGTAACATCGGCTCGCGACTGACGATGAAGTATCCGGCGATCTATCTGATGGGCGAAGGCGCGCGCGGCGAGATCCTCTCCGCAGCGTTCTCGGGCGAAGGCCAGCATCAAGATGCGGGCGCCAAGGTGATCCATGCCGCGCCGAACACGACGTCGGTCGTGACCAACAAGTCGGTCTCCGCGCACGGCGGCAAGACGACGTATCGTGGGCTCGTCGAGATCCACGCCGGTGCGGTCGGATCGAAGACGCGCGTGAAGTGCGATGCGCTGATCATGGACGACATCTCGTCGTCGGACACCAAACCGACGATGAAGGTCAACGAGCAACGCTCGACCGTGGAACACGAAGCATCGGTCTCGAAGATCGGTGAGGAGCAGCTCTTCTACGCGATGAGCCGCGGCCTCAGCGAAGCCGACGCGACCGCGATGATCGTCAACGGCTTCTTCGACTTCTTCGTCAAGGAGCTGCCGATGGAATACGCCGTCGAACTCAACCGCTTGATCAAAATGGAAATGGAAGGCTCCGTCGGCTGACGTGAGCCCTCACATCGTGCACGTCGCGGCGTTTGCCGCGGCGTTCGTTGTGCTTCCGGCCGTCGCGATCGCGCAGACGCCTCCGGCCGCGCCGACGCACGGCGTGAAGCCGAATCCGCGGCCCTCGAGCGGCCACGGCAGCAACGGCGGCCACGGACACGCCGGCGGCAACGGACGATACACGCCGGGCGTCATCGTCAACGCCAGCGAGTATCTCGCGACACCGAACCCGCACAAGACGCCGTTCCACAACACGACGCACAACGACATCCCGCCGGGACAAGACGTGTTCGGTTCGCAGTCGTCCGACGGCAAGTGACGTGAGCGAACCGGTCGCCCGCGCGAGCGAGATCGCGCCCGGAACGATGCAACGCGTGAGCGTCGACGGATGCGACGTGCTCGTCTGCAACGTCGACGGATCGTTCTACGCCGTCGAGGACATCTGCACGCACGACGGCGGTGCGCTCGACGGCGGCGAACTCGAGGGCAATCGCGTGATGTGCCCGCGCCACGGCGCGTACTTCGACGTCACCACCGGAAAAGCGCTGACGTTACCGGCGATTTCGCCGTTGCCGACGTTCGGCGTGCGCGTCGACGGCGACGACATCTACGTCGACTAAGTATCGCCGCGATTCGGGTCGATCTCGTCGTCGCCGTAGACCGGCACGGTGATGCCGGCGGCGTCGGCTTCGCTGCGCGAGAGGATCTCCTCGTCATCACCCTGCGTCCGCAGCTGACGCGGCATCCCGGAGTCCGCGTGATCGTCGGTCTCCCCCGGTAAGGTGTTCTTGAAGTCGTCGTCGGGCGCGTTGCTCATCAGCAAACTCATACCCGGCCTCGCGGCCCCTCACCCGCGAAGAAATTTCGCCGTTTGTCGAATGTCAAGCGATGGTCGGTTCCGCTACCATCGTTACCATGCCGACGCGGTTTCTCGTTTGCCCGCCGACCCATTATGCCGTGAACTACGACATCAATCCATGGATGACGCGCAACGTCGGCTATTCCGCTCCGAGCGCGCAACGCCAATGGGACCGATTCATCGAAACGCTGAGTTGCGCGGGCGACATCGAGCTCGTCACGATCGAAGCGAACGAGCACGTGCCTGATCTCGTATTCACGTCGAACGCTGCTCTTGTATGCGGAAGTCTCGCAATTGTATCCAGCTTTCGCCACCCCGAGCGTCGTCGCGAGCAAGGCATCTTTCGCGCCGCGCTGACGCGCGCCGGCTTGGCGACGACGTTCTTGCAGCAAACCTACTTCGAAGGCGCCGGCGACGCGCTGTTCGATCGCGTTCGTCCGGTCTGCTACGTCGGCTATGGATGGCGCAGCGAACGCAACGCGACGTTGCAACTGCAAGAGATCGTCGGCTGCCGCGTGCTGCCGCTGCTGTTGGTCGACGAGCGCTTCTTCCACCTCGACACCGCGCTCTGCCCGCTTTCGAGCGGACACGTGATGGCCTACATGGACGCGTTCTCGCCGCACGCTCAAACGCTGTTGCGCCGCGCGATCGATCCCGGCTACCTGATCGAGGTCGACCTCGAAGACGCGCTCGGCATGGCATGCAACGCCGTCGAATTGGGCGACGCGGTCGTGATGCACAGCGCCTCCCGCCGGCTCCAGGAGCGCCTCCACGACGCCGGCTACCGCGTCTTCTGCACCGAGCTCGACGAGTTCATCCGGGCGGGCGGATCGGCCAAAACGCTGACCTTGCGCCTCGAAGACGGCCCGGCGGCCCAGGTCGCCGCCGTTTCCGCCTGAGATTGACCGCGTCTCCAAATACTGATAAAATACCGCGGTTATGTACGCGATCATTGAGACCGGCGGCAAGCAGTTGCGCGTCGCCGAAGGCGACGTCATCCGCACCGACCTGATCGACCAGGAAGTTGGCGCGACGGTCACGTTCGATCGCGTCGTTCTCGGCTCGACCGGCAGCGCCGTCACCGTCGGCACCCCCGCCATCACCGGAGCGAGCGTGTCGGGCACCGTGCTCCGCCAGGCGAAAGACAAGAAGATTCTGGTCTTCAAGTACAAGCCGAAGAAGCGCGTCCGCAAGCTCGTCGGCCACCGCCAGCGCTTTGCCGAGATCCGCATCGACAAAATCGCGCTTCCCAGCGCGTAGCGACGATCGCCGAGCGGCGATGGTCACGGTAACCTTTCACGAGGACAGTCGGGGACGGCTGTCCTCGGTCGTTGCGGCGGGTCACGCCGGGTGGGCCGACGCGGGCGAGGACATCGTCTGCGCCGCCGCGTCGGCGATCCTCCAGGCCGCTTGGCTGGGACTGACGGAGCACGCGCATGTTACCGTAGCGGGAGAACGCACGAGCGGACGGCTCGTGATGCGCTGGCCGGCCGAATCACGCGACCGGGACGACGTGGCCGCGATCGTCGCGACGGCCGCGCTGTCGATCGAGCACATCGCGCGACAATATCCGGAACATGTGCGGGCGGTTCGTAGTACGGAAGCCTGAACCGCCGCCGGCGAAAGTTTTTCACCGTTGACCATCGAACGAGAGGCGCACCATGACGGACTCGAGCAAGACCCCCGGGCCGAACGAACTCCCGAAACCCGAATCCGGTGACGGCGGCGACGCCGGCCGCACCGTGATGGTCGGCGTGCTGGGCGGAATCATCTCCGCCGCGGGCTACCTCGTGTACCAGCGCCTCCCCGACGAGCAGAAAGACCGCCTGCACCGCCAGGTTCGCGGGCTGCTCGAATCGCGGATCAACGAGATCCGCCAAAACTTCAACATCTAGCAACTGACCGCGGCACGCCACGGGCACCGGAGGCGACGTGCGACGTCGCCTCTTTCTGCTGTGCGCTGCGCTCTCCGCAACGCTTCGGCCGGCCGCGGCGAGCGACGGGCTCGACGCCTACGCCGCCGTGCTTCGCGCGTTCGATCCGCGACTCGCGCCGGCGCTCGCCCGGCGGCTCGCGGCGCGCGTCGTCGGTGAGGCCGACCGGGCCGGCATCGACGCGCGGCTGGTCGTGGCGCTCGTGGCGGTGGAATCGTCGTGGTCGATCGACGCGCGCTCGAGCGCCGGCGCGGACGGGCTCGGTCAGCTCATGCCCGGGACGGCGGCCGAGCTCGGCGTCGACCCGGCCGATCCCGAGGCGAACCTCCACGGCACCGTGTGGTATCTACGCGCGCTGCTCGCGCACTATGCCGGCCGCCCGGCGAGCGAACGCTATGCCTGCGCCGTCGCCGCGTACAACGCCGGGCCCGGCGCGGTCGACCGCTACGGCGGCGTCCCACCCGACGCGCAGACGCAGGCCTACGTCACACGCGTGTTCGCGCTATGGCGGCGTCTCGTGACCGGTTGAGGCCAGCGGCGTGTGCGGATCGCTCGTGTGCGGATCGCTCGCATGCGGCTCGGTCGCGTGCGCGTCGGGCGCGGGCACTTCGAGCGGGATCTCGTCCTTCGGGATCTCGTGATGGAGCGGGCTCGCGACGTACCCGCCGTCGTAGGCGCCGTACGTCGACGCCGCATGTTCGTCGAGCAGGTGCGCGCGCGCAACGTCGGCGCCGCCGTCGCTCTCGTCGGCGGCGCGCTCCATCTCGCGGATGAACGTCTGCGAGGTGTTCTGCACGTCGCGCACGAGCAGCCCGACTTTGCGGGCGACCTTCGGCAGTTGCTCCGGGCCGAAAAACATGAGGGCAGCGGCGCCGAGCAGCGCCATATCCGGAATTGACAGCATCCGAAGGGTTTCTTCCCGGCGCCGGGTAACGCCACATGCCCCGTCCCACGCGGTCACGGGTAAATTTTTGCGACCGGCGGCGTTCATCTCTTGAAGATCATCTACACCCGCGGGAACCGGACCGAGACGCTGGCGTCGATCGCCACGCTCCGCAAAATTCTCAACCGCTTCGTTGCTCACCGCGTCTTCTACGAGGTGAGCTCACGAAACAAGCGCGGTCATGAGTTCTTTTCCGCCAAGAACACGTTCGTCGTCGGCTCGATCGAGATCACCAATCGCGATTACCTGACGATCACGATCTTCGACGCCAACAACTCGACGCATTCCGTCGAAATCCTCAACCCGGCCGCGATGCGCATCTACGACGACACCCTCGGCAAGGGCTTCGCTGTTTCGTTTCTGAGCGAAAGCGGCGGCGTGGAGTCGCGATGTTACCTGCGCGACGAGGGTGAAGACGGCGCGGCGATCGCGGCGAAGTGCGAACTCGAGAAGATCACGTTGCCGCAACTCTTCGAGTATCTCGACGAGCTCACGCACGTCGACGCGGTCGGCGGTTTGAAGGACCTCCGCCGATAGATCGCCGGATCAGCTCAGCTGAAACGCGATTTCTTTGAACAACTCGGGCTCGCGGCCGAGCAGCAGGCGAATGTCGCGATCCTCTTGCGATTCGAGCGCGATACCGAGCGCGAGGTGACGCGGGAGAAATCGGCCCTTTTCGACGCGCCGCGCCGACTCGTTGAAAATGCGGAACGAATCGCGATTGAGCCAACGTTGCTGCGTACCGTCGATCGATTGAAAGACGACCGTGTCGTAACGAACGAACGGCGCCTTTTCACCACGCGGTAAGACGCCTTCTTTGATTTCGATGACGCCGCCCGGCGCCGGTTGGCGGGCGGCCGCGACCACGCGCCCGCGCTCGAGCGTCTCGCGCAGCGTGTCGCCGATCCTCACATCGTCGAGCAGCGCCAAGAGCAGATGCGGCGGGGCGACGAACTGCGCGCCGTACTCGACGGCATACGTCACCGCGCCGCGCATCACGGCCAGCAAGTCGTCGGAGAGTAGGACCTGGTCGTCATCCATTACAGGCGTGGTTTCTTGCGACGGCGCTCCAACCCCGTCGCGCGGCGCAATTCGCGAACCGCATCACTCCGCCGGCCGGCACGCTTGTACGCCACGCCGAGGTTGTGGTGCGCTTCGGGGAAGTCGGGATCCAGCCGGATCGCCGTCTCGTAGCGCTCGATCGCGCCACTGAGATCGCCCGCCTCGAGCAGCCGGTTCGCGACGTTGACCATCGCCGGAACGCAGGCCGGGTAGACCGCGAGCGCCTCGGCGAGCTCCGCGTCAGCCGCCGCCGCGTCGCCGCGGGCGAGCTCGAGCAGTGCGCGCTTGTTGTGCACGAGCGCGCGTTCGCGTTCGCCGCTCGCCGTCGCGAGCGCGGCCGCGTAGCAGTCCGCGGCGGCGGCGAAATCGCCGCGACGAACGGCGCGCTCGCCGCGCTCGAGATCGGTCACGGGCCCGGCCGGGGCAATTCGCAGAAGCCGCGCGAAGAACGCCACGCCCCCATGTTGTACGTCGACGTGATCACGCTCTTCCCGGAGATGTTCGCGCCGGTGATCGGTCTCTCGATCGTCGGCCGCGCGATCGAACGCGGCCTCGCCGACGTTCGCGTCCACGACATCATCGAGGCGCTGAGCCCCGGCGAGCGCGCCGACGAGCGCCCCTTCGGCGGCGGCCCGGGCATGGTGCTGCGGATCGAGCCGCTGGCCCGCATCCTCGACGGCATCCTTGCCGCGGCGCCCGCGGGCGAGCGCCGACGGATCGTACTCACCGCCGCCGACGGCCGCGCCTTCGCTCACGCCGACGCCGCCGCGTTCGCCGCGCTCGACCGGCTGGTGCTGATCTGCGGCCACTACGAGGGCATCGACGAGCGCCTCGCGGCGCTCTATCCGGTCGAGTCGTTCTCGCTCGGCGGCTTCGTGTTGACGGGCGGGGAAATTCCGGCCATGGCCTTCCTCGATGCGACGATCCGTTTGCTCGACGGCGCGATCGCGGCCGAATCGCGCGACGCCGAATCGTTCGTCGGCGGCGCCGACGCGATCGACCACCCCTCGTATACGCAGCCGCGCGTGTTCCGCGGCGTCTCGGTGCCCGACGTGCTGCTCTCGGGCGACCACGCGAAGATCGCCGCCTGGCGCCGCGAGCGCTCGCGCGAACGCGCCGCATTGCGGAAAGCGCACTCGTGAACACACCGGTGATCTCGACGGACGTCCGCGACATCTTCATCGGCGGCACGTGGCGTGCCGGCACGGGCGAATTGCTGCGCTCGATCAATCCGGCCGACGGAACGGTGAACGCGGTGATCGCCGGCGCGAGCGCGGCCGACGTCGACGAAGCCGTGGAACGCGGCGCACGCGCGATGGCCGACCCGCGCTGGCGCGGCCTTTTACCGCACGAACGCGCGCGCGTGCTGCGCGCGATTTCCGACGGCATCGCGGCGCGCGCCGACGACCTCGCGCTGCTGCAATTACGCGACAACGGCAAACCGATCTACGAGACGCGCGCGCTCGTCGCGAGCGCGTCCAACACGTTCGCGTTCTACGCCGCCGCGCTCGAGACGCTCGAGTCCGCCGTGACGCCCTCGCGCGGTCCGTATCTCACCATGACGACGTATCATCCGCTCGGCGTCGTCGGCGCGATCACGCCGTGGAATTCGCCGATCGCAAGCGATGCGCAAAAGATCGCACCGGCGCTCGCGGCCGGCAACGCCGTGGTGCTCAAGCCCTCGGAGTTGACACCGCTCGTCGCGCTCGAACTCGGCCGCATCGCGCAGGCCGCGGGCCTGCCGGACGGTCTGCTCAGCGTCGTGCCCGGCACCGGTGCGGTCGCCGGTGCGGCGCTCGTCGCGCACCCGCTCGTGCGCAAGATCTCGTTCACCGGCGGCACGGTCACCGGCCGCGCGATCGCCGCGACCGCGGCACGCAAGCTGATGCCCGTCACGCTCGAACTCGGCGGCAAATCGCCGACGATCGTGTTCGCCGACGCCGACCTCGATCACGCGATCAACGGCGTGCTCTTCGGCATCTTCTCCTCACAAGGGCAGAGTTGCATCGCCGGTTCGCGGCTGTTCGTGCAACGCGCGATCTACGACGCGTTCGTGCCGCGTTTGATCGCGGCGACGAACGCGTTGCGCGTCGGCGATCCGCTCGATCCGCGCACGCATCTCGGTCCGCTGATCTCGGTCGATCAACGCGCGAAGGTCGAATCGTACGTCGCGCTCGCAATCGAGGAAGGCGGCACGATCGCGTGCGGCGGCCGCCGGCCCGACGGCGCGGCGTTCGAACGCGGCACGTTCTACGAGCCGACCGTGATCACCGGACTCACCAACGCCGCGCGCGTGTGCCAAGAAGAGATCTTCGGGCCGGTGCTCGCCGTGCTGCCGTTCGACGACGAAGCCGACGTGATCGCGCAGGCCAACGATACGGTCTTCGGTCTCGCGTGCGGCATCTGGACCGGCGACTACAAGCGCGCCTGGCGCGTCGGCACCGCGATCGAAGCCGGCACGCTCTGGATCAACACCTACAAGCAGCTCAGCATCGCGACGCCCTTCGCCGGCACCAAAGACAGCGGCATCGGCGTGGAAAAAGGCCGCGAAGGCATCCGCAGCTACCAGTACGAGCAGAGCGTCTACTGGGGCCTCAACGAAGCCCCCCTCCCCTGGGCCAACCCCTAGCGCACTTTTTTGTCATCTCGCTTGTCGAGGGACAGCCGCGAATGTGAGGCCTGATAACGCTCCCGAGCGCTGATGCTTCGTCGCTGGTCCCGCGACAGGCGCGGATGATGATGCTGACGCCTGATATGGATGATCGTGCTATACTGATCGTATGGCAAAAATATCCATGGTGATCGGCGATGCGGAGCTCGCCGAGATCGACGGCCAGGCCGGTGGCAACCGGACGGCGTTCATGGTTGCCGCGGCGGTCGAACGAGCTCGGGCGCTCAAGCGAAGGCAGGTCGACGAGGAGATCGCCACGTCCCTTCGCGCGGACGAGGAGGCCAACGCCGACGTCAACCGCGAGTGGGAAACGACCCTGGCCGATGGGCTCGAGTCCTAAGCGCCCCGCCGTGCGGCGAGGCGAGGTCTGGATGGTCGCGCTGGATCCAGTCGCCGGCTCGGAGCAGGCGAAGACGCGACCCTGCGTGATCGTTCAGCGCGATGCCGCCAACGACGTGAGCCGAACGACCATCGTCGTGCCCATCACCGATGCCGAAGGGCAGCGTGCTAGCGTCATCAAGCCGTACCTCTCGACGGGCGACGGAGGACTCACCAAGGACAGCATCGGCCTGTGCCATCAGGTCCGCACGATCGATCGCGTACGCCTGCGCGGCAAAATGGGCGACCTGCGTCGTGAATCGCTGGCCGCCATCTCGTCTGGTCTGCTCGAAATTCTCGACCTCTGAACGCTCGCGTTACTGGTAGTAGAACACGAACCAGATCGGTGTCGCGCCGAAGCCGGTGATGTCGTGGAACGAACCCGGTGCAACGACGATCCCCGCGCCTTGCAGCGATTGGGCGACCGCATCGCCCGGCGTCACCGGGCACGCCGTCGGCGAGCACTCGGCGACGTAGAACGTGTGGCTGCCGGCGGCGTTGATGATCGTCGGCCCCGGATAGAGCGTGAACGGGATGTACTGCGTGCAGCCGCTGCCGCAACTCTGCGCCGCGACCGTCGCCGCCGGCGACGCGGTGATGCCCTCAGCGAAGAAGACGACGCCGCTGCCGTTCGCCGGTGACGGAACCCCCGTCGGCAGACCGGGGACGGAAGCGAGGGTAACCGTTGCGTTCGAGGTGAGCTCGAGCTGGATCGTGCCCGTGACGGCGCCGACCGACGGGACGGTGAGCGTCGCCGGCGTGCCCGCGGTCAGGGCCGTCGCCACGGAGGTCGCCACCGCGCTCGGGATGGGGGTCGGTGTCGGAACGCCGGGGATCGCCGTCGACGTCGGCGCCGGCGTGGGCGTGGCCCCCGACGGAAGCGCGGTCGGCGAGGCCGACGGGCCCGGCGTCGCGATGCCCGCGACGTCGTAGAACGTGGCCGTGTAGGTGTGACCGGGAGCGAATGCCGATCCGCCCCACGCCGGCGTGAACGTCACCGTGTTGCCCGAGATCACGCCGGCGGGCGAGGTGATCAGCTTTTCGCCCGGCGCGGTGGTCGTATCGTCGAATTCCTCATAGAAGGTCACGCCCGACGGCGGCGCCGCGAGCGTGATCACCTGCGAGACGAAGACGCTTGCCGGCGTCTTCGCGCTCACCGAGAACGTGACGTAGTAGAACGGCCCCGTGCCGCTGACCGAGGCCGCCCGGCGGAGCGACGACGGCGTGAGCGCGTTGGCCGGGGCGGTCGCGGACGAGCCGACCGTAACCGTGGTGCCCGAGGCGGCGCCGGGACCCGTGAGAAACGTCGCCGACACGCCGCCGGCGGCCGGAATCGCCACCGAGCCGGTCGTCACCGAAAGGACGGAGAGGCCGCTGACCGACGGGTTGGCGGTCGGCGAGGGGCCGGCCGAGCTGCCGCCCGGCGAACATCCGGCGACGGCCAACGCCAGGGCGGCGACCGCTACCGGTAGAGCCGAGCCGAGTACTCCAAACCGTCCGCGCACTGGATTCCCCCATCGAGACACCGAGCGCTAGGAAGATTTAGCAGTTTCATGGCCGGACCTGCGGGCGGCGCGTAACCCCTCGTGCTTGAACGAGTAGGGGTTTCATGATACTATCGACGGGTTGTCGCCGCGCGGCGCGGCTTGTCATTTCCCACTTAGAGAGCTGTCATGAACGTCATCGACCTGATCCAGAAGGAACAGGAAAAGTCCAGCGTCCCCGAGTTCCGGCCGGGCGATACGGTGAAGGTGTACTCGAAGATCGTCGAGGGCGGCAAAGAGCGCATCCAGATGTTCGAGGGAATCTGCACGGTCCGCAAGGGCGGCGGGTCGGCCGAGACGATCACGGTTCGCCGTCTTTCGCACGGCGTCGGCGTCGAGAAGTCGTTCTTGCTGCACAGCCCGCGCGTCGACCGCATCGAAGTTTCGAAGCGCGGCATCGTGCGCCGCAGCCGGCTCTACTACCTGAGCGACAAGGTCGGTAAGGCCGCTCGCATCAAGGAAAAGAAAGTCGCGAAGTAAGCGGTGACCCCGCTTGAACTTCTCGCGCTGATCTGTTTCTTCGCGGTCGTTCGCGTCGCGATCAGCATCAAGCCCACGCCGGTCGCCGCCGGCGTCGGCACGGATGGCGAACCGCCCTCGGCGCGGACGGTCATCCGCGAGTACCTCGACGCGTTCATCGTCGCGGGTCTCGTCGCACTCTTCCTCATCACGTTCGTCGTGCGGACGTTCTTTATTCCGTCGGGTTCGATGATCCCGACGCTGCAGATCCACGACGTGCTGCTGGTCAACGAGTTCGAGTACCGCTTCATCAAGCCGGCGCACGAAGACGTGGTCGTCTTCATGCCGCCGATTCCGACGCCGAACGATTTCATCAAGCGCCTCATCGGCGCGCCCGGCGACACGCTGCGCATCCACAACGGCATCGTCTATCGCAACGGCGTCGCGCTCGACGAACCGTACATCGCGGAGAAGCCCAACTACGAGTTGGAGATCCGCAACTACGACATCTACGTCGACGGCCAGCCACTCGATCCCACGCTCGCGAACATCCCGCCGAAGTCGATGTGGAGCGCGCCCGACCGCATTCCGGCCGGCTGCTACTTCATGATGGGCGACAACCGGAACGACTCGGAAGACTCGCACATCTGGGGTTTCGCGCAGGCCGATGGCACGTTCGATGCCGGGCCGGACAAGGGTCAGCGCGCGTCGTTCACCGGCAAAGCGTTTCTGATCTTCTGGCCGCTCGACCGCCTCCACACGCTCTAATCGCGCCCGTCCCGGGGCGCGGCATCGTTCGTGGCGAACGTCGCAGCAGTGCTTTCGCACACGCGTCATGCCGTCCGCGTCACCGCTCAGGTGGTCGTACTCGCGGCGATCGGAATGGCTTTCTTCCTGCGGGTTCCACAAGTCACCGGACCGTCGATGCTTCCGCACGTGCAGCCGGGCGAGGTCGTGCTGATCAACACGCTGGCCTATCGCTTCGGCCCAATCCGTCGCGGTGACATCGTCGCGCTCAACCACGACGAAGCGATCGCGCAGACGTTTCTCAAGCGCGTCGTCGCGCTGCCCGGCGAACGCGTGCGCATCGACGCGGGCGTGCTCTACGTGAACGGCACGATGGTGCCCGAACCCTACGTGTCGTTTCCCGATAAGCGCAGCGTCGCCGAACGCACCGTGCCGCCGCACGCGCTCTACGTGTTGGGCGACAACCGCGCCGAGAGCGAGGACTCGCGCACGTGGGGACCGATCGACGAGAGCGCGGTGATCGGCAAGGCGATCGTGGGCGTGTGGCCGCCGCAGAGTTTGCGCTCGTGACGCAGCCGATCGCGCAATGGTTTCCGGGCCACATGGTCCGCGCGATGCGGCTGCTCGAAGAGCAGCTCGCGCTGGTCGACATCGTGGTGGAAGTGCTCGATGCGCGGCTGCCGCGCATCAGTTCCAACCCCGACCTCGACCGCATCGTCGGTGCCAAGCCGCGACTCGTCGTGCTCGGCCGCGACGACCTCGCCGATCCGTTCGTCACGCGCAGATGGCTTGCGTGGTACGCCGAATCGGGTCATCCCGTCATCGCCGTCGACGGACGGCTCCAGCCCAGCGTCAATCGCGCGCGCGCCGAACTCGACCGGCTGCTGGCCGGCCGTGGTCCCTCGCGCGCGATGGTGATCGGCGTGCCGAACACGGGCAAATCGTCGTTGATCAACGGCCTCGCGAAGCGCGCCGCGGCCAAGACGGAGAACAAAGCCGGCGTGACGCGGCAGTTGCGCTGGTTTCGCGTGAGCCCGCAGCTCGAACTCATGGACACACCCGGCATCCTCGTGCCGAAGATCCCGAGCGACGCGGCGATGTGGATGCTCGCCCTCACCGGTGCGTTGCCGCGCGAACGCTACGATGCCGAAGACGTGATCCATCGCTTTGCGACCTGGGCCGCGGCGAACGTCGCGCGCCTCGGCGTGCCCGACCTCGCGACGTTCGCGCGCGAGCGCGGCTTCGTGCGACGCGGCGACGAGCTCGACACGCACAACGCCGCCGGCGCGTACGTCCGCGCGTTCAACGACGGCAAATTCGGCCGGCTCAGCTTCGAGGCACCGCCCGACGTACCGGCGGCCGCGACGGAGCCCGCATGAGCGACGACGCCCTGCGCAAACGCCGCAACGCCGTCGCACGCGAACGCCGGCGACTCGTGCGCCTGCACCGCTACGAAGATGCCGCGCGCGCCAAGGGTCACGTCTTCATCGCCGGCACCGACGAGGTCGGCCGCGGGCCGCTCGCCGGCCCGGTCGTGGCGGCGGTAGTCGTGCTCGACGGCCCGCTGATGCTCACCGGCGTCGACGACTCGAAGAAAGTCCGGCCCGAGCGGCGCGTGGAGCTCGCAGCGCTGATCCGCGAACGGTGCGCCGGTTGGGCGATCGGGGAAGCAAGCGTCGAGGAGATCGACCGGCTCAACATCTACTGGGCGTCGGTGCTCGCCATGGAGCGAGCGCTCGCCGCCGTGTCGTGCCGGATCGACTACCTGCTCACCGACGCGATGCGTATCAAATCGTTCGGCGGCCCCCAGGAGCCCGTCGTCAAGGGCGACGCGAAGTGCGTGAGCGTCGCAGCCGCCTCGATCCTCGCCAAAGTCCACCGCGACGCGATCCTCACCGCGCTCGACGCCGTTCACCCGGCCTACGGATTTGCCGAACACAAGGGATACGCGACGCAACGGCACATCGAAGCACTCACGGCCCACGGCCCATGCGTCGCGCACCGGCGAGGATTCTGGCGGGTCCGTGAGTCACTTCAAATGCTTCCCGGAATTTCGACGTGAACCGGCGGGCAACGGCCGGTCGTGAAGGTGAAGACGCTGCAGTTCGACTCCTGGAAGAGTCCGGGTTCATCGTGATCGCTCGCAACGTGCGCATGCCCGGCGGCGAGATCGACGTCATCGCCCGCGAACGCGACATCATCGCGTTTGTGGAGGTGAAGGCGCGCGGTTCGCGGCGGTTCGGCTCGGCACTCGGCGCCGTCGATGCGCGCAAGCGCAGCACGCTGCGCGCGATCGCCGCCGACTGGCTGCAGATCGCGGCGCCGCAGGCGCGCGCGCGGTTCGACGTCGTCACGGTTGAAGCAGGCCGCGCCGTCCTTCATCGCGGAGCTTTCTGATGGGTGTATCGAGCGCTTCGGCGCGAAGCGGAGACGAGCCGAGGATACCCCTATGAGCGAAATGGATCAACGACTGCTGGGCGGACGTTACCGCATCGAAGCGCTGATCGGCCGCGGCGGCATGTCCGACGTGTACCGCGGCACCGACGTGATGCTGCAACGTCAGGTCGCGGTGAAAATTCTCACCGATCGCAGCGAGGATTTGCGCAAACGCTTCTTGCGCGAAGCGCAATCGATGGCGCGCCTCAACCACACCAACATCGTCGGCGTCTACGATGCGGCGCAGAACGACGGCGTGTCGTACATCGTGATGGAGCTCGTGCAGGGCCGCACGCTCGCGATGATCTCGCCCGCGGAGATGACGGTGCACACCGCGCTGCGCTACATCCTCGAACTGCTCGAAGCGCTCGCGTTCGCGCACGAAAACAACGTCGTCCACCGCGACGTGAAGCCGGCCAACATCATGGTGCTGCCGGGCGGCGCGATCAAAGTGATGGACTTCGGTCTTTCGCGGCGCACGAGCGAGATGTCGAGCGTCACGAACGCGGGCGAAATCGTCGGCACGATCGCGTACCTCTCGCCGGAACGCTTCCTCGGCAAGATCGCCGACGCGCGCAGCGATCTCTACAGCGTCGGCGTCGTGATGTACGAAGTCTTCACCGGCACCGTGCCGTTCAAGAACGAGTCCGACGACCTCGTCGCGGTGATCTTCGCGCACGTCAACGAGCCGCCGGCGCCGCTACGCTCGATCAACCCGGCCGTGCCCGCGCCGATCGAACGCATCGTGCTGCGGCTCCTCGAGAAGGATCCGGAACGCCGCTACCCCTCCGCGCGCGACGTGATCGTCGACATTCGCGCCTTGCTCGGGCTCGACGCACCGGCCACGCCGCAATCCGGCGCCACGCGTCCGGCCGGCACGCCGCCGCCGACGCCCGGTCCGGACCCGCGCCCGACGAGCGCGAGCGCCACGTCGGCCGAGGTCGAAGCGCGTTCCGTGCTCGAGCGCACCTTCGGCAACACGCAAACGCTCAACGAAGGCTACGCCAATACGCTCGCCGGGATGCTCGCCGCGCGCAAGCGCGACTGGACCGAAGCGACGCGCACCTATTCGCTGGCGCTCAAGGCGTTCGCCGACGTCGGCAACCAGCTCGAACACGCGAAGACGGCCCTCAAATACGCCACGATGGTGCTGGCGAAGGCCACAGAGACGGAAAAACCCGACCGTCACGAAGTCGAGAGCGCGATCGAAACGCTGGGTCGCGCGTTGCTCGTGTTGCGCGCGCGCAACTTGAACGCCGAGTCGGAAGACGGGGAGCGCGTGCTCTACGCGCTACAGCGTTTGGGCGTCCGGCTCCGCAACTAGATGTCGGCAACGTCGAAACCGACCCTCCGGCGGTCCGTGACGCCGTGGGGCTCCTTCTCATGGGGCTACTCGGACGTCGGTGCGGACATCTTCGTCGGCCTCGGCCTCGTGCTCGGGGCGGCCGCCGGAGCGTCGAACGTCGCGTTTCTGTTCGCCGGCATCGTGTACGTGTGCATCGGCCTCGCCTACACCGAACTCGCGGCGACGTACCCGGTCGCCGGCGGCGGACAGTACTTCGTGATGCGCGGGCTCGGCGACGTGTTCGGCTTCATCGCCGGCTGGGCCGTACTGCTCGATTTCACGATCGACATCACGCTCTTCGCGTGGTCGTGCATCGACTATCTCGGCCAGCTCGTGCCCGTGCTCACACTCGAACCGCACCCGTGGGTGCACTTCTTCGCGGTGTTCTTCCTGATCGCGGCACTGTGCGCGCTCAACGTGATCGGCGTGCGCGAATCGACGACGTTCAACGGCATCGTCAGCGCGCTCGACGTGATCAGCGAGACCTCGATCCTCTTCTTCGGCTTCTTGTTCGCGTTCAATCCCGAGCTGCTGCTGCACACGATGACCGTCTACTGGCCGACCACGAACAATCTGCTGCTCGGCGTGTCGTTCGCGATCATCTCGTTCGTCGGGCTCGAATCGATCTCGCAAGCGGCGCAAGAAACGCAGCGGCCCGCGTCGATCATCCCGCGCACCTCGATCGGACTGATCCTCACCATCCTGATCTACGCGCTGGCGTACGCGAACCTCGCGCTGGGCATGACGCCCTCGCACCCGGTGCCGCTCGATGCGAACGGCCACACGCAGCAGTTCTTCCAATATCTCGGCAACAACGACAACAACGGCAAAGCGGTCGCCGTGCTCGCCGCCAACGTGCCGTACTTCGGCGCGATCGCCGGACTCTACGTGCCCGTGCTCGGCGCGATCCTGTTGCTGATCTCGAGCAACTCCGGCGTCTTCGGCGCCTCGCGCATCGCCTACGCGATGAGTCGCTCGCGCCTGTTGCCGTCGGTGTTCGAGCGCGTGAACCGGCGCTTCCGCACGCCCGCCGTTTCGATCATCACCTTCTGCGCCATCGCGATCGTCGTGTTGATCTTCGCGGCGCTGCCGAGCCTCGACCCCGGAATGCAGGCGCTCTACGACCGGCTCTTCCGCGGCGAGGCGGGCATCGGGTTCTTGGGCGACCTCTACGCGTTCGGCGCCGCGACCAGCTACTCGTTCGTGTTCATCGCGTTGATCGCGCTGCGGCTCAACGATCCGCTCAGCCCGCGGAAGTTCCGCATCCCGTTCAACATTCCGATGACGTTCCGCGGTGAGCGCGTGCTCTTCCCGATCGTCGGCGTGATCGGTTTCCTCGGCATCTTCTCCATCTTGATCGACACGCTGATCACGCACGAGATCGGGCGCATCGCCGGGCCGACGTGGATCATCCTCGGCTTCTTCGGGTACATGGCCTACCGCAAGAAGAAAGGCTTGCCGATCTTCACATCGCGCCCGCACGATTGGCCGACGCAGCAGTTGGCGATCCTCAAGGACGCGGGAGAGCTCGAGCTGATGGACGAGTTGATCGAGAAGCTGCGCGAGCGCGGACGGCCGGTGGCCGTGCCGGGCGGGGTGAACGTGCCGTGAAGGTCGTTGCCGTCGCGCGCATTCGCGCGATCATCGGCGCTGCGTTCGCCGCGTTGGGCGCCGCCATCGCCGTGCGGCTGCTGCTGACACCCGAACCGTTTCAGCACAAGCTGCTCGGACTCGGCTTCGCGCTGGTGCTGATCGCGCTCGGCGTCGTGCGCGTGCGCGGCTACCTCGCGCTGCGGCGGATCGCCCCGTGACGCCGCATACGATCGCCGTTCACCCGATCGGGGTCGTGCTCGGCCTCCTGGTCGTGGTCGCGATCACGGCGACGATCTACTGGATGCTGCACCCGCCGCAAACGCGCGCCGACGTCGAAGCGAAGCAGGCCGAGACCGTGCTCAAGAAAATGGTCGGCAGCATCATCGTCGTGTTCTCCGAAGACATCCACTCCGAGCACATGATGGTGCTCGCCGCGCGACTCGCGCGCCGCGGCGTCGCCGACCTGCTGGCGGTCTACGTGATCGAAGTTCCGCTGATCCTCGCCGAGGGCGCGGAGATGCCCGATGAAGATCGCGCCGGGTTCGACATGCTCGCCACCGCCGAAGTGATCGCGCAACACCACGACGTGCAACTGCGCACCGAAGTGCTGCACGCGCGCTCGGTGAGCAGCGGCGTGCTCGATCTCGCCAAGCGCGAGAACGCGAACCTGATCGTGCTCGGTTCGTATCGCGAGGGCAAGTACAGCGGCGCGCCGCTCGGCCGCGCCATCGAAGAGATCGCGACCCGGGCGAAGTGCGACGTGCTGATCGGCGTTCCGGGCGCCTACGGCACCTTGCTCAAGGAAGAACCCGGCGACGAGGTGCCGATCAAGAAAGGCTCCGCCGCATCCGTTCGACCACCTCGCTGAGCACGGCGGGCGGCGTCCCGAAATTCAACCGCACGCAGGCCTCGCCGGCCGGACCGAAGTCGTGGCCGCGACTGAGCGCCACGCGACCGCGCGTGAGGAAGACGTCGACGGGCGCTTCCGCGAGATCCAGGCCCCGGCAATCGAGCCAGGCGAGATAGCCGGCCTGCGGCGGATCGTAGCGCACCGCCGGTAGCGCATCGGCGAGCAGATCGCGCACGAGCACGCGGTTGCGATCGAGCGCGACGAGGAGGTCGCGTAACCACGGCTCGCCGCGGTCGTAGGCCGCGATCGCCGCGACGACGCCGAGTTGACTCGGCTCGGAGTGGATCGCGGCCAGGCGCGCGCGCATCGCTTCGGAGCCGGCCACGATCGTCGCGCACTTGAGGCCGGCGATGTTCCACGCCTTCGAGGCCGACCACAACGCGACGGCGTCGGCGAAGCCCATCCGCGCGCTCACCCGCAGGAACGGAACGAACACCGCCTCATCGTAGGTGAGCGGCGCGTGGATCTCGTCGGCGATGACGGTGACGGCGTACCGCTGCGCGAGCTCCACGATCCGCTCGAGCTCCGCCTCGCCGAACACACGGCCGAGCGGGTTGTGCGGCGAGCAGAGCACATACGCGCGCGCGCCGCCGGCGAACGCCGCTTCGAGGCCGGCGAAATCCAGGTGCCAACCGGCATCGTCGCGCAGCAGCGGCACGTCGCGAACGGCGGCGCCTACGGCGCGCGTCACGCGGAAGAACGGCGGGTAGACGGGCGAGTTGATCACGACCGGCGCACCGGGTGCGCCGATCGCGCGCAACACCTCGGTGAGTGCGGCGATCACGTCGGCGGCCGCGCTCACGTGCGACGGATCGATCGTCCAGTCGAATGCGTCGCGCACATAGCGCGCGAACGGCGCGACGAGCCGGCGCGGCGTGGCGTAGCCGGTGTCGTCATTCGCGATCGCCTCGGCGAGCGCGGCGCCGATCGCGGGTGCGAGCGTGACGTCCATCTCGGCGATCCATGCGGGCAGCACGTCGGGCGGATACGCCGTCCACTTCGCGCTCGAACGCGTGCGCAGTTCCGCCAGCGTGACGCCGTCGAAGGGCGAGCTCATTTGGCGAAGACGCGCTTGCGGATTTCCTCGGCCATGACCGCGAGCAGGATCACCGCGCCGAGCACGATGTCTTGCGTGTACGAATCGATGCCGATGAGGTTCATCACGTTGTTGAGCACGCCGATCAAGAGCGCGCCGAAGAACGTCGCGACGATGCTGCCTCGGCCACCCATCAACGAGGTTCCACCGACGACGACGGCCGCGATCGACTGCAGTTCCGAACCGATGCCGGTGTTCGGCGAGCCCGATTGGAATCGCGCCATGAGCAACATGCCGGCGAGGCCCGCGCACGCGCCGGAGATCACGTAGACGAGCGTCTTCACGAGCGCGACGTTGACGCCGGCCAAGCGCGCCGCTTCCTCGTTGCCGCCGATCGCGAGCACATAGCGCCCGAAGCGCGTGCGGTTGAGCACGATCGCGAAGACGACGACGACCGCGATCATCACGGTCACCACCCACGGGATGCCCGGGAGGCCGAGCGGCGCGAGCAAATCGTGGAGCGCATAGCCCGTGCCGAGCGTGGTGAACGCATCGGAGTTGAGCGGAACGGGCCGGCCGTTGGCAAGGTGGAACGCAAGCCCGCGCGCCATCAGCATCATCGCGAGCGTGGTGATGAACGGCGGCAGGTTCAGACGCACGACGGGCAGCGCGTTGATCAGTCCCGCGCCGCCGCCGACGGCGATGCCGACCAGCGTCGTCACGAGCACGAGCAGCGGTCCGCTCAGGCCGCTCGCGTTGGCGAATTGCGCCATCACGACGCCGGTCAGCTCGATCAACGAGCCGACGGAGAGATCGATCCCGGCCGTGATGATCACGAACGTCTGGCCGACGGCGAGGATCGCGTTGTACGTGATCTGCCGCAGCACGTTGGTGAGGTTGCCCGCGGTGAGGAAGTCGCCGCCGGTGAACGCGTTGACCACGATCACGAGCACGACGAACGCGACGATCGCGAGCGCGATGCGCACGATCGGGCGGTTCATGCGGCCACCCCCGCCGCGGCCGCGATCACGCGCGCCGGCGTTGCGTCATCGCGCGCGAATTCGGCCACGATCGTGCCGGCGCGCACGACCAGCACGCGATGCGCCATGCCGAGCACTTCGGGCAGCTCGCTCGAGACCATCACGATCCCCGCGCCGCGCGCGAGCAGCTGCAGCATCAGCGCGTAGATCTCGGCCTTCGCACCGACGTCGACACCGCGCGTCGGCTCGTCGAACAGAAACACGCGCGCGTCGCCGGTCATCCACTTCGCGAGCACGACCTTCTGCTGGTTGCCGCCCGAGAGGTTGCGCACCGTCTGCTCGCTCGAAGGCGTGCGGATGCGCAGCTCGGCGATCTCGGTGGTGGTGATCGCCAGTTCGGCCGCGTGGTCGATGAACGGCCCGCGCGAATAGTCCGCGAGGTGCGCGAGCGTCGTGTTCTCGCGCACGTTCATGCCGAGCACGAGGCCCTGCGCCTTGCGATCCTCGGTGATCAGCGCGATGCCGGCCTCAATCGCCGAGCGCGGACCGCTGACGCGCACCACGCGTCCGTCGACCGCGATCTCGCCCCCGGTCGGCACGTCGGCACCGGCGATCGCGCGTACCGTTTCAGTGCGACCCGCGCCGACCAATCCGGCGAGCCCGACGATCTCGCCGGCGCGCACCTCGAACGAGACGCCGTTCACGTTGACCGCCGCGCGCAGATCGCGCACGGCGAGGCGCACGGGCGCATCGCTCGCCACGGGCGGCAACGCGGGGAACTGCGCATCGAGCGGACGGCCGACCATCAAACGCACCATCTCGGCCTGCGGCATCTCGGCAATCGGCCGCGTCTCGATCGCCTTGCCGTCGCGGATCACGGTGATGCGGTCGGCGATGCGCGGCAGCTCCTCGAGCCGGTGCGAAATGTAGACGAACGCGACGCCTTGCGCCTTCAGCTTCGCGATCAGCGCGAAGAGCGCATCGGTCTCGCGATCGGTCAGCGCGGCGGTCGGCTCGTCCATCACGATCAGGCGCGCGTGACGCACCAGCGCCTTCGCGATCTCGGTGAGCTGTTGCTCGGCGACCGAGAGCCGGCGCGCGGGCCGGTCGAGCGGTAAGCGGATGCCGAGATCGCCGAGGATCGCGCGCGCGCGTTCTCCGGCCGCCGCGCGGTCGAGCAACCAGCCGCGCACCGGCTCGATGCCGAGCACGATGTTCTCGATCACGCCGAGATCGGGAACGAGGTTGAATTCCTGATAGATCATGCCGATGCCGAGCCGCTCGGCATCCTTCGGTCCGCTCATCGTCACCGGCACGCCGTCGACCGCGATCGAGCCGCCGTCGGCGATATGCGCGCCGGCGAGGATCTTCATCAGCGTCGACTTGCCGGCTCCGTTCTCACCGACGAGCGCGTGCACTTCGCCGGCGCGAACGTCGAGCGAGACCCCATCGAGCGCGCGCACGCCGGGGAACGACTTCTCGATCCCGGTCATGCGCAGCAGTGGTGCGTCAGCTATTTGGCGTCGGCTTTCGTGAACGTGCCCACCGGCACCGCGATGCGCTTGGGCACCGGCTTGCCGGCGAACCAGAGGGCGATCGTATCGATCGTCTTCGCGCCGATCTGGTCGGGATGCTGGATCGCATCGCCGTACATCGTGCCGGCCTTGATCGCGGCACGCGCTTCCGGCGTCGCGTCGTAGCCGATCACCGCGACCTTGCCCGTCATCCCCGCCGCATCGACGGCCGTCGCCGCGCCCAGCGCCGAGTCGTCGTTGATGCCGAAGATGCCCGTGAGCGCCTTGTGCGCCTGGAGGATGTCTTCGGTCGCGGATGACGCCTTGGCCCGCTCGCCACCGCCATCGATGTCGGCGACGACCGTGACGCCGGGGCACGCGGTCAATCCGGCGCGGAAGCCCTTGACGCGATCCTGGACGCTCGTCACCTCGGGCTCGTCGAGGATGGCAACCTGGCCCGCGCCGTGCAGCGCCGCGCACATCAGCTTGGCCGCCTGCGCGCCGCCCTGCACGTTATCGCTCGCGATGTGCGAGACGACGGTGCCCTGACTCGACGTGTTGGCGATGTCGGCGGTGAAGACGGGGATGCCGGCCTTATTCGCCTCGACGATGGCCGAGCCGATCGCCTGTGAGTCATACGGCGTGAGCACGATCGCCGCGACCTTGCGCGAGATGAAGTCTTCCACCTGACTCTGCTGCTTGGCGTTGTCGCGGCTGGCGTCGACCACGTCGACCGTGTAGCCGTGCGTGGCGGCTGCGGACTTCATGCCCGACTCCATGTCTTGATAGAACTGCGCCTCGCGGTTCTGGATGGAGACGCCGATCGTCTTTCCACCCGCCGGCGCGCTCGCGGCGGGTGCGGTCGACGCCGTTGCCGAGCCGCCGGAACCACCGCTTCCACTCGAGCACCCGGCGGCAAAAAGCAGCGCGCACGCGCCAACGGCAAGACGTTTCATACCGCCCTCGGAGTTGTCGCAGGCCCGTATCAAAGCCCTGCGACCGTCGCGCGCCGTCTCAGATGACAGGACTTCTCAAGTACGGCACCTGTCCACATGTGCGCCCCGACGGCAGGAATCGTCGTCGACCGCTCGGCGGGGTGCCGAGCCACAATGCAAGCGTTGCCGGCGACGGAAAACCCAACCGGGCGAATGCGTGTCCGCCGGGCCCCCGGGATCGCGCAAGCGCCCATCCGCTGCGCATTTCGCCGTATTTTTCGGAAAATTGCCGCCGTGCCGCTCCACCCGGCGCGCCGACCGCTCGCGCGACGCGAGCTGCGTACCATACGAAGCCGTGCGTCGATACGGTACGCTCCCGCGCGCTCGGTGAGACGGCAGACGGCAACTGCAGGTGTCCCGATTTTCACGCGCCCGTGCGGAAAATCGTCGGAACGCGGACGTTATCCACAGCGTGGGGCGACGCGTCTGTGCAAGCTGTGGAGAGGGATTCTCAAGACGCATCTTGTCGGAACGTCGCTTCGTCGCAGGTGATCGGCGTGCTCTCCTGTGCGCTCGCGTGCGCGATGAACGGCGTCGAGGGACTCATCGTGCGGGTGGAAACCGACACCGCCGCCGGCACGCCGTCGCTCACCATCATCGGCCTGCCCGACCGCTCGCTGCACGAGTCGCGCGACCGCGTTCGCGCCGCGCTGAGCAACGCCGGCTACGCTATGCCGCCCGGCCGCCTGCTGGTCAACCTCGCGCCCGCACACGTTCGGAAGGAGGGCCCGGGCTTCGATCTCGCGATCGCGCTCGCGCTGCTCGCGGCCGACGGCCAGGTCGCACCCGAAGCCGCGGGCCGGTTCGTGGCGATGGCCGAGCTCGCCCTCGACGGCAGCCTCCGTCCGGTCCCCGGCGTGTTGCCGATGGCGATCGCGGCGAAGCGCGCCGGGCTCGGCGCGGTGATCGTCGCCGAAGCGCAGCGTGACGAAGCGACGCTGGTGGACGGCATCGCGGTCTACGCGGTCGACTCGCTCACCGATGCCGTCGCCGTGGTGCTGGGGAACGGCGACAAATTCCGCGTCGGGCGGCGGACCATCGTCGACGAGCCGGAATCGGCCGACGACTTCGCCGACGTGCGCGGGCAGCTCACGGCCAAGCGTGCGCTCGAGATCGCTGCAGCCGGCGGCCATAACGTGTTGCTCGTCGGGCCGCCCGGCTGCGGCAAGACGATGCTCGCGCAGCGGGTGCCCTCGATTCTGCCGCCCATGACGCCCGACGAATCGCTCGACGTCACCGCGGTCTACAGCATCGCGGGGCTGCTCGGCCCGATTCCGCGCATCGTGCGCACGCGGCCGTTTCGCTCGCCGCACCACACCGTGAGCCGCATCGCGCTCGTCGGCGGCGGCGCGTTGCAGCCGCGGCCGGGCGAGGTCACGCTGGCCAGCCGCGGCGTGCTCTTTCTCGATGAGATCGCGGAGTTCTCGCGCGGCACGCTCGAGGTGCTGCGGCAACCGCTCGAAGACGGCGTCGTGACGATCTCGCGCGCCGCCGGCAGCTGGTCGTTTCCCGCGCGCTTCTCGCTGATCGCCTCGATGAATCCGTGTCCGTGCGGAATGCGCGGCGATCGCAACGCGGATTGCCGCTGCGACGACGCGGCGGTGGAGCGCTATCGCGCGCGCCTCTCGGGTCCGCTGCTGGACCGCATCGATCTGCACGTCGGCGTCGCGCGCGTGCCGTTCGAGGAGCTCGCGCGTTCGGCACCCGGCGAATCGTCGGCGACGATCCGCGCGCGCGTGCTCGCCGCGCGCACGCGCCAACGCGCGCGCAACACGCTCAACGCACACTTGCGCGGCGCGGCGCTCCGCGCGCACGCCGCGCTCGACGCGGGTTCGATGGCGCTGCTCGAAACCGTGATGTCGCGCGAACGCATGAGCGCACGTAGTTACGATCGCATCCTGCGCGTCGCACGCACGATCGCCGACCTCGCGCACAGCGACGCGATCGCGCGCGACCACCTCGCCGAAGCGATCGTCTACCGGCGCGCCGTGTGAAGCCAACGATGGCTCGACGTGTGGGCGAGCACAGCGCCTCAGACGGCAACCGTGGTCCAAGCGAGAGCAAGCCTCGCAATAATCGGCTATGTGCCGCGACAAGCCGTTACTTCACGTTCGTTTCAAAGACGCCTAGGAACATGCCGCTCGTGTCATCGACCTGACCAGTCCAGCCATTCATGCTAGCTCGCGCTATGACGCCATGGTCTGCTGAAAATTCACCCCAATAGATGAGATCGTGAGGCCGATATTCGCGAGAGCCCATCTGCCACCGCAGCGAACCGTCAACATTGTAGCGATACAAATTTCTCGCTGGCTCTGGAGCCGACGACGGATCTAAGACAACGAGTTCTCCATCTTCCGATCCGGAAACGTGCCAGATCGGCCCGATGCACGTCCTCGTGACGCCGTCTACCGAATACGACCGATTGTCGCTCCCGATTTCTATCCGCGCTTCGGTCCAAGGAAGGATGATGACCTTCGCCTTGCCAGTCGAATCGTATTTCGTCACGCTTCGAAACCGACGGCTCGGGAGGGTGAGATCAAGGACTACATGATCTCCGCGCGTGTCAATCTCGACAAAAGCATCCCGCAAATCCACCGACCGGCTTCTATTCTCGGCATCTTGGGCGTTACCAAAATACATCCGCGAACCCGAGAATGTTACTCGCATCTTGTCTCCCCTTAGGGAAAGGCCACCGGTTGTTGGAAAACGGTAGGCTTCGCGACGGCGAACCGCCCCTCAAGATGGAGGACGTGGAATTCGGCGGTCTCGTATTTGAGCGCGAAGTGTCGGGTAAGCCCATGTCTGCGTCCGCCTTATGAGCGTCTCCCCTTTTCCACGAGGATTTGGCGTTGCGTTTTTCCTCGCGGTTCTGTGCGTGTTTCCAGGCAGCCTCGTCATCGCAACCTTGTTTTCGAATGGGGGTACCTGTTCGCTATACGACGAGTCGATTAATCTTGCCTTAGGTAGCGTTTTGAGCCTCGGGGCGATCCCGTTAGCGATGTTCGTCGTCGCGGCTGCTGTTGCATATGTTGTTTGCGTGAATGCTTGGCTGCGCGGCTTCAAGATCCTAACAGCCGGCGTGATTATTGTTGCCCTCGCAGTCGGCGTTCTGACTTCCCATCATTCTGGAGCAGGCGGCTGTATTCAACTACCGTGAGTCGATAGAATTGGAAGAGCAGAGGTTCGGCGACGCAGTGACCCGGGCATAGCACCTCCAAACGAAAGCTGCTTAGCGCTAACGCGGCGGGTCCCACGCCTTGGCGCGGCAGACGTCGAGGACTCGGCGCTCGCCTTGCACCGTGCAAACGACGAGATAAACGCGACGCTCTCTAACGATCAGCAGCGCCTCGGTGAATAGAGCTTGCTGTTCCTCGACTGCACCGCTTTGTGCAGTCGCCCGGGATGACGGAACGCACGTTCGCGGCACGAGCCGTTACGCCGGGGCCGCCTGCTGATCGCGTTTATGACACCGCATCGGTCGCTTCGGTGACGGCGACGTGGCCCGCGCGCCACGTCGCCTCACGCCGGCTGAGGTGCGCGGCGAGTCGCGTGGCGAGATCGTGCACGCTTCCGCGCGCGATGGCGCGTCCGACGATG
>Ga0116228_10000271_pt1 | contig 37688 bp, 34 predicted proteins | sample S1TSphfallax_2_FD_89694 | JGI IMG/M metagenome (GOLD analysis project Ga0116228, IMG submission 89694) | Host-associated microbial communities from peat moss isolated from Minnesota, USA - S1T2_Fc - Sphagnum fallax MG | ecosystem: Host-associated > Plants > Peat moss > Unclassified | place... | reverse complement strand
GCGCGGCGAACCGCGCGCGCTGGCGCGTGGCATAACGCGCTGCGAGAGCGGAGCGGGCGAAGCGCTCGTTCGCGCACTCTACGATCGAGCCGGGCGCGCGCTGACGGTCGGTCTCACCGGGCCACCGGGCGTCGGGAAATCCACGCTGACGGCGGCGCTCGTCACGCACGCGCGGCGGCTCGGCAAATCGGTGGGCGTGATCTCGGTCGATCCGAGTTCGCCGTTCTCGCGCGGCGCGTTGCTCGGCGATCGCATCCGCTTGGCCGAGCACTTCACCGATCCCAAGGTGTTCATCCGCTCGATGGCCAGTCGCGGCCACCTCGGCGGCGTCGCCGGTGCCACCGCCGACGCGACGACGCTGATGGATGCGTTCGGCTTCGACGTCGTCTTCGTCGAGACGGTCGGCGTCGGTCAATCGGAGATCGAGATCGCGGAGATCGCCGACACGACGCTGGTCGCCTTGCAACCGGGGTCGGGCGATTCGGTGCAGGTGCTCAAGGCGGGCATCCTCGAGATCGCCGACGTGTTCGTGGTGAACAAACGCGATCACCCGATGGCGCTGCAATTGCAACGCGAGATCCGCTCGATGATGGAGATGCTCGACTACGGCGGCTGGGTGCCGCACCTCGTTGCGACGCAAGCACTCGAGGGGATCGGCATCGACGAGTTGTGGACGGCGATCCTCGCGCACGACGCGTACTTGCGCGACTCGGGCGAACTCGCGGCGAAGCGGCGCGCGGCGTTCGAACATCGGGTGCGCGGGCTCGTGCTCGGCGCGCTCGAGCGGCGCGTCGACGCGCGCGTGAGCGGGCTCGGGAGCGAACGCGATCCGTATGCCGCGGCGCACGACGTGCTCGACGGCTTCGGCACCGCGATCGCGGGCGATGCGCCGCCGCGCCGCGCGGGCGTGCGCGCGACGGTGAAGGGGCTCTAGCGTAGCGTTTGGCCAATGAGCCGCGACGATGAACCAGAGAGTCGGATTCGTGGGCGTGGGTCGCATGGGTGCCAACATGGCGCGCCGGTTGAACGACGTCGGCACGACGGTGAGTGCGGTGTACGACGTCGACCGCGAGCGGGCGCGCGAACTCGCCGGCGAGATCGGCGCGATGGCGGTCGAGACGCTGGCCGCGGTGACGGCCGCGAGCGACGTCGTGATCACCGTCGTGACCGACGATGCGGCGATGCGCGGCATCTACGCGACGAGCGGCGATTCGCTGCTCACCGGTGCGGCCGGAAAAATTTTCATCAACGCGGCGACGATCACGCCGCGCGTGCACGTCGAGGTCGACGAGCTGATCGCGCAGGCCGGCGCGCGCGCGATCGAGGCGTGCATGGCGAGCTCGATTCCGCAGGCGCGCAACGGCCAGCTCTACCTGATGTGCGCGGGCGACGAAGCAGCGCTCGCGGCGGTCGAGCCGCTGCTGCGCTCGATGTCGGCATCGATGCGCTGGATCGGCGGACCGGGCACGGCCGCGCAGGTCAAAGCGCTGGTGAACATGCTGATGAACATCAACACGGCGGGCCTGGCAGAAGCGCTCGGACTCGGCGATGCGCTCGGCCTCGATCTCACGATGCTGCGCGAGGTGTTCTCGCAGACCGGTGCCAATTCGCGCGTGCTCGAGACCGACGGCATCGACATGCAGAACCGCGAGCACGAAACGTACTTCTCCGCCGCGCACGCCGCCAAGGATTCGGGCATCGCGCTGCAGCTCGCGCACGACGTCGGCCTCGATCTCCCGCTCGCCGAGGCGACGAAGGATCAATACGATCTGCTCGTCGCCGACGGTCTCGGCGAGATCGATAAGTCGGGCATCGCCGAATTGACGTTCCAGGATCGCCGGCCGGTCAACGTGAGCGACGGCTGATGGCCAGCATGACCCGGTCCATCGCGCTGCCCGACGGTGAGACGACGACGCTCGAAACCTGGGGCACGAGCGGGCCGATTCTCCTGTGCGTGCACGGCATCGCGAGCTCGCGGGCGTCGTGGAAACGCACCGCCGACGCGCTGGCCGACACGTACCGCGTCTGCGCGTACGATCAGCGCGGGCACGGTGATTCGGCCAGCATCTGGGGACCGATGACGCTCGATCAATCGGTGGCCGATTGCACCGCGGTCGCCGACGCGATCGGCGAGCCGGTGCGCGCGCTCGTCGGGCACTCGTGGGGCGGCGCGGTGGCGCTGCTCGCCGGTCCGAAGATCGCGACGGCCTCGGTCGTGGCCATCGATCCGATGATCCATCAAGCCCCGGGCCGGTGGTACGACGACTTCGTGCACGATCTCGAGTCGCTGCTCGCGACGCCCGCCGAGCGGCGCGTCGACGCCGTGCGCACGGCGTTCGCGTCGCTGCCCGCGGTCGAGATCGACGCGAAGATCCACGCGCTGCGCAACATGTCGATCCGTCCGATCGTGCGCCTCGGCGAACAGAATCGTGCCGACATGGGGTTGTGGGATCTGCGCATCGAGCTGCGCCGCTACCCGCTGCCGCTCTTGCTGCTGCTGGCCGATGCGGCGGAATCGGTGGTGCTGGCCGAGGATCTCTGGATCATCAACGAGACCCTCGGGCCGAACGCGACGATCGAGGTGTTCGAGGGCGAAGGGCACACGCTGCACCGCACCGCGTTCGACCGCTACATCGCCTCGTTGAAGTCGTTCCTCGCCTAGCCGCCGAAGGGCGAGCGACTGTGGCAAAAATGGTCTCGTCGGGGCGCACCGGGCCGGGCGCCGGTGCCGCCGATCGTACGATCTCCGACGTGCCGCTCAAGCCGGTCTACGGCCCCGCGGACACGGCCGGAATCGACGTCGAGCGCGATCTGCCGCCGCCGGGCGAGTACCCGTACACGCGCGGGATCCACCCGAACATGTATCGCGACCGGCTCTGGACGATGCGCCAGTTCGCCGGTTTCGGCAACGCGCGGCAGACCAACGAGCGCTATCACTTCCTGCTCGCGCAAGGGCAGATGGGACTTTCGGTCGCCTTCGACATGCCGACGCTGCTCGGCTACGATTCCGACGCTCCCAAAGCGCGCGGCGAGGTCGGAAAGTGCGGCGTCGCGATCGATAGCGTGCGCGACATGGAACTGCTCTTCGCCGGGATCGACATGGGCGCGATCACCACGTCGATGACGATCAACGGCCCCGCCGCGATCGTGCTCGCGCAATACATCGTGGCGGCGGAGAACAAGGGCATCCCGCGCGCCGCGCTCGGCGGCACGTTGCAGGCCGACATCCTCAAGGAATACATCGCGCAGAAAGAGTGGATCTTTCCGCCGCGCCCGCACGTGCGCATCATCGTCGACATGCTGAAATTCTGCACCGAGCAGATGCCGAAGTGGAATACGATCTCGATCTCGGGCTACCACATTCGCGAAGCCGGATCGACCGCGGCGCAGGAGCTCGCGTTCACGCTGGCCGACGGCTTCGCGTACGTGGAGGCGGCGATGAAAGCCGGTCTCGACGTCGACGCGTTCGCACCGCGGCTGTCGTTTTTCTTCAACTCCCACATCGACTTTTTCGAGGAGATCTGCAAGTTCCGGGCGGCGCGCCGGATCTACGCGCGGCGCATGCGCGAGGTCTACGGCGCGCGCGATCCGCGCTCGTGGACGCTGCGTTTCCACACGCAGACCGCCGGCTGCAGCGCGACCGCGCAACAGCCCGAGAACAACATCGTGCGGGTCGCCTACGAAGCCATGGCGGCCGTGCTCGGCGGCACGCAGTCGCTGCACACGAACTCGATGGACGAAGTGCTCGCGCTGCCGACCGAAAAGTCGGTCGAGATCGCGCTGCGCACGCAACAGGTGCTGGCCTACGAGACGAACGTGACCAACGTCGCGGATCCGCTCGGCGGTTCGTACTTCGTCGAATCGCTCACCGGCGAACTCGAACGCCAGGCCGAGGACTACTTCCGTCAGATCGCCGAGTTCGGCGGCGTGATCGAGGCGATCGAGGCCGGCTTCTTCCAGCGCGAGATCGCCGACGCGTCGTACCGCTACCAGCGCTCGCTCGAGACCAAAGAGCGCGTGATCGTCGGCGTCAACGCCTTCGAGCGGCCCGACGAGCGCCGCGACATCGACCTGCTCAAGATCGGCCGGGAGATCGAACGCGGTCAAGCCGAAGCCGTCCAAGCCCTCCGGAGCGAGCGTGACCCGGAGCGCGTCGCCGCGGCGCTCGCGGCGCTCGGCCACGCCTGCCGCGGGAGCGAGAACGTGATGCCGCCGATGATCGAGGCGTGCCGGGCGCTCGCGACCGAAGGCGAGATCGTCGAAGCGATGGTCGCCGTGTTCGGCCGGCACGTGGAAACGGCGGCCTTCTAGTCCCCGCCCTGACGGGCTACGCCCACGAGCCGTCGAACGAGGCATGTCGTGGAATCGGGGATCGGGATGACGGTGGCCGCACGGCCGCTGCGCGTCATCATCGCGAAGGCGGGGCTGGACGGCCACGACCGCGGTGCGAAAGTCATCGCGCGGGCGCTCCGCGACGCCGGGATGGAAGTGATCTACACGGGGCTCTTCCAGACTCCCGAGCAGATCGTGCAGACGGCGATCCAAGAAGATGCCGACGGGATCGGGCTCTCGATCCTCTCCGGCGCCCACATGACGCTCTTTCCGCTCGTCGTCGAGCAACTCGCCGCGCAGCAGGCCGGCGACATCATCTTTTTCGGCGGCGGAACGATCCCGGCCGACGACGCCGCCGAGCTCAAGCGCATCGGCGTGCGCGAGATCTTCACACCCGGCGCACCGCTCGCCGACATCGTCGCGTTCGTCGAACGCGAATGCGGGGAAAGACGCGCCCACCTTGGCTGACCAACGACCCATTCGCACGCGCATCGCTCCGTCGCCGACGGGCGATCCGCACGTCGGCACCGCCTACGTTGCGCTGGTGAACTACTGCTTCGCCAAACAGCACGGCGGCCAGTTCTTGCTGCGCATCGAGGATACCGATCAGGTGCGCAGCACGCCGGAATCCGAGGTGGCGATCCTCGAATCGCTGCGCTGGCTCGGCCTGCGTTGGGACGAAGGCCCCGACGTCGGCGGCCCCAACGGACCCTACCGGCAGAGCGAACGGACCGCGATCTATCGCACCTACATCGACCAGCTGCTCGAGGCCGGCCACGCGTTCCGTTGCTTCTGCACGCCGCAGCGACTCGACGAGATGCGCGAAGCGCAGCGGATGGCGAAGATCGCGCCGCGGTACGACGGACGCTGCCTTGCGATTCCGCTGGCGGAGTCGGTGGCGCGCGCGGCGCACGAACCCTACGTGGTGCGCATGCGCGTGCCCGACATCGGCACGGCGGTGGTCGACGATCTGCGCCGCGGACGCGTCGAATTCGACTGGTCGACCGTCGACATGCAGGTGCTGATGAAGTCCGACGGCATGCCGACCTATCACCTCGCCAACGTCGTCGACGATCACCTGATGGGCATCACGCACGTGATGCGCGGCGAAGAGTGGATGTCGTCGGCGCCCAAGCACCTCTTGCTCTATTCGTACTTCGGTTGGGAAGCGCCGAAGCTCGTGCACTTGCCGCTCCTGCGCAATCCCGACAAGAGCAAGCTGAGCAAACGCAAGAACCCGACCAGCATCCTGTTCTATCAGCGGCTCGGCTACGTGCCTGAGGCGCTGCTGAACTTTCTCGGCCTGCTGATGGGGTCGGCGACGAGCGGCGAGGAGATCCTCTCGCTCGACCAGTTGATCGCCAACTTCAAGATCGACAACATCTCGGTCGCCGGCCCCGTGTTCGACGTGCCGAAACTCGATTGGCTCAACGGCAAGTACCTGCGCGATCTGCCGCCGGGCGAATTGTTGGAACGACTGCTCGCGTGGTCGGGCGGACGCGACCGGCTCGCGCAAATCGTCGATCTCGCGCAGGCGCGGATCGAGCGTCTGAGCGACGCCGCACCGCTGCTCGCGTTTCTCTACGCGGGCCGCTTGTCGCCGGCGCGCGAGGCGTTGCTCGCGGGCAGCAAACTCCCGCCCGACGACGTGCGCCGCGCGCTCGCCCTCGCGATGTGGGAGCTCGATGCGGTGCGACCGTTCGATCGCGCGATGATCGAGACGACGCTCAAGGGCGTCGGCGAGCGGCTCGAGCGCAAGTTCCGCGATCTCGCGCGCATCTATTACGTCGCGATGACCGGCAGCCCGACGTCGATCCCGCTCTTCGAGGCGATGGAACTGCTCGGGCGCGACCTCTGCCGCGAACGCTTCCGCAACGCGCTCGACGCGCTCGGCGGCGTGACGTCGGCCGAGGAACGCGCCTGGCGCAGCCACGATCCGCACGCCGGGGCCGCATGACGCGCGCGATCGTCCTCGCGGCCGGCAAGGGTACGCGCATGAAGTCGGCGCGGCCCAAGGTGCTGCACGAGATCTGCGGCCGCCCGATGCTCTGGCACGTGCTCGAAGCGTTGCGCGCATCGGGCATCGCCGAGATCGTCGTCGTGACCAGCCGCGAACTCGAGCCGCATCTCGCCGCGTTCGGCGTGCAAAGCGTGGTGCAAGAGCCGCAGCACGGCACCGGGCACGCGGTGCAGATCGCGCTGGCGGCGCTCGACGCGCGCGACGACACGCTCGTGGTGGCGAACGGCGACATGCCGCTCGTCGATCGCGCGCTCTTCGAGGACGTTCAGGCGGCGGTCGATGCCGACGCGGGCACCGCGCTCGCGCTCGTCACCGCGAAGATGCCGCTGCCCTCGAGCTTCGGACGCATCGTGCGGCGCGGCGCGACGGTCGAACGCATCGTCGAGTTTCGCGACTGCACCGCCGCCGAGCGCGAGATCGATGAGATGAACGCCGGCATCTACGCCTTCGACGAGCGCGCGCTGCGCGCGGTGATCGGGCGCCTCTCCGACGACAACGCGCAGCGCGAATTCTACCTGACCGACACGATCGCGCTGCTGGTCGGCGAATCGCGGCGGGTCGTTCCGGTGCAGGCTCCCGACTACCGCGTGACGCTCGGCGTCAACGACCGCATCGAACTCGCGGTCGCACAAGCGGCGATGAACGAGCGGCTGTGTCAGGCGCACATGCGCAACGGCGTGACGATCGTCGATCCGGCGACGACGTACCTCGAGCCCGGCGTCACGATCGGCGCCGACGCGGTCATCGCGCCGAACACCGCGATCGGCGGCGGCACGACGATCGGCGAGCGCGCGCGCATCGGCCCGAACACGCGTCTGGTGAACGCGCGCATCGCGGCCGACGTCGCGATCTGCGAGAGCGTCGTGCTCGATACGGCCGTCGCCGCCAACGCGACGATCGGCCCGTTCGCGCACCTGCGCGGCGACAGCGACGTCGGCAGCGACGTGCACATCGGGAACTTCGTCGAGCTCAAGAACGCGCGGCTCGCGGCCGGGGTGAAGGCGGGGCACCTCTCGTACTTGGGCGACGCGACGGTCGGCGAGAACACCAACGTGGGCGCCGGCACGATCACGGCGAACTACGACGGGGTCCGCAAGAACCCGACGACGATCGGTCGCGACGTGAAGATCGGGTCGCACACGTCGTTCGTCGCGCCGGTCACCGTCGGCGACGGCGCGCTCACCGGCGCGGGCGCCGTCGTCATCCGCGACGTGCCGCCCGGCGACCGCGTCGTCGGCAACCCTTCCCGCTCGATCGCCCCGGAGAAAACCGCGTCAACCTAGCCGTCTCGGAACCGCTGCGCAGTCCCTCGTACGTCTTCTTTTGGTGTACGCGCATCTGCACGACCATCGCGATCCAGATGATCGCGGTGTCGGTCGGCTGGCAGATGTTCGACCTCACGCACAGCGCGCTCGCGCTCGGCTTCGTCGGGCTCGCGCAGTTTCTGCCGCTGCTCGCGCTGATGCTGGTCGTCGGCCCGGTGATCGACCGCTACGACCGCCGGATGATCGCGCGCTGCGCCGAGGCGATCTCGGCGATCGCGTGCGCGGTGCTCTTCATCGCGACGGTCGGGAAATTCGCCCACCCCGTGCTGATCTACGCGATGGTGTCGCTCTTCGGCGTCGGCCGCGCGTTCGAACAGCCCGCGCTCTCGTCGCTCTTGCCGAACATCGTGCCGGCGGAGATGATCCCTGCGGCGACCGCGCGGATGTCGATGGCGCAGCAGACGGCGATCATCCTCGGGCCGGCGCTCGGCGGCGTGCTCTTCGCGATCAACCCGGGCATCCCGTACGGCATCGCGGCGGCCGGCTACGCGGGCGGCGTCGTGCTGCTCGCGTTCGTGCGCACGCTCGGCGTGCAACGCCCGCGTCCGCCGTCGTCGATCTTCGGCGGTCTCGCCTTCATGCGGCGCACGCCGGTGGTGCTCGGCGCCATCTCGCTCGATCTCTTCGCGGTACTGCTCGGCGGCGCGACCGCGCTCTTGCCGATCTACGCCGGCGAGATCCTGAAGACGGGTCCGTCGGGGCTCGGTCTGCTGCGCACCGCGCCGGCGGTGGGCGCGCTGATGCTCTCGATCTGGGTCAGCCGCCGGCCGATCCGCAAACACGCCGGACGGATCATGTTCGGGGCGGTGATCGCGTTCGGCATCGCGACGATCGTGTTCGGCCTCTCGCGCAACTTCGCGCTCTCGTTCGCGGCGCTCGCGCTCCTCGGCGCGTCCGACGTGGTCAGCGTCGTCATCCGCTCGTCGCTCGTGGCGCTGCGCACGCCCGACGACATGCGCGGCCGCGTCAACGCGGTCAACTCGCTCTTCATCGGCACCTCGAACCAGCTCGGCGAGTTCGAGTCCGGCCTCACGGCAGCGTGGCTCGGCCCGGTCCCGGCGGTCGTGATCGGCGGCGTCGGTTCGATCCTCGTGGCGCTGATCTGGGCGCGTCTGTTCCCCGAGCTCGCCCGTACGGGCGACCTGCACGAGCAGATCGACGCCGGCGCCGCGGAAGCGAACGAGGAAGACGCCGCGACGGCGTAAGCCTCCTTGCATCTGCGCGTGGGTTTGTGACGTAGTATGAAGCGTATGACGACGAATCGCGCTCGCTTCACCCTCGCGCTGGCCGTGGCGGCCGGCGTGTTCGCCCTCGGTGTGCCGCGCCCGGCGGCCGCCGCTCCGACCCAGACGGCGATCTTCGCCGGCGGCTGCTTTTGGGGCATGCAGGCCGTCTTCGGCGCGCTGCACGGCGTGAAGTCGACCATGCCCGGCTACAGCGGCGGCAACGCCGACACGGCGCACTACGAGCAGGTCAGCACCGGCACGACCGGCCACGCCGAATCGGTCGAGGTAAAGTTCGATCCGGCCGTGATCAGCTACCAACAGCTGCTCGACGTGTACTTCCGCGTCGCGCACGACCCGACCGAACTCGACCGCCAAGGTCCCGACGAGGGCACGCAGTACCGGTCGGCGATCTTTCCGCTCAACAACGAGCAGCGACTCGCCGCGGTCGCCGAGATCAAGACGCTCACCGACGAGCACGTCTTCGCGGCGCCGATCGTGACGAAGCTCGAGGCCTTCCACGGATTCTTCCCGGCCGAAGAGTACCACTGGAACTACGCCGCCCTGCATCCGAACGACCCGTACATCGTGATCAACGACCTGCCGAAGCTCGTCGCGCTGCGCAAGACCTACCCGCAACTCGTCGCGCAGCGATAAGGCGTCCGGCGCGCTCGCGCCGAACCTCGACACGTGGCGTTTTCGGCTCGCGTTTTGCTCGATAGCCGCGCTCCCTCGGGCGCGCGGCTGACCACGATGGAAGTGCGGTATCCGCGGTTCATCCACAGCGAGTTCATGACGCATCGCGTCTTCTCGCGCAACGCCGCGAGCTCGCGTGCGATCCCGATCAAGAAGATGATCGCGGCGATCCGCGAGGAGCCGGCGATGCCGGTGCATTGGGGCCGCAATCAGAGCGGCATGAGCGCGCGCGAAGCGGTCGAGCCGGAGATCGAAGCGCGGGCGCGCGCGGAATGGCAGGCGGCGCTCGACGATGCGTTGCGGCATGCGGAGCGGCTCTCCGATGCCGAAATCGATCTGCACAAGCAGCTGGTGAACCGGCTGCTCGAACCGTTCGCGTGGATCACGGTGATCGTCACGGCCACCGAGTGGGCGAACTTCTTCACGCAACGCGCACACGAAGACGCGCAGCCCGAGATCAAACGGCTCGCCGAGCTGATGCTCGAAGCGTATCGCGCGAGCGAGCCCGCCGACGTCGCCGCCGGCGCGTGGCATCTGCCGCTCGTGCAGCCCGACGAGCGCGATCTGCCCGACGCGTTCTTGTGCAAGCTCAGCGTCGCGCGGTGCGCGCGCGTGTCGTATCTCACGCACGACGGCAAGCGCGATCACGACCGCGACATCGAGCTCTACGAGCGGCTCCTCGGCGGCGGTGCGAACGGCCACTGGAGCCCCTTCGAGCACGTCGCGACGCCCGCGGCCGCGGCCGATGTCCGTTCGGCGAACTTCGTCGGCTGGGAGCAGTTTCGCAAACGCTTCCCCGACGAAGTTGCCGCGACGTTCCCCGACGACGCATACGCCGCCGCTCGCTAGGCGCGCGCTGTTCACTCGGCTCGCGCTGCTCGTTGCGTTGCTCGCGCTGCTGCTGCCCGGCAGCGCGCGCGCGCAGACGCACGAGGATCGCCACGTCACCGCGCTCGCGCCGCACGCGTTGCTCCGCACCTCGCCGGTCGTGCTCGTCAATCCGGTCGAGCAGCGCCGTGCCCGCGCGATCACGGATTACCAACAGGGCATGTTCGCCGGTTGGGCGCTCGCACCGATCGTCGCGTTCTTCTGGCTCTGGCAAACGGGCAACGCCGCGCGCCTGCGCGATTGGCTGCGGCGCCGTATTCGCACGCCCTGGATCGTGCGGGCCGCGTTCGGCGCGCTGCTCGGCCTGCTCGCAACGGTGGCCGCGTTTCCGTTCGCCTTCGCCGCGTATCGCATCGGCGCGGCCGTCGGGCTCACGCGTCAGCCGATTCCGTCGTGGGTGTTCGGCGAGGTCGCGCGCGCCTGCGTGATCGCCGCGTGCAGCGCGGTCGCGGTCGCGATCGTGCTGGAACTCGTCGACCGCACGCGCCTGTGGTACGTCGCGTTCATCGGCCTGCTCTACGTGGTCGTGCTCGGCATCGTGGCGGTCGAGCCGGTGCTCTTCACGCCGCTCGCCTCACCCGAGCGGCCGGCACCGGCGGCCATCGTCGCGCTCGGCGACGCGGTGGCGCGCGCCGTCGGCACGACGCCCGTGAGCGTCGACATCGCGCGCGAGGCGTCGCGCAGCGGTCTGAGTCCCGCGCGCACGTCGGGCCTCGGGCCGTTCACGCGCATCGTGCTCGACCGCGACGCGCTCGCGCGCACGACGACCGCCGAACGCACGTACATCCTCGCGCGCCAATACGCGCACGTGGTGTGCCACGACGTGCTGTGGCTCGCGCTCTCCGGTGCGTCGCTGTTCGTGCTGGCGGCCGCGCTCGCGGTGCTGGTGAGCGACCGCATCGGTTTCCGGCGCGACGACGACCCGCTCTCGCGGCTGGCCCTGGTCGGCACCTTTCTCGGCGTGACGGTGCTGCTGTTGCTGCCCGTCTACAACCGGATCGAGCGGAGGGTGGAGCTGCGGGCCGATCGCATCGCGGTGGCGGCGACCGGGGATCCGGCCGCGGCGGTGCGGCTCTTCGTGCGCACCGCGAACGACAACCTCGTGCCGTTGTGCGGCCGTCGCACCACGCGCTGGTACTTCGACTCGCGCCCGCCGCTCGGCGTGCGCATCGCCGCGGTCACCGGCCGGGCTAACCCGTGCCCGCGCTGACGCGTCGCCCTCGGGCCACGTGCAGCGTGCGGCGGCGCCGAGCGGATCAGATCGGGTAGATCAGCGAGTTCGGGATCAGCTCGCTATCGTAGATCGCGCGTTTCTCGGCAAAGCGCAGCGCGCCGTCGATCTCGACGATCCGATCGCGGAAGCGGCCGGTGCTGTAGACCTCGGTGAGCTCGCCGGCCTTCGTGCGGCTGACGAGATAGTTCGCCTCGACCACATAGCCGTCGTCGGCGGCGCGCATGCGGAAGCTCGAGACGATGTGGCGCTGATAGTACGGCTCGTGGAAGAGCGTGTTGGTGATGCCGTAGATGCGATCGCGCAACATGCCCTTGCTCTCGAACGCGAGCGCCGCGAGCGGGAGACCGCGGTCCTCGTTCTCGCGCGCCTTCACGACGTAGATGCAGTCCTCCACGAAGAGGTCGATCCAGGCGTCGTAGTCGCGTCCGTCGAGGGTCAGCACGTACGTCGCGTAGAGGTCCTCGATCGCGACGCGCGTTTCGAGCGATGGGCCGGTGGCAAGCACGATCAGATCTCCATCACGTCGCGATAGTAGGCGTACATCGAGCGGATCAGCGTCTCGGTCACGTTGTGATCGGCGCCGCCGGCGCCGGTTCCATCCAGCTCGCAGATCGTCGCATCGGATGAATCTTGCGTGAACCCGCGTTGCGAGAACTCGATCACCTCGCCGTCGTCGGCCGACACGTAGCCCGCCGGGCCGAAGAGGTTTGCCTGACGCAGGCGGCGCCGCGTCATCTCGGGCGTGTCGTCGGCGAAGCCGAAGTGCGTCCAGACGAAGTCGAACGCGCCGGGTCCGCGCGGAATGATGTGGCGCGTCGAGAGCGAGTTGACTTGCTGCTGGATGATGACGCTCGGGAAGAGCGTCATCATCGTCACGGTCGGACCGTTCCACCACGGTTCGACGACCACGTCGAGCACGCGATCGTCGTGCAGCTTCATGCTTTCTTTATAACTCGAGGTCGCGGACGCGGCAGCGCCGCCGCCGCCGTCGTTCTTCTCGCCGGTCATCACGGCGTGACGGCCGCGGTCGTCGACGATCATCGTCGAGCGCTGGTCCGCGCGCCACAGCCCGAAGGTGACGAACCACGTGTGCAAGAGTCCCGGATGATAGGGATCCTTGATGTTCTCTTGCATCAGCTTCCAGTTGCCCGGAATGCGCTGGCGCGAGTACCCGAGGATGGTGAGTTCGCGGCCCTTGAAGATGCGATCGAAGTAGAAGGCGACGTCGGCGCCGAGATAGTCGCGGAACGGTTCGACGTCGTGATCGAACGAGGCGAAGACGACGCCGCTCTCGACCGTCACCGCGAGTTGCGTGAGGTTGTGCTCGCCGAGCTCGAAGTCGGCCGGCATGCCGCCGTTGACGCGCCCGTTCTGTTTGAAGCCGTTGCGGAACGGCAGCCCGATGAGCTTTCCGCTGAGGTCGTAGCTCCACTGGTGATAGGGGCACACGAGCGTCTTGGCGTTGCCGGTCGCCGCTTGGCAGAACTGCACGCCGCGGTGCGCGCAGCGATTCTCGACGACGTTGATGTTGCCGTGACGGTCGCGCACCATCACGACCTGACGTTCGCCGATCGCGGAGCGCTTGAAATCGCCCGGATTCGGGATCTCGGCCGCGAGCCCGACGTAGCACCAGTGCCCGCGATAGAAGAGTCGGTCGAGTTCGCGCTCGTAGACCGCGCGGTCGGTGTAGATGCGGTACGGGATGCGCGAGATATTGCCGCGATCCCAGTCGACGTCGAGACGATCGGCGAGTTGCATGAAAGAAAGCTCCTGGACGATAGTATATCGCCGAAGCGCTATGTACCCGTTGAAGTGGTCGATGCCGGCCCGAGGCGGGTTCTAGGTGGCCGAGGCGGTGTTGACGCGGTTCTGCGCGGCGACGGGCCCGTCGCGCAGCCACGTCTCGATACCGTCGATGCAGCGGTCGACGATCGCTGGAAGCGCTGCCGTCTCCTCGGGTGAGAAGGCGCCGAGCACATGGCGGATCGCCTCACCGCTCTCGCGGTCGCGCCCGATGCCCACGCGCAAACGCGGGAACTCGGTGCCGAAGACCTCGATCAGCGACTTGAGTCCGTTGTGGCCGCCCGAACTGCCGTTGACGCGCAGCCGCAAGCGGCCGAAGGGGAGGTCGAGATCGTCGACCACCACGAGGATCCGCGGCGGCGGCACCTTGTACGTCGTGGCGATGCCGAGGGCGGGTGGACCGCTCGCGTTCATGTACTCGAGCGGCTCGACCAGCGCGATGCGCCGCGTTCGCTCGAGCGCCATGCGCGCGCCGCGCTTCTTGGTCCAGTCGTCGATATGCCAGCGCCGGGCCAGTTCCTCGAGCACGATGAACCCGATGTTGTGGCGGGTGCGCGCGTACTCGGACCCGGGATTGCCGAGCCCGACGATGAGCCGGTAGTCGTCGATCGGCGGCTATTCTCCGGTCGCGGGGGCCGCCGGGGCGGCTTCCGCCGGAACGGTCTCAGCCGCGTCCGCGCGGGCGAGTTCGATCGCGACGACGGTCGTTTCGCCGCCGGTGATCAGCGTGAAGCCGGCCGGAAGCGGAACCTGGCTTGCCAGGATGTGCCCGCCGATCTGCAGCGCGGAGACGTCGACCTGGAGCTCCTCGGGAAGTTTGCCGGCCGGTCCCTTGATCTCGAGCGCGTGGGTGACGGTGTCGAGCACGCCGCCGTCGTCCTTCACGCCCGGCGCCACGCCGACCGTGACGATCGGAACCGTCGCGTTGATCTCTTCGGTCTGCGAGACGCGCTGGAAGTCAGCCGCGATCGGGCGGTGCGAGATCGGATGACGCTGCACGTCGCGCAGCAGCACCGAGTCGTGCTTGCCGTCGATCGTCGCATCGACGATGTGGCTCTGGCCGCCGGTGGCGAGGAGATCGGCCAGGTCGCGCGACGTGACGGCGATCGAGAGCGGGCTGCCGTGACCGTAGAGGACGCCCGGGACGTTGCCCTCGCGGCGAGCGGCCTTCGCACCCGTGGTGCCGGTCTTGGCGCGCGTTTGGATCGTCAACGTCGTGACGCGTTCGAGTTTTGCCATGATCCGGCTCTCTTCTACACGGCGGCGGCGACTGCCGCCTCATTCCCGAAGTCGACGAACGAGGCGTCCTCGTCGGCGTGCAACGCCGCGTTCTCGGGATGCTCCACGAAGTCGTCGCCGGCGAAGAGTTCGGAGACGGAGCGGTTGGCGGTGATGCGCTTGATCGCGTCGGCCAGGATCTGGGCGATCGAGAGCTGCTCGATCTTGTTGCCGGTCCCGCCCGGGTGCGCGGATTTGGGGATCGTGTTGGTGACGATCACCTTGCGGATCGCCGAGGCGTCGAACTGCGCGACCGCATCGCCGGCGAAGATGCCGTGCGTGGCGAGGCAGTACACCTCGGTCGCGCCGCGCTTGAGCAACGCTTCCGAGGCCTTCACGAGCGTACCGCCGGTGGAGATCATGTCGTCGACCACGACCGCGATCTTGCCCTCGACGGCGCCGACGATGTGCGTGACCTCGGAGACGTCGGGTTCGGGCCGGCGCTTGATGATCACCGCGAGCGACGACTTGAGCCGCTTCGCGAAGAACTCCGCGCGCGGCACGCCGCCGGCATCGGGTGAGACGACGACGATCTTGTCGCCGAAGAGTTTCTCGTTGCGCAGGTGATTGCACATGTGCGGAGCGGCCATCAGATTGTCGACCGGGACGTCGAAGAAGCCCTGGATCTGCGCGGCGTGCAGGTCGAGCGTGACGATGCGCTCCGCGCCCGCGGTCTGCAGCATGTTGGCCAGCAGCTTGGCCGAGATCGGCTCGCGGCCTTTGGTTTTCTTGTCTTGCTTCGCGTAGCCGTAGTAGGGAATCACGGCGGTGATGCGATTCGCCGACGCGCGACGCAGCGCGTCGATCATCAGCAGCAGTTCCATCACCGAGTCGTTGACCGATCCGCCCCACGGCGTGCGGCACAGCGATTGGAGCACGAAGACTTCGGCGCCGCGAACGTTCTCGCGGATCTCGATGCGACATTCGTCGTTCTTGAAACGATCGACGAGCGCGTTACCCACGCGCCCCTGCATCTTCTTGGCGATCTCTTCGGCGAGATCGCGATTCGACGTTCCGCTAAAGAGCAACGGCGGCTGGATCATGGTGCCCCTTTCGCTTCCGGCGAGCGCCTGGGCGCGACAAAGGAAGCAATCAGAGGTTTCCGCGAGCCGGGCTCGTTCGCCCTGCGTCGCGGGGCCGCGGCCGGTACTGAAGTTTTGTTGAACGCGGCTTCGTCACGTTGAGCTACTTGTCGAATGACCGATCAACCCGGCGAAACTAGACTGCAGTGATGCCATCTCGGCGCGAATTTTGCTCATTGGTCGGCGCATCGCTGCTGCCGTTTTCCGCCGGGAGTGCGCCCGCGTTCGCCGCGGCCGCAAGCCCGGCGCCCGCGCTCGGTACCGTCAACTGGCAGGTGGGTTGGCTCAAGGGCGTCGCCTACGCCGGGTCCTATATCGCCGATACCCGCGGGTACTATCGCGCGCAGGGCATCGAGGTCGACATTCTCGCCGGCGGTCCGAACGTCGCCGTTCCGCCGCTCGTCGTCGCCGGACACGCGCTCGTCGGGCAGAGCACGATCGGGGCGCTCGCGGCCGCGCGTTCGAGCGGCGCGCCGCTCAAAGTCGTCGCCGCCTGGCCACGCAATCCGGAAGTCTTCATTTCGCTCGCGAGCAAGCCGATCCGCACGCCGCGCGAACTGATCGGCAAACGCCTCGGCGTGCCCAGTGCCGACCTCGTCGACGTCAAGGGCTTTCTCCAGACCAACGGCATCGCGCCCGATCAGGTGCAGTTCGTGCCGGTGCAGTTCGATCCGGCGCCGCTCGTGGCGGGCCAGGTCGACGCGTATCTGGGCTATTCGGTGAACGAACCGCTCATGCTCGCGATGCGGGGCGTGTCGACCTATGAACTGCACGTCGACGACTTCGGCTACTCCGGGCTCTTCCAGGTGTACTTCGTCGCCGAGTCGTCGCTGGCCGATCCGGTGCGGCGCGCGCAGCTGAAGGCGTTCTTCCGCGGTGAGCGTCTCGGGTGGCGCGAGTGCATGCGCGACCCCGACCTCGGCGTGCACCTGACCCTCACGAAGTACGGCTCGAATCTGGGACTCGATCCGAAACTGCAAGCGCTGCAAATGCGCGCGACCAACGCGCTGCTCGCCACGCCGGAAACGCACGGACACGGGTTGTTCTCGATGTCGCCGGCCGCGATCGAACGCTGCGTGGCCGTGTTGCAACGGGAGGGCATCCCGGCGCAGGCCTCCGATCTCTTCGATACGACGTTGCTCGACGAGATCGACGCGACGCCCGGGGCCCCGCGATGACACCCAAGAAATTTCACCTCGGCTGGTTCACGAACTTCGGTGCCGATGAATGGAACGATCCGATGGCCTCCGGTGGCGGATCGCCGTGGGACGGCGAGTTCTACATCGAGTTCGCCAAGGCGCTGGAACGCGCGTGTTTCGACTACCTGATGCTCGAGGACACGCTGATGGTGTCGGAGTCGTACGGCGGCAGCTCGCGGCTCTCGCTCAAAGGCGCGAACCAGGTGCCCAAGCACGATCCGTTGCCGCTCGCCTCGGCGATCGCAACGCATACGCGCCACCTCGGCATCGTCGCGACGATGTCGACCTTGGCCTATCCGCCCTTCCTGCTGGCCCGCGCGTCGTCGACGATCGACAGCCTCTCGCGCGGCCGTTTCGGCTGGAACATCGTGACGAGCGGCGAGGACCTCGCGGCGCAGAACTTCGGCCTCGAGAAGTTGCCCGAGCACGATCTGCGCTACGACATGGCCGATGAGTACATGGAGGTCGTCAACCGGCTCTTCGCGTCGTGGGAACCCGATGCAGTCGTGATGGATCGCGCGACCTCGACGTACGCCGATCACACCAAGGTCAAGCCGATCGATTTCAAGGGCCGCTGGTACTCGTGTCGCGGCCCGCTCAACACGGTGCCCTCGCCGCAGGGCCGTCCCGCCTACATCCAGGCGGGCGGCTCGTCGAAGGGGCGTGATTTCGCGGCCAAGCACGCCGACTCGATCGTGTCGACCGCGCAAGGCACGAAAGCGATGAAAGAATTCCGCGACGACGTCCGTGCGCGCGCCGCGAAGTTCGGCCGCAATCCCGACGACATCAAGCTGCTCTGGCTGTTCTCGCCGGTGATGGGCGCGACGGAAGCGGAAGCGTGGATCGTCAACGAGCGCGAGATGTCGCACGATCGCTTCATCGATCGCCGCCTCGCGCTGATGAGCGCGATCACCGACATCGACTTCGCTCAATTTCCCATGGACGAACCGCTGCCCGCGGGCCTCACCACCAACGGCGAGACGCACTCGCTCAAGCGGTTCGCGCAGGAGGGGAGCGGCAAGACGCTGCGTCAGCTGGTGATGGACAGCGGCAAATCCGGCTGCGTCGATTCGGTCGGCACGCCCGAACAGGTCGCGGCCCAGATGGGCGAGATCATGGCCGAGGTCGGCGGTGACGGCTTCCTGTTGCTCAACCCCGCCCAGCGGAACACCCGCCGGTACATCGCCGAGGTGACCGACGGCTTGATCCCCGCGCTGCAGCGGCGCGGTCTCGTGCGGACCGAGTACACGAAGAAAACGCTGCGCGAAACGCTGCTCGAGTTCTGACACGGTTCGCGCCCGCCGCGGGTTAACGAGAGGGCATGCCCAAATTCGAGCTGGTCACTCCCTATGCGCTCGCCGGCGATCAGCCCGCGGCGACCGACGCGCTGGCCCGCGGCGTGTTGGGCGGTGACCGCGCGCAGACCCTGCTGGGCGTGACCGGCAGCGGCAAGACGCTCGCGATGGCGCGGGTGATCGAGCTCGTCCAGAAGCCGACGCTCGTGCTCTGCCACAACAAGACGCTCGCCGCGCAGCTGTGCGCCGAGTTCCGCGATTTCTTCCCGCACAACGCGGTCGAGTATTTCGTGTCGTATTTCGACTACTATCAGCCCGAAGCGTACATCGCGCACACCGACACCTACATCGCCAAGGACTCCTCGATCAACGACGAGGTCGAACGGCTGCGGCATTCGGCGACCCAATCGCTGCTCACCCGGCAAGACACGCTGATCGTCGCGTCGGTCTCATGCATCTACGGTTTGGGCTCGCCGGCCGACTACATGGAACTCGCCGCCGACATCAAGGTCGGCGACACGATCGACCGCGACGACTTCTTGCGCAAGCTGATCGGCATGCAGTACCGCCGCAACGATCTCAACCTCGTGCGCGGCACGTTCCGCGTGCGCGGCGACACGCTCGAGTTCGTCGGCGTCGACGAGGAACTCGTCCATCGCATCGAGTTCTTCGGCGATGAGATCGAGGCGATCAACGTCGTCAACATCATGACCGGCGAGTACGTCGAGTCGAAGGACGAGCTGAAGATCTTCCCGGCCAAGCACTACATCACGCCCGAGGAGAAGCTGCGCCGCGCGATCGACTCGATCGAAGACGAGCTCACCGAGCGGCTGGCGTGGTTCAAGGCCAATGGCAAACTGCTCGAAGCGCAGCGCCTCGAGCAGCGCACGCGCTACGATCTCGACATGCTGCGCGAGGTCGGCTACTGCAACGGCGTCGAGAACTACTCGCGCCACCTCTCGGGCCGCGAGCCGGGGTCGACGCCGTTCTGTCTGCTCGACTTCTTCCCGCAAGACTGGATGCTCTTCGTCGACGAGTCGCACGTCTCGATCCCGCAGGTCGGCGGCATGTACGGCGGCGACCGTTCGCGCAAGGAGTCGCTGGTGGAGCACGGTTTCCGCCTGCCCTCCGCGCTCGACAACCGGCCGCTCACGTTCGATGAGTTCCAGAAGCACATCAACCAGGTGATCTACGTGTCGGCGACGCCGGCGACGTACGAGATCTCGAAGTCGCAAGCCGTGGTCGAGATGATCATCCGGCCGACCGGCCTCGTCGATCCCGAAGTCGAGGTGCGGCCGACGCGCCATCAGGTCGACGACTTGATGGACGAGATCCGCAAGCGCTCCGAAAAAGACGAACGCGTGCTGGTCACGACGCTCACGAAGAAGATGGCCGAAGATCTCACGGATTACCTGATCGAGAACGGCATCAAGGTGCGCTACCTGCACAGCGAGATCGAGACGCTCGAACGCATCGCGATCCTGCGCGATCTGCGCAAGGGCGAGTTCGACGTGCTGGTCGGCATCAATCTCCTTCGCGAAGGGCTCGATCTGCCCGAGGTGTCGCTGGTCGGCATCCTCGACGCGGATAAAGAAGGCTATCTGCGCAGCGGCACCTCGCTGATCCAGACGATCGGCCGCGCCGCGCGCAACGTCGAGGGCAAGGTCATCATGTACGCCGACGTCATCACCGAATCGATGGCGCGCGCGCTCGGCGAGACGAAGCGCCGGCGCGAACGTCAGGTCGCGTACAACCTCGAGCACGGCATCGAGCCGAAGTCGATCCGCAAAGAAGTGCGTGACATCCTCGCGCTCGTCGGCGGTGAGGGCGAGACGAAAGCCGCCGGCTTGCGCGGCGAGAAGCTGCCGCGCGACGTCGCGATGGCGATGTCGAACGACATCGAGCGCAAGATGCGCGAAGCGGCGGCGAACCTCGAATTCGAGAAGGCGGCGGCGCTACGCGACGAGCTGATCGAACTGCGCAAGCAGATCGGCGGCAACGAATCGGTGCTCTTCCAAGGCAAAGCGCCGAAGATCTTCCAGCACGCACTGCGGGAGCTCGTCGGCAGCTAAGGAACGCTCGCGGGCATGATGCTCGGCGCCCTCGCCACGCTCTTGCTCGCGCAACTCGCGGGCGAGGTCGTCGCGCGAGCGCTCGGGCTGCCGATTCCCGGGCCGGTGCTCGGGATGATCTTCTTGCTCGTCGCGGTGTCGCTCCGGCGGACGTTGCTCGCGGCGCTCGATCCGGTCGCGGGTACGCTGCTCGAGCACCTCTCGTTGCTCTTCGTGCCGGCCGGCGTGGGCGTGATGCGCTATGGCGCGATCCTGCGTGCGCACGGCATCGCGCTCGCGACCGCGCTGATCGTGTCGACCGTGCTCGGGATGACGGTCACGGCATTGGTGCTCGTCGCCTTCGAACGCCGCACGCGCATCGCATGACGCGGCACATCGGCGAGATCTGGGTCTATCTCCAAACGTCGCCGCTGCTGTGGCTGACGCTGACGGTCGCCGTGTACGCGCTCGCGGCGTGGCTCTACGGGCGCAGCGGCAGCTTCCCGTTGCTCCATCCGGTGCTCGTCGCCGTCGTGCTGATCGTCGCGCTGCTACGCGTGACGCACGTGTCGTACGAGCGCTACTTCGAAGGCGCGCAGTTCGTGCATTTTCTGCTCGGGCCCGCGACGGTTGCGCTCGCGCTTCCGCTCGCGCGCAACCTCGCGCACGTGCGGCGCTCGGTCGTGCCGATCGTCGTCGCGATCGCGGCGGGGTCGTTCGTCGCCGCACTCTCGGGCATGTGGATCGCGCACGCGCTCGGTGCCGATACCGACGTCGTGCTCTCGATCGCGCCGAAGTCGGTGACGACGCCGGTCGCGATGGCGATCAGCCAGCTGCTGGGCGGCTATCCCTCGCTCACCGCCGCGCTCGTGATCCTCACCGGCATCATCGGCGCCGTGCTCGCCGCGCCGCTCTTCGCGATCGTGCGCGTGCGCGACGAGCGCGCGCGCGGCCTCGCGCTCGGCACCGCCGCGCACGGGATCGGCACGGCGCGCGCGTTGCAAGAATCGCAGCTGGCCGGGGCCTTCGCCGGACTCGCGATGGGCGTCAACGCGCTTCTTTCCGCCGTCGTGCTGCCGTTGCTCGTGCCGTTGCTCGTCCATTAACCCAGGGCAAGCGGGAGGCGTGCGAGTCCCGCCTCCTCGGCGGAAAGTTTCCTTTCAGACGGGAGTCACATGTCGCAGGTTACTTCTCTTTTACAAGCAATTTTGATAAAGTTGCTTGCTTCCGACAAATGCAACTGTTGCATGTAGTCATGTAACGTAGAATAGGGGCATGGATACTTCACACATGCCCGCGGCCGGACGCGCGCACGATGCGATGGACTCGCTCGTCGCCGCCATCGCCTCGTTCTGTTCGCGTATCTTCTCCCGTCACGAGACGACCGAAACCGAAGTCGCCTTCAGCGACGAGTGGGAACGCAAACAGATCGCTCGCGAGTTTCATCTCAACTAAGTCACTGACCGAGAGGTCGTAACTGCCGCAAGCGTGCGGCGGGGAGCGCGTCAGGGTGTCGCCAACGGCGCCTCTGAAGAACATGCGCTCGTTTCGCACCATCCTCGCGTTGGTCGTCATCGCGCTGGCCGTCTCGACCGGGCGCGCGCTCGGCGATGTCCCGGACACGATCCCCGTGCTCGACCGGGCCGAGGTGCTGGTGCCGAGCGCCGAATGTCGCGGAACCCTCGCGCACATCGCGGCGCTGCCCGACGCCTGTTTCACGCCGGGCCGGGCGCTGCGCTCGCGGGGCGAGGGGACGCTCTGGAAACCGGCGACGATCTGGCTGCGCGTCGCCGCGCCCGCATCGCTCGCATCGCGGACGCCGTGGGTGCTGCTGGTGTCGACGTATGCGCTCGACGGCGACCTCGCCGTGATCGGGCGCGACGGGTCCACGATCGCGACGCAGCATTTCGGTTCGCTCGTCCCGGTCGCGCAACGGCCGTTCTTCTCGAACGATCTGCGCGTACCGTTGCCCGACCCCGTGCCGGCCGGCGCGAGGATCGTCGTGCGGCTTGCCGGCATCTACACGGTGCCCGACATCTTGCAGTTCCAGACCGTGGCGTCGCTCGACGCCGGCGATCGCGCCTCGATCGTCGCCGTCGGCCTGCCGTTCGCGTTTCTGAACGGCGGCGCGTTGACGATGGCGCTGTTCAACGTGATGCTCTTCGCGCTGTTGCGCCGCGCGATCTATCTGATCTACGCCGCGGCGATCGCCGCGCTCGTCTTCTATCAGATGGTCGAGTCGGGCGCCGCGTGGACGGTGCTGTGGCCGCAGCTGAGCGTGCGCGGCGACGTGCTGGTCTATGCGGCGTGGGTGCTCTACGTGGCGCTCATCGTCGCATTTGCGCGCCGTATCCTCGATCTGCCGCGCATCGCGCCGGTCATCGATCGCGTGCTGCTCGTCGCGTTCGGCGCCGTGATCGTCGACAGCATCGTCAACCTCCTGGTGCCGGACGCGTTGCAGCGGCTCGGCATCTACACGTGGCTCGATCCGGCGGTGACGGCGGCTATGGTCGCGACGATCGTGCTGGCCGGAGCGGTCGCGTGGCGCCACGGCGTCTCGGGCGCGCCGGCCTTCGTGATCGCGTTCACCGGATCCGCGATCGGCATCATCGTCTCCGATGCCGCGGCGTTCGTGCCGTCGATCGGCGCGACGGCGCCGATCGCCTTCATGCCGACGTCGTACGGCGTGCTCTGGGAGGCGATCTTTCTCGCCGCGGCGCTCGGGCAGCGCGTGCGCGACGTCGAGCACGCGGCGACGCAACTCTCGAAATTCGCGTTCAGCGACGGGCTCACCGGAATCGCCAACCGGCGCGCGTTCGACGATGCGATCGAACGCGAGTGGAGCCGGTCGCAGCGGGTCGGCGGAATGCTTGCCGTCGCCATCTTCGACATCGACCACTTCAAGGCGTTCAACGACCGGTACGGCCATCTGGCGGGCGACGAGCGGCTCGTCACCGTCGCGCGCGCGATCGCGTCGGCGGCGCGCCGTCCCGGCGATCTGGCGGCACGGTACGGCGGCGAAGAGTTCGCGTTGTTGCTGCCCAACACGACGCTCGATGCGGCGTTCGCGATCGCCGAGACCGTGCGGGAGCGCGTGGCGAGCGAGTCGGGCGAGGTGGAACTGACCGTCAGCGCCGGCGTCGCCGCCGCGCTCGCGCCGAGCGACCCCGCCATCCGGCAAGCGTTGCTGGTCTCGGCCGATGCCGCGCTGTACGCGGCGAAGCGGAGCGGACGCAATCGCACGGTGCGCTGGAACGCGCTGATCGGCGGAACCGGCGCGCGCGTCGTGGGCTAGGCCGTGGGGATCGGCGATGCGCGAGCGAACGATCGCACGATGAGTACCGCCGACGGCGATCCGAACGTCCGCCAGCTGGGCGTCATCCCATCACAGGCCTGGCAGGTCACGCCCGATCGCGTCGACATGACGCGACCGGCACGGCCGGTGCGCACGGTGGCGATCGCGGCCGAACCGCAGAACATCGTGATCGACGCTCACAAGACGGCGCTGTTGATCGTCGACATGCAAAACGATTTCTGCTCTGAAGGCGGCTGGCTGCACTCGCGCGGCATCGACATCTCGCCGAACCGCAAGCCGATCGAGCCGCTGGCGGCGTTGATCGCCACCTGCCGGCGAGAGCAGATCCCGATCGTCTGGGTCAACTGGGGCGTGCGCAAGGATCTGCTCAACATCGCGCCGTCGCTCCGGCACGCGCACACGCACGACGGCCGTTCGCCCGGTCTCGCCGAACCGGTGCCCGGCACGCGTTCCGAAGTGATCGCCTACGGCAGTTGGGGAGCGGAAGTCGTGGCGGAGATCAATCCGGGCAGCCAAGACATCCAAATCACCAAGCATCGCTTCAGCGGCTTCTGGGATTGCGAGACCGACGCGGTGCTGCGCAACCTCGGGATCACGACGCTGTTGATCGGCGGCGTGAACATGGACCAGTGCGTGATGACCACGTTGGAAGACGCGAGTTTTCTGGGCTACGACACCGTGCTGATCGAGGATGCGACCGCGACGACCTCACCCGACTACTGCGTGCAGGCCGTGCTCTACAACGTCAAACTGCTCTTCGGTTTCGTCACGCGGTCGGCCGCGATCATCACCGCGCTGCAGCCCGGCGCCGCCGGCGCATGACGTCCTGGCCCGGCGAATCGCCGGAATCGCGCATCCGGACGCTCGACATCGAACTCCCGCGCGTGCCCAAGCCGATCGCCAACTTCGTGCCCTGGCGCGTGGTCGGCGATCTCGTGTTCCTCGCGGGCCAGATCTGCGAATGGAACGGCGAGGTGCTCTATGCCGGCAAGGTCGGGTCCGATCACGCGCTCGAACCGGCGCAACGGGCAGCGCGCGTCTGCGGACTGAATCTGCTGGCCGCGCTGCGCGAATGCTGCGAGGGGTCGCTCGACCGCGTGACCGCGTGCATCCGGCTCGGCGGATTCGTGAACTGCACGCCCGAGTACGCACACGTTCCGCAGGTCGTCAACGGCGCCTCGGATTTGATGCATCAGGTCTTTGGGCCGGTCGCCGGCGCGCACGTCCGCACGGCCGTCGGCGTTGCTTCGCTGCCCCAGCGGGCGGCGGTCGAAGTCGAGGGCATCTTCCGGATCCAGCCACTCGTCGCCTAACCGTCCGAACACGCTCCGCGGAGGGACCGCCGCGCGCGTCGGCGGAGGGTAGGCGAATGAGCTGGCGAGTCGGAGTCGACGTCGGCGGGACGTTCACCGACTTGGTCGCGAGCGACGCCGCCGGTACGATGTTGCGTTTCAAAGTTGCGACCACGCCGCGCGCGCCCGAAGAAGGGCTGTTGGCCGCGCTGCGCGCGTTGCTCGAGCTGGTCGAGCCGGCCTCGATCGTGGCGCTGACGCACGCGAGCACGATCGCGACGAACGCGTTGCTCGGTCAGGTGCACTTGGAGTTGCCGCGCGTCGCGTTCATCACGACCGAAGGCTTTCGCGACGTGCTCGAGATCGGGCGGCAATCGCGCAGCAGCGTCTACGATCTCAACGTACGCCGCCCGACGCCGCTCGCGCGGCGTGAAGACCGACTCACGGTGCGCGAGCGCATCGACTACGACGGCAGCGTGCGCACCGCACTCGACGCCGCGTCGGTCGCGCACGCCGTCGCGACGATCGCCGACCGCGGCATCGCGAGCGTCGCGGTCGGTCTGCTGAACAGTTACGTCAACGACGCGCACGAACGCGCGGTCGTCGAGGCGCTGCGCGACGCGTTGCCCGCGGTCGCGGTAACGTCGTCGGCGGCGCTCGTGCGCGAGGAGCGCGAGTACGAACGCTTCTCGACCGCCGTCGTCAACGCCGCGCTGCTGCCGGTCGTGCGCGGCTATCTCGAACGGCTCGCGGCGGGGGTGCGCGCGCTCGGCATCACGGCGCCGGTGTTCGTGATGCAGTCGAACGGCGGCACCGCGTCGTTGCGCTTCGTCGCCGACCGGCCGGCGGCGCTCGTCGAGAGCGGCCCGGCGAGCGGCGTGATCGCCGCGGCCGCGGTCGGTGCGGCGATCGGCCGCGCCAACGTGCTCTCGTTCGATATGGGCGGCACGACGGCGAAGGCCGGCACGATCATCGGCGGTGCGCCCGAGATCGCCTACGAGTTCGAAGCAGCGGGATCGACGCACAGCGGTCGCGCGAGCAAGGGCAGCGGCTATCCCGTGCGCTTCCCGTTCGTCGATCTCGCCGAGGTGAGCGCCGGCGGCGGCACGATCGCGCGGCTCGACGAGATCGGCGTGTTGCGCGTCGGCCCGCTCTCGGCCGGCGCGGATCCGGGCCCCGCGTGCTACGGCATCGGTACGCAGCCGACGGTGACCGACGCGAACGTCGTGCTCGGCCGGCTCAATCCGATCGCGCTCGTTGGCGGGACGTTCCCGATCGACGCGGCGCGCTCGCACGACGCGGTGCGCAGCGTCGCGGCGCCGCTCGACGGCGACGTCGCGCGCACGGCGGCCGGCATCGTCGCGCTGGTCGACGCGGAGATGGCCAAGGTGCTGCGCATCGTCTCGGTCGAGCGTGGCCTCGATCCGCGCGACTTCACGTTGATGGCCTTCGGCGGCGGCGGTCCGCTGCACGCCTGCGCGCTCGCGGTCGATCTCGAACTCACGCGGGTGGTGATCCCGCGCTCACCCGGATTGTTCAGCGCCCTCGGCCTGCTCGCGGCCGACGTGCGCGCCACGCTCGCGCGATCGTTCGTCGCGCCGCTCGACGCCGCGACCGCGGCGGAAGCCGGCCGCATCGCGCACGAGCTCGTCGCCGAAGCGCGCGCGCAACTGTACGCGCAGGAGGTCGCGCCCGATGCGATCCGCGCGCTCGTCGAGGTCGACCTGCGCTACGCCGGGCAGTCGTTCGATCTGACCGTTCCGCTCGACGGCGACGCGGCCGCGCTCGCCGCGGCGTTCCACGCGCGGCACGAGCGACGCTACGGGTACGCGGCGCGCGACGAGCGCGTCGAGATCGCCGCGGTGCGCGTCACCGCGACCGGCGCCGGCGGCGCGCTGCCGGCGGCGATTCCGCCGGGCGGCGACGCGGCCGCGGCGCGCGTCGGCGAACGGCGCGTCTGGGACGCCGGCACGTTCGTCGCCGCGGGCGTCTACGATCGCGAACGGCTGGGCGCGGGTGCAACGCTCGCGGGCCCGGCGGTCGTCGAACAGTACGATACGACGACCTGGATTCCGGGCGGCTGGACCGCATCGGTCGACGCCCAGGCCAACCTGCTGCTCGAACGGACCGCTCCCGCATGATCGCCACCGGCCACGACCCGATCACGACCGAAATCATCGTTTCGGGCTTGCTCTACGCAAGCGAAGAGATGGGCATCGCCGTGCGCAACGCGGCCTACTCGCCGAACATCAAAGAGCGTCTCGATCACTCGTGCGCGATCTTCGATCGCGATCTGCGACTGGTCGCGCAGGCCGAGCACATCCCGGTGCACCTCGGCTCGCTGCCGTGGGGGTTGCGTCGCACGCTCGCGCGCATCCGCGAGAACGGCGAGACGATGCAGCCCGGCGATCAGTGGGTGGTCAACGATCCCTATCTCTCCGGCACGCACCTCAACGACGTGACCGTCATCCGTCCGATCTTTGTCGCGGGCGAGCTGTTCGGCTACGCGTGCAACAAGGCGCATCATGCCGACGTCGGCGGCATGGTGCCCGGATCGATGCCGCCGAACGCGCGCGAACTCTTCGCCGAGGGCTTCATCATGCCGCCGATGCGGCTGATGCGCGACGACGCCGTCGTCCCCGAAACGGTCGCGCTCTTTCGCGCCAACTCGCGCACGCCCGAAACGCGCAGCGGCGATCTGCGCGCGCAGCTCGCGGGCAACGTCACCGGCGAGCGGCGCGTGCACGAACTCGTCGCGCGCTACGGCGCCGGCGTCGTCGCCGATGCGACCGCGCGCGCGATCGAGGACGGCGAGCGCCGCATGCGCGCAGCATTGCGGGCGTTTCCCGACGGCGTCGTCGAGATCGCCGACGTGATGGAAGATGCAAACGGCGAACCGACGATCGCGCTGCGGCTGCGGTTGGAAAAACGCGGCGACGCGATGACGCTCGACTACACCGGCACGTCGCCGCAGCTGCCGATGCCGCTCAACGCCGTCGAGGGCGTGACGCTCTCGGGCGTGTACTACGCGATCCGCGCGTTACTCGCGGCCGATATCCCGATGAACGACGGCGTGTTCCGCCCGATCGCGGTGCACGTGCCCGAGGGCACGCTGCTCAACCCGCGCCGCCCCGCGCCCGTCTCGGCCGGCAACGTCGAGACCTCGATGCGCAACGCCGACCTCGTGCTCGCCGCGCTCGGACGCCTCGCACCCGAGCGCGTTCCCGCGCAGAGCGGCGGCTCGATGAATAACGTGATGATGGGCGGCGTCGACGAACGCGGCGCGCCCTGGGCATTCTATGAGACGAACGGCTGCGGCATGGGCGCGCGGCCCGGCGCCGACGGCGTCGACGCGATTCAGGCGCACATGACGAACACGCTCAACACGCCGATCGAGGTGCTGGAGCGAACGTTTCCGCTGCGCGTGACGCGTTACGAGTACGCCGACGACACCGCCGGCGCGGGCCGCTATCGCGGCGGCTCGGGACTCGTGCGCGCGCTGCAAGTCCGCGCCGGGACGGCGACGATCTCGCTGCTTGCGGAGCGCCACGCGGTGCACCCGCACGGCGCGAGCGGCGGCGGCGACGGAGCGACCGGATCGCACGCACTGATCGCGGCCGACGGCACGGCACGCGCGTTGCCCGCGAAGACGACGCTACAGGTGAATGCCGGCGAGACGCTCGTGGTGCAGACCGCGGGCGGCGGCGGCTACGGCGCGGTCGCGCTGCGCGATGCGCGCGCGATCGATCGCGATGCGGCCGACGGCATCGCGACGGCGAGCTGATGCAGGCGACGGTCGTGCCCGGCATCATGACGTGGTCGCGCTGGCAGCCCGATCGCGCGATGTTCTTCAACTCGTGGCTCGTCGCGACCGATGCGGGTCACCTCGCCGTCGATCCGCTCGCGCCCGACGCCGAGGATCTCGCGCAGATGGACGCGCTGCCGATGCACGCGGTCGTGGTGACGAATCGCGATCACGAACGCGCCGCCGCGCTCGTCGCCGAGCGCTACGGCATCCCGGTGTTCGCGCCCGAACCCGACGCGGATGAGATGCAGGTGCCGGTCGCGCGTCGCTTGCGCGACGGCGACGACGTCGCGGGCTGGCGCGTGCTGATGTTCGCGGGCTTCAAGACGCCGGGCGAATTCGCGCTCGTGCGGCGCGGCGTCGCGATCACCGGCGATGCGTTCTGGGGCGTGCCCGCCGGTGCGCTGCGGCTGATGCCCGATGAGAAACTCGCCGATCCCGCGCGCGCTGCGCTCTCCGCGCGCCGGCTGCTCGAGGCGAACGTTCGCCATCTGCTCGTCGGCGACGGCATGCCGGTGTTTCACCGCGCGTTCGAGGCGCTCACGGCGATGCTGGACGCACGGCCGGACGTGTTCGTGCGCCGCATCAACCTCGATGAGGTCGTCGTCGAACGCGACGTGGCGCCGCTGCCCTTCACCGCCGCCGCGGCCGACGTCGGGCGCATCATCGGCGCACAGCGGCTCGGCTACGCGTTCGGCCGGCTCGAACCGGGCGAGGTCTATTGCCCCTACCACTGGCACACGCGCGAAGAAGAAGCGCTGCTCGTGTGGCGCGGGGCGGCGACGCTGCGCACGCCGGCCGGCACCTTCGCGGTTCGCGCCGGCGATCTGGTCGCATTCCCCGTCGGTCCCGGCGGCGCGCACCGGCTGACCAACGACGCGGAGGCAACCTGCGAGGTGCTGATCTTCGCCAACATCGACGCGGGCGACGCGTGCTTCTATCCGGACTCGGCGAAGGTGCTGGTCGAAGCGGCCGGCACGATCGTTCGCAGTGCCCCGGAGCTCGACTACTTCGATGGCGAGGTGCCGGCATGATGCGCGCGCTCGCCCTCGCATGCGCCGCGCTCGCGCTGCTCGCACCCGCCGCCGCGTCGAGTGCGAGCCCGTTACCGCGACCCGCGCACGTCGTCGTCGTGATCGAGGAGAACCACACGCTCGCGCAGATCATCGCGAGCGGTGATGCACCGTATCTTGCGAATGTCGCTCGCAGCGGCGCGCTCTTCACGCACGCCTACGGCGTGATGCACCCGAGCCAGCCGAACTACTTCGCGCTCTTCGCCGGGCTCACCGACGACAACGGCGACGGCTGTCCGGCGCGCGGTGTGCCCGTCGATGCGCCGAACATCGCCAGCGAATTGCTCGCCGCGCACTTCACGTTTGCGGCCTATTCGGAAGCGTTGCCCGAAGCAGGCTTCCTCGGCTGCGCGGCCGGCACGTACGCGCAGAAGCACGCGCCGTGGACGCATTTCACCAACGTTCCGCAGTCGCTGCATCGCCCGCTCGATGCGCTCACGTCGTTCGGCACGCTCGGCACCGTGACGTTCGTCGTCCCCGACGTCGACGACGACATGCACGACGGTTCGATCCGCGCCGGCGACGACTGGGCGCGCGAACACCTCGCGCCGTTGCTCGCGTGGGCGAACGCGAACGACACGCTCGTCGTGTTCACCTGGGACGAGGGTTTCGACGAACGCAATTCGATCCCGACGATGTTCGTCGGGCCGATGGTTCGCGCGGGGACCTACACCGAGCGCGTCGATCACCTGCGCGTGCTGCGCACGCTCGAGCAGATGTATGGGCTCGCGCCGACCGGCAAGGCGGCAACGGTCGCGCCGATCACCGACGTCTGGCGCTAGGCCCTAGAGGTCGCTCGCGAGGTCGACCGGCCCTTCGTGCGCCGTCCAGAGCCGGTAACCCAGGCGGCTCGACTCGATCGTGACGTCGTCGCGCGCGGCGCTCAGCTTACGGCGCAGCGTGCACACGTGCGTGTAGAGCCGGCCTTTGCACGCGACGAGATCGCCGTCGGGCCAGATCGTCGCGATGAAATCCGCGGTCGCGACGAAGCGCCCGTAGCGCAACAGCAGCATGTGGAGGATCGTCGTCTCGGTCGTGGTGAGGTGCACGAGCGTGCCGCCGAGCGCGACCAGTTCGACATCCGGGTCGAGCTGGATGCCGGCCGTCTGCAGCACGTTGCGTCGCGGACCATCGGGAAGCGCCACCGATGCCTGGATGTTGCCCTGCTCCACGGCAACGCTCGCGACGTTGTAGCCGTGACGTTCGAGAAGGCGGCGCAACCGTTCGCCCTGGAGATGCGCGTCGAGAACGTCCACCGTGTTCATCGCGTCGATCATTGCTCCGTCGGGAAGTCGAGATGATCGTTCTACGTGTCCGGCGGCGGATTAGTTTCGCAGGCGCCTATGGCGCAGCGCCGCGCGTCACGTCGGCGAGGGCCTGATCGAAGCGGGTGAGGGCGGAGTACCGGTGGACGTCGAGCAGGCTCTCCGAATCTCCGGCGCTGCCCCAGTCTTCGGTGAACGCGAGATCGTAGCCGTTCTCGGCGGCGAGGTGCTCGAGGCGCACGTCGTAGTTGTCCTCGGGATACACGAGCGCATAGATCGCGTGACCGAGATGATACTGCAACGAGGTGCGAGAGAGCGTGAGCTCGTGTACCACGTCGGCGTCGCTGAGCAGACGCAAGTCGGGCGGGTGATTCGCGGTGAGGCTTTGGATCGTCATGAGACCGCTGCGCGACATCTCGAGCAGCTGCGACCACGTCGTGTGACGTTTGCCGTGCGTGGTGAGCCCGACGAAGTTGCTGTGGACGAACATCGTCGCGGGAAAGCGATAGCGCTCGAGCAACGGGAACGCGTTCTCGTAGATGCCGTGACCGTTGTCGTCGAACGTCAAGACGAGCGGCCGAGCCGGCAACGGCGTACCGCGTTCGAGGTGCTCGCGCAACGCTTGGAGCGTCACGACGTGGAAGCCGCCGCGCGCGATTGCGGCGAGTTGCGTACGGAAGGTATCGAGCGGCGTATCGAACCAAACCTCCTTCGGACCCGCGACGATGTCGTGCCACACGATGACGGCGACGTACGGCGTCCGGCCGCCGGCGTTGACCTGCGGTAACTCGCCCTCCGCAGCGCGTACGGGCACCGCGACGAGCATGAAGACCATCAGAGCGATCGAGGCGAGGAAGCGATAACCCATGAGAGGCGCTGTTGTTGCACGCGCGCGGGCTCTTCCCCGTTCGGCCGCGGTCCGGCGCGCAACGATCGTCGCCGGGTGCGTCGTCCTCTTCCTCCTCGCCGTCGCGGTCGCCGCGCGCGACGCGATCGAGCGCGCGTACATCGAGCACGTGATGGTCTCGGCGCTCGACGGCGACGTGACGCTCGGCGCCTTGCACCATCGCGGCGATCTCACCGTGCTCGACGGCGTGCGCATCCAGACGCCGCGCGGCACCACGATCGTCGCCGATTCGGTCAGCTATCGCGCAACGGGTGAGAGCTGGGAGTTCACGCCGGCCGGATTGCGCGTGACGGTGCCGCGCGCGACACTCGACGCGTCGGACGCGCCGAGCATCGTCGCGGCGGCGCACGATCTCGGCATCGAGCGCGCGACGATTCACCTGCGCAACGCCGGCGTCGATCTGCTCACCGAGAGCGGCACCAAAGCGGTCGAGATCGCCGGCATCGACGGCGACGTGCACGCGGGCCGGCGCCTTCTCTACGCGCTCACGGGCACGATCGTCGACGATCTCGCGCCGCTCGGCGCATCGACGTTCAGCGCGCAGAGCGCGGTCACCGGCGGCCGCGCCGTGCAGACGTTCAGCGCCGCCGAGTTGCCGCTCAGCGGCATCGGCGCGTTGCTCGGGGGCGGCGGCATCGCGTTCCACGGCGGCGTCGCGCACGACGTGCTCGCGACCGACGACGGACGCTTCGGCGCGACGATGCGCATCGAGGGGCTGACCGTCGACTTCGGCACCACGTCGATCGCCGACGTTCGCGGTTCGCTCACGATCGTGCCCGACGGACTCGGTTCGGCCGGGCTCGATGCGACGCTGATGCCGGCCGGCATTCCGCTTGCGCTGACGGGCGAGGTGCACGACGTGCGCGATCCGCTGCTCGGTTCGCGCGACCTCGGCATGATCGCCGCGATGATCGAACGCATCGGCGTGCAGCCGAACCTGCGGTGGTCGAACGTCGAGACCACGGCACCGGGCATCGTGTACGGCCAGTACGCGATGACGACGGCCGACGTGCCGCACGTCGTGCAGTTGCTCGCGATCGATCCGCACGAGCCGACGCTGCACTTCGACACCGCGCTGGCCGACGATCACGTGATCTCGACCGGCGCGCGCACGACCGATCTCGGCCTGCGCACGCACGCGGTCGCCGGCGTGAACGGCGACTACTTCGACATCGGCCGCACCTACGAACCGCAGGGCCTCCTCATTCGCTCGGGCGCACTCGTGCACGGACCGACCGATCACGAAGCGCTGATCTTCGATCGCGCCAATCATCCGACGTTCGCGCGGTTCGGTTTTCACGGTACGGCGGTCGACGGCGCGCGCACGTATCCGGTGTCGCTGTTCAACTCGTGGCCGACGCGCGAGAGCGCCGTGATCACGCCCGACTACGGCAAGACGCTGCCGGCGGCGCCCGGCGTCTCCTTCGTTGCGTTGGAACCGCTCGCCGGAACGACGTATCGCGTGACGTCGGTGCAACCGGTGCTCGCTCCGCTGCCGGTCACGTTCGGCCTCGGCATCAGCGACGAGCTCCACGAGCCGCTGCCGCGCGTCGGCGACACGATCGATCTGCACTACGCGCTCGATCCGTCGGTCGCGGGCGCCTTCGCCGGCATCGGTTCGGGGCCGCTGTTGCTGCACGACGGCGCGTGGTACGAGGACAAGCACGCGCCGGCGCCCGACGAGCGCGACGTGCAGTGGCCCGTCGTCGCGTTCGGCGTGCTCGGCGACGGCACGCAGGTGCTCGTCGCGGTCGACGGCCGTCACCCCGAGCGCTCGATCGGCATGACGCGGCCCGAATTCGCGCAACTGCTGCAGCGCTTCGGGGTGACCGACGCGATGGCGCTCGACTCGGGCGGTTCGGTGACGATGGTCGCGCGCTCGCCCGGCGCGCACGACGTCACGCTGCACAACGTGCCCTCCGACAACAGCTACGAGCGCTACGTATCCGACGCGTTGCTCGTCTACAGTTCGGCGCCCGAAGGTACGATCGTCACCGCGCCGCGACCGCACGTGGAACCCTCGCCGGTCGCGAAATGATCGCGTTTCCCGCCGCCCTCGCGCCGCCGGCGCCGTTTCCGCTGGTCGTCTCGCAAGCACACGCACCCGAGTTCGTCGCACCGGGCATCCGTCGCGACGAGTACCGGCTGATGACGAGCGACGGACCGCTGGTGATCCACGTGGTCGCGGTCGATCCGAACGAACCGACGGTGCGACTCGGCGCCGTCGTCGCGCACGATCGCATGATCTCGGCCGGTGAGACCGTGTCGTCGATGGCGCGGCGCACGCACGCGGTCGCCGGCATCAACGCCGACTACTTCGACATCACCAACACCAACCAACCGCTCAACGTGGTGGTGCGCGGCGGCGTGCTCGAACGCACGCCCTCGAAGCGCGTCGCGCTGACCGTCGCCGCCGGCGGCAGCGTCGCGATGGGGCCGGTCAGCTTTGCCGGCACCGCGACCTACGGCGCGACGCAACTGCCGTTGACCACGGTGAACGAGTGGCCGCCGCAGGGCGGCGCCGGTCTGCTCACGCCCGCCTACGGCGCGCTCGCGGCCGCACCGGGCGTCGTGGTCGCGCACCTCGAGCCGCTCGACACGATCGCGGGCACGCCCGGCACGTATCGCGTCGACGACGTCGGCCCGGCCCAGCCGGGTCCGGTGATCGGCACGACGCTCGGCTTCGGGCCGGCCGCCCTCGCGCGCGCGGCGCCGCCCGCGCCCGGCGACACCGTGCGCCTCGCGTTCGATACGACCCCGCCGGCCGGCACGCTGACGGCAGCCGTCGGCGGCGGTCCGCTGCTCGTCTCGGGCGGCGTCGCGGTCGCCGATCCGAACAGTCCGGCGCCCGAGGAAACCAACGTGCGCTTTCCGGTGGCGGGCGCGGCGCGCGAGCCCGACGGCACCGTGCTCTTCATCGTCGTCGACGGCCGCCGCGCGGCGGTGTCGATCGGCCTCACGCGGCCGCAGTTCGCGGCGCTGATGCTCGCGTTCGGCGCGGTCGACGGCATGGCGTTCGATTCGGGCGGTTCGGCGACGCTCGTCGCGCGCGTGCTGGGCGATGCGGAGCCGGCCGTGCTCAACGATCCGAGCGACGGGATCGAACGGCCCGTCGCCGACGGACTCTTCGCCTACAGCGACGCGCCGGCCGGCCTGCATCCGCATTTGATCGTGCGCCCCGCGTCGTTCGTCACCGTGCCCAACGCGTCCGGCGCCGATCCGGCCGTTGCGATGACCCGGTTCGCGGGCGCGATCGTCGACGATGCGGGCGGTCTCGTGCGTCGCGCGACCACGCTGCCCGTCGCGCTCGATCCCCTCGCCGGCGAGCACGTCGTCATCGTCCACGACGAGACGGGCACCTACGCCGCGCGCGTGTCGTACCGCGTCGTCGAGCGCATCGCGCGGCTCGCGATCGTGCCGGCGCCGGCCGATCCGCCCCCCGGCGGCGACGTGACGCTCGACCTGCGTGCCTGGGATGCCGCGGGCGATGAGATCCGGCTCGGCAGCGCCGCGACGGCGTGGACGATCGACGGCGTCGCGAGCTCGCATCCGCCGGCGCTGCGGATCGCCGGCGTTCGCCACGATTTCAGCGCGAGCGCGTCGCTCGACGGCGCGACGTCGACGATCGTCGTGCGCGTCGGATCGCATCCGGTCGCGATCGCGCAACCGGAACTCGCGCTTCCCTACGATCTCGGCGGCAACGCGCGAGCGCAGTACGCGAACGTCGCGATCGATCTGCCCGGCGAACCGCTCTCGTTCGGCATCGAGGCGTTCGGCGACGGCAGCGGCGTGCCGTTGCGCGCCGCGTTCGTGAATCGCTACGGTGAGAAGCACGCGCTCACGCTGGCGCGACACGTCGATTGGACCGGCTGGCAGCGGCTCACGATCGCGTTGCCGCCCGACCTCAACCCGCCGATCCGCCTGACCGCGATCTACGTGGTGCCCTCGCTCGGCGGGCCGCCCGTTCGCGCCGCGGGAATGCTGCGCTTCCGTTCGCTCTTCGTCATCGTCCCGGGGATGTCACCGTGATGCGCCGGCTCTGGCTGTTCGTTCTGCTCGCCGCAGCGTGTGCGCCGGCCGCCGCGGCGGCGCCCGTACCCGGCGTCCCGGTGCTGATGTATCATCACGTGAACGTGGTGACGCCGCGCGATGCGGTGGGGCGTTCGCTCACGGTCGAGCCGAGCGTGTTCGCCGCGCAACTCGCGTGGTTGCGCGACCATCACATCGCAACGATCACCGCCGATCAACTCGCGGACGATCTCGCGCGCGGCATCCATCCGCAGCACGTGATCGTCTTGACGTTCGACGACGGCTATCGCGATGCGGCGACGGTCGTCGCGCCGCTGCTCGAGCGCTACGGCGACCGCGCGAGTTTCTACGTGAGCGCCGGGTTTCTCGGCGACGGCCGGCACCTGACGTGGACGCAGTTGCGCGCGATGCGCGCGGCCGGCATGGAAATCGGGTGTCATGGAACGCATCACCTCGACTTGGCCACGCTCGATCGCGCGGCGGCGCAACGCGAGGTCGGGCGCTGCGTCGACACGCTCGCGAAGTATCTCGCTCGCCCGACCACCTACGCGTACGCCGCCGGCCGCTGGAACGCGACGACGCTCGCGATCCTCGCCGGCGAGCGGCTCAAGGCCGCTTGGACGGAGCGGCCGGGCACGGTCACCTCGCTCGCGGCGCCGTACACGCTGCCGCGCCGGCGCATCGCTCGCGACGCGGATCTGGCGTCGTTCGCCGCGCTCGCCACGCCGTAGACGAACGCGGCGGGCATGATTTCGTGGCCGCTCCGCTAACCTCGACCTCATGATCGCGGTTGTTCTGGCCGGCATCCTCGCGTTGACGACGCCCGAGCCGGCGTGCGCGGGGCCGGATATCTCCGTCACCGCGCTCCACGTGCACCTCGTGAAGGGCTCGGCCAAAGCGAACCTGCCCGATCGCTTCCTCATCACCGCCGATCTCTCCAACGTCGGAACGGCGGCGCAGCAACCGGGCATCGCGCAACGCGCCGAACTCGTTCGCGGTGGATCGGTCGTCGCGACGCAACCGTTGCCCTCGCTTGCGGGCGGCATCACGTATCCGCTGCAGTTTCGCGTGTTCCGCGATCCGGCGCAGCGCAAGGACCCGCTCCAAGTGCTCGTGCGGTACGTGCTCGACGAGCCGGGGAAGATGCCCGTCATGAACTGTTCGGGCGCGAACGACGAACTGCAGAAGATCTTCTAGATGCACGTGCGCCTCGAGCGGCGCGAAGGCGACGAATCGACGATCACGCTGGGCGCGCGCGTTACGTTCGCCGCCTCGCTCGCGCGACTCACGTATCCGACGCGCACCGGCGCGACGTTGCGCATCGACGGCGTGGTCGCGGGTGCGTTCGACGGCAAGCACGCGACGATCGACGTGCCGTGGCCCGGAGGCGAGCACGACCTCACGCTGACCGTGGAAGCGCGCTCGCTGCCGATCGCCGGATTGCCCGCGGGCGATGGCGTGCGCTGGCGCCTGATGCTGGCGCGCGCCGAGCAGACGCCGCACGCGGAACTCGGGATCGCCGTCTCACCCGCGGCGTACGGGGCGCTCGCCGGCGCCGCCGCGCACGAGCCGCCG
>Ga0116228_10000268_pt1 | contig 37934 bp, 26 predicted proteins | sample S1TSphfallax_2_FD_89694 | JGI IMG/M metagenome (GOLD analysis project Ga0116228, IMG submission 89694) | Host-associated microbial communities from peat moss isolated from Minnesota, USA - S1T2_Fc - Sphagnum fallax MG | ecosystem: Host-associated > Plants > Peat moss > Unclassified | place... | reverse complement strand
TATTTTCTTTTAATTTTCTTAGAATTAGATTCTTATAAACTTAATAAAGCCAACTAATGATACTTGACACATACTTTCAACTAATTTGATACTATTTTATGGTAATTATATGAGAGGCATAGGGTTAAAGTGGAAATGTCTACTTTTTTGGTATACTTTATCTTGCTTTAACCCATCTACCATATCATTAATTCTTTAAAGCCCTACATTTGATGTATTTCCATGTGTTTTTTCTTTGAATACTCTAAGGTTTCATGGATTTTTAGTGTTGACTTATCATTATTGCAAGGTGTCCCAAAACATGCTACAAGCCACACTCCCAATGGGTGTTTCAATAGCACAAACATTTGGTCCTTCATACCCTAATTCTAGTATGCCAAATTTTGAATGCACTTGCTTGCAAGGCCTTCCTATCTTGCCAACACCTATCATGCATGTAATCTTAACATTTCAAACCCCACTCTAATAACCAATGTTAAAATCCTTGGAGGAACAATAGGGTTTCAAGGTCCATTGGTGCAAGCAATGGCAACCTCAAACACCATGCGAGGACCATCAAACCCAACTTGACTTTTAAAGTTAAAAGCTAGGGCTCAAAAGTAAGTAGGAAAAAAAACAATTAATTTGGAGGTAGAAGAGCACATGGGTAAAGGATCAAATCCCCACAAGGTTGAAATAAGTGTAAAAGGGAAGATTGATGGGCATGCAAAAGGAAAATTAATTGGGATGACACATTAAAGTCAATAACACTTCATGTGTTTGATGTGTCCATTATGCATGTTAGGGATCAAATCCTTGTAGACATGGTGGAACTTTGTGCTTGAATGGATGTTCAATATGAGTATTTGCATAATCTACTATTTGTTCAAGGATTTGAAGATAATGTCCATCATTTTTTGAAAGGAAAACACTTGGTTAAACAGTTATTTGTACAAAACAAACTAGAGAAGATTTATCTAGTTGGCATGGAATCTAATCAATGGGAGAAGCTTGTCAAGTATTGGATAAATGAGAAGACAATCATCAAGGCAAGAAGTACGTGTGCTACTCAAAGAAACCAGAGGATGCCTTCGAAATATGGATGAAGTGGGGAAGCTTTTGCTTAAGGATTGTTAGTAAAACTTTATGTTACAAGTGTGTAGACCTATTTTCTTTGTTGTTAGTTTAAATATGCAAGATGGGTTCATCGTGTGAATGGGTGTGTCATGTAGAAGAAAACAAGGGTTAGGAATGCCTATAATCCTTTCATTCATAAGAATTACAGTTGTAGGGCAAGAATCTGAATAAACAAATGCAAATATGGTGAGTGATTGCCCAAACCCTAGGAACCAAGGAACCAAGTTAATATTTTTTGTTGCATCTTTTTGCCACCAAGTTGTAAGTGCTTACATTGTGTGTTCAATTTTTCTGATTTTCATTTAGATGGTACATTGGACGTACCATATAATCTGTTACATACAAGGTTTATTAGGTCTTGGAACATCATAATTAATTGCTTATGTGTATATGCATTTGAGTTTATATTTGGCCCATTGAGCCTCTATAGGGTTTACAATTCTTGGAGCATCATAATGGCTTATGTGTATATGCATTTGAGTTTGTATGTACCCCCTTGAACCTCTCTAAGGTCTATAGCTCTTGGAGCATCATGCATGGCCTATGTGTATATGCATTTGAGCTTGGGAATATCCAATTGAGCCTCTTCAAGGTCTGCAATTTTTGGAACATCATGAATGGCCTATGTGTATATGCATTTGAATGTGCATATACCCAAGTGAACCTTTGTGGGGTCCAAGTAGTTCCTTGAACATCCTTTATGGCCTATGTGTATATGCATTTGAACTTGGGAATACCTAATTGAGCCTCTTTGGGGTTTGCAGCTTTTGGAAGCTCATGAATGGCCTATGTGTAAATGCATTGGAGCTCATATGTAGAATAATGAACCTATATAGGTATGTAGTTCTTGGAACATTATTAATGACCTATATGTATATGCAATTGAACTTTCATCTAGCCAATTGACCTTTTTTAAGGTCTGCAATTCTTGAACATTACCAATGGCTTATGTGTATATGCAAATGAGTTTGTATTAACATTGTCCAAGTTGTATAACAACCCAACTTTCTAATTCTTAAGGTCATAGATGTTAGGTGGGCAATCAATGTCATACTTGCTGATGTTTAAGGTTTTTGGTGTGTGCATGCGTACTATGGTAGGGAGACAACACATATAGTTTATTTTCATGAGTGACAACAATTGAGTCCAAATTGCCAAAAATCTTTCAGTCATTTAATAAATCCTTCAGCCAAGTCCATCCAATCTCTTGAATCCATAACTCTTGAATTTATGAGACAATTTTAGTCTGTTGGGGCAAATGTGGGAAGTCCAAGATTGACATGACATGCTTCTATTCTTAGGCAAAATGTAACCCATGTTGTTGGTAAAACACCATGCTTGAAAGGAAAAGAAAGAGCTAGGATATAAAATTTGATGCAAGTGGTGCACATGATGGGCTGGTGGGTTGTAAATGTGTGATAGGTCACGTAAGAGTGATACAAAGTTGAAGTGGTGGGTGTAACTAGTGTATGACATCAAGAGGGGTTATGAACATTGAAAATGAAGGAGAAAGGTGATAAGGTGGTGAGAGAATTGGTGCATGGTGTTATGTTATCACCAAGTTATAGGGTTGTTTTGAATGTTCTAAATTATCACCAAACTTTCCAATAAAATCTACGTTTTGAGCAAAATTGGCTGTTAGCTAAACATTCAATTACCAGTAATGTGCTACCAATTGCCAATAGTGATGCCACATTTATTTTTTATGTTTATTGACATTAGATAGTGTTTAAAATGATTTCTTTGCCATTGACTCGCAACCAAGATAATACTAGGTGTGATGCTATCACCGCTTATGAAAATTAAACGTATAAGGTAAGAATAGACACTTGTTAGACTTGTCCCATTATCTTTATGAGAAAAATATTGTTTTATTAGGTTGCAAAGTGAAGGTCTTGTTAAAAAAAATTACAATTGAGGAAAAACTTTAAAGCTCTAGTTAGTTGAGTGCAAATACAAAGGGAAAAAAACAGGATATGAAATACAATGGGAAAGTGTACAAGGGAATGACATGTGGAACATCATTCATTTGGAAGCTATTTGAAAAAGGGCAGCATGGCCCAAAAACATGGATATTTAAAATTTTAATATCAAAATTTTCATTCTTGTCCATGAACTTATGTTTGAGTAAAAATTATATAATATAATCAAGTGGAATGTGAGCTGATCTTTTTTGGATGATCAATCCAATCAAATGATTCTTGGTGGCTGTTCACCCAACCCCACCACATGAAAATTATCTTCATCAGTTCCATAGTCTGTACATTATTCCAAATATTGCAAAGGTCTCTTGCTGTGCTGATCATGTTAGTTCAAAATGCATAGTGGCCGGGAACTCAGAGTGTATTCTAATGTGTATATTAGGGGTGCTAAGATGAAGCAAACCGGCCTAGGACAAGATGGACAGTAGGAACTTCACGAAAAGCTGGGGGACGTGATATGTGAGCTGGGACGTAGAAATTTGAAGCTCAGCAGCAACTTACACCTCGATTCGAATGTGTCCAAAATTGTACTTTAGTTGTCCCCTGGTTTCATCACCATCAGCTACTCAGACATCTCACTCCCACAAGGCCCCCGAGGGAAAGCTTTTGAAAGCTTTTGGGTATCAAGTTGACAGTGCACAAGAATGAGTGGGCAAAGGGAGTCATGTTGGGAAGAAATGTGCTTACATTTCAAATCCCGTCTCTTCCAAAAAGGAAACAATGAAGAAATTCAGTAGAGTCAACCTGCAAGTTATGTCTAAGATAATTGGCACCTAAATATTTTAGTCTTAAATGATCTGTAGGGGAGTCCTTCCTCATCCCCAAACTCTGTCTTGCAAGCAAGCACTTGCTCTACTAATGGCCTTTGCTGTCCTCTGATGGACTCCATAAGCCACACGGTTCTTTTTGGCAGGATTTAGATACTGCCAAAAAGAATCATACTTCCTTCACACAAAGTAATTGCCAAGCAGTGAGTGTGTCTCCATTTGATGACAATTGCTTGCTGTGCAGTGAGGATCTTAGAGAAAGGGAGTTGTAATGGCCAGTTCTTGCTTTTTGGTCCCATTTTGAGTGTCACTCAGTCTACTGTACGCACTCTGAAAAGGTTTTGGCATGTCCTATTAGGGAACCCTGTTTGGGACAAACCATGTGGAGGTGTCATTTCTAAAAATCTGCTCCTTCACAGAGTCTCTGCAAACAGTATAAGATTGAAGCAAGATAGAATTTGAAGAATTTGCTATAATGGTTGATAAACTTAGGCTATCTAATCTAAAAGTGAGAAGGAAAAATACGAAGTGCACTGAAGAGAGATAAAATTGGCATAAGATTGTCCAACAATTAGCTGCTGCGCTGAATTAGCAGAGAGTTTCAACTGGGAAAGAAACTATTCCGGAACAACCCTTCTTCAGATGCCCATAAATAAATGAACCTCAAACCTGGACCTCGAATCTGGATTTCACTTGTATATCCACATATATGAATCATTGTGTAATCGGCAACAAGTGAACCAGGTGGGTACTATAGAGGGGCAGGCAGTCAGCTGGATGGTCATTGAGGTGGTGATACTCATCACCTCCTAATATTTTTGAGTTGGGTTGTCTTGTCAGATTATTCCAAGACATATGAATGTCAACCCTCCAACATATATTGCATGATCTTACACAACGCTATTCAAATCTATGACCTTCAAAAGTCAATGAATGATGCCGCATAATTTTGTAGTCCCAATCTGGAATTCAAAACCGCTGGCAGCAGCAAGATGACAGCAAGCTAACGATCTAATTTGTTTTTCTAGTTTCTCTCTGGTTGAGCCTGCTTTAAAAGCCTGCAATTTATCAACTGCCATCATTCAAAATGAGGGCACCAAAACGAATGTGCTCTCTTTTTTCCCCTCTCCGGAAGGTTGCACCTATTCAGGAAAGTCTTGAAGCTGAGCATTCGGTCCACTAAGAATTATGTCTGGCATGAATGATGAGTGACGCATAAGCTGGGTTAAGAATAGAGAAGCGGATTTGCGATCGCGTAGCTGCAATCAGAAAAAAAAAGCTCTTATGACCAGTCCCACCAGGGAATGCAACCTTTATCATCCAATTGTGACAAAAAGTAGTTGCAAGACTGGTCTTCATGGTCGTTGCCATCTTCCAGCTTGATCGCACTGCGCTGGTATTCTCGTGGAGGTAGTAGTGCGCGCGGCCCGCATAAATCGTTGGCAGGGCGGAGCAAAACCGGATCCACGAAACTCTCTGCCAGCGCGACCTCGCGTGGGCAGTTGTTGATATTATTGTTGGCCTGCTGATCTGCGGCCGTCACTGAAAGCTTGTTACTGTCAATGGTGCTACGCGGACTTGATCCTGTCTCGAGAAATTCGCTGGAGTTGCTCTCTGAACTTGTGCAAAGCTCCTTCTGATGATCTTTTGGGATTGATGCGGACATATTATCGACCGTGGAAGAAGCTCTCCATTGAGAAGCTCTAATTTCAACGAGCTGCTGATCATCTTTAGATATCCTCTCTGACTTGATGGGCACCGAATTCATGACCAGCGCTTGTTCATGGGAAGTGTAAGTGGTTATCTCGCTCTCGGATAAAGAGACCTCCACAGCTTCGCACCCAGGCAACTCATTCTTTCCTGAAAACCGCTGAACCTGTTTACATAAACAAAAAGCCACTGAATTTCACTGGGTACGATCAACACAGGCGACTGACTACATTCATGACGCTCGGAGTGTACGCCGGTAGAACACATGAAATTGTAACTTATAAGGTAAAAAGATGGGGAGATAGACACCCATCGTCCGCAGGAGTAGTCACCTCGCTTTTCAGCTTTTGTTTCTCTTGGACAGCGGCCTCAAACTCGGCCTTCAATCTGTTGTAATCCGAGGACAAGACCTCGTAATCACGCTCCAGTTGTTTAGTTTTCCAGCGTGCGCGTCTGTTTTGGTACCAAACTGCAACTTGCCGGGGCTGAAGTCCTAACTCCTTGGCAAGCTGCATTTTCCTCTCCGGTTCCAGTTTGTTCTCGAGCTCGAAGTTCTGCTCCAGCGACCTCACCTGGTCAAACGTGAGCCTTCGCTTCTTCGCCACAGTGTGAGGGCAGTCGTCTCCGCCATCCTCATCACCTGCCTCTTCCGCAGGCGGCTCTTCAAACGAAGAATAGAAGGGGCGCTTCTGACCAGACCCGAACACCGCATCTTCAAAGCCTCCGGCTGATCGAGAAATTGCACAAGTGAGTCACACAGGTCAGGACTCCGTCTGTTCCATAGCACTCTCGTAGATTATGGGCAGGATATCAACAGAAGCTCGAGGTTTCATTACAATATAATGAAAGCACTGTTTTGGTATAACCCAACCACATTCCTGTGGCTTCTGTCAATGCTCTAGAAAGTTAGCACTGATCTTTAAGATTTGCCTAAATTGAAAATGCACTCGTCTGTTCCAGCACCTTCCCATCAGAAGAGAGCTTTACCTTGGAGGCCGATATTAGAGCAGGGAGCCAGCATAGCTCCCACCAACGAATTGGCCGGGCAGCTGGTCTCCTTCCGCAAGAGCATCAAACTCTGCGAGCCTAAATCTCTCATGCTAGTGGCTGCCATCTCTGCTCCCACTTCGCTGGTAGTAGTGGGCCCTAATGGCATTGTAATGCGAGAAGATCAACACAACCGGCAACAGTGAGCTCGCGAATCCCGACCAAAGGGCTAGGTTCCTTTCGCGCCTCCCATCACAATCTCTCAAATACGTTCATACTCTCCATGTATCTATACACATTGTTCCACCCACACTTAAACCACGTCCATCCCTCGAAAGGCATGAACTAGGAACCAAAAATGCCTCTCACCTTGCTTCCGTCTGTAATGATCAGTACGTTCCAGAACACATTTCTAAACACAGAAATGTTGCCAGTGCGGAACAGAAGTTCGACCTATTCCAGGTTCAATAACTTGTTGGCACACAAGTTCTATTCCATTGGACCAGTATTGCTTCCTTCAAGACGAAAGTCTGTCTTGAGCATTTCTAGTGACTATAACGATCGTGTCAAGGAGGCAAACTACTAGTACTTCCAAGACATCAGCCAGGAGTGCAGAATAGAAGAGACCAAAGAAAAAAGAAAGTGAAAACTCACCCAGCATTATGAACTAAAGCCAGGGAAATCTGCAGCAGGGTTGAATTCCTGCAATTGCAGTCAGATTCTCCAATGACCCGTGAAGACAACAACCGAATGAATCTGAAACCAGCAGCCAGTCCCCCGTGCCAGATTCACGTCATGCAGTGCGCTGTGGTCTTCATCGGTGCAGTCAGGACAAACAGCGTCGAGCAGCTCAACTGACGAATCGCGTGCAACTCCAGCTGCGAGATGCAACCATCGCAAGCAACGCAGACCGGCGCCAAACATGAACGCAAGCAACCCTCTTCCAAGGAAAAGACTGGAGCGTCGCAAGAGGCTTGGAGAGGCTGGAAAAAAAGAATTCATCCATGCAACTACCAGTTCATCTACCTATTCATTCATCCATTCGTTCATCTTCTTCTCATGATCATAATTTTTTTTAGAAGTTGCATGGAATAGTGGGATTATGCGTCCCAGCAGGGAACTCTTATGACTCAGTTGTGGACCAACCACAACTAAGAACCACCTACCAAGGTTGCACTTTAGTAACCTATCTTGTAAACCCTCCTACCAAATGACAACCACATTGCAAAGTTACATCCCAACCACGATCCTCATCTGATCTGGTCCCTCAGGAGCCTTTTAGGTTCCAGATGTTCCCAATGGTCATTCATTGTAGATTTGGTCCCTCAGGAGTATTTTTGGTTCACTTTGTTCCCAGTGATTGTTCCTCGGTGGGGAACAACCATAGGGAAAGCAATGAACCAAAAAGGCTCTAATTATTATGACACCACAAGCACTGAGGGGAGGCAGTAGGTTAATAAAAGAATATCTCCTGTAACCAAGTAAGTTCTACAATCAAAATTGGGTACCCACGTTTTACAATAGTAATTATTTTTACCATGGTGAGAGAGACCCTAGAAACGGATATTGCAACGATTGTGCTAGTGCAACACCACCAGCGTAGGTATTACAAGATTCTTCACGAGAATAAATTCAAAGGCGGAACAAAAACAAATTAATAATCTCATCCACTTTTTTCTGTCTAAGTAACTTAGGGATTGTCATTTTGCCCCAGACCCCTCCCGCTGTGTAATGCAAGTGGGTAAGCATTGTAATTAAGTAAACGTGGGGCCACACTTGGTGGTAGCAGAATACTGTTTGCTATTACTTAGAAACAGTTAGTCCACCCATAGTTTGTAGGTGACACTAGTGCTTACATGGCATGTGGCACGGTAATGGTGTTAACGCAATGTTTACACAACATTCAATCTTCAAACAACCTAGATTCTAGGTTGTAACACCAATCTTATGAGAGGTTTCAAAAGATGCCCAATTATTTCAATGGTGAGACATCATCTCATGGTGCATCCTCTCACAATTTGAGCACCATCTCAAAAACCCATGAATGCTCAAGAAGGTCACCCATACCATTCTTTCTCAATCTCTCTCCACTGCCCTCTCTTTCTAAACTCCCTACAAATAGGGATGAACTACAATCTACAATGAATGCTACTATTGTTACAATTTGCAATTTGCTACAGACATTGTTGCCACAATCGAAGGTTATTGCTACAATTGAACTACTGCAAATGCAAACCCTACATAGCAATCAAATGCTGCAGCTACAACATGACTACACAATTATGCACTATTGCAAGACTCCATTGTTACAATCAAATGTCAAGGCAATGCATTGCCACAAAACTTTGACATGTTCATCACAAATCAAGATATGTTCAATTGATCCAAAAATAAACTTGAAAAAAGCAAATGGGAAAGAACTTGCTTGCCAAGAAACTCTTTAGGTGACGATAAAGCAATTTTAGGTTGCTAGTGTTAGGGTGTTAGCATGCAAGGTGTTAACACTTGGATGTTAGGTATAATTGGTAGTGTTGATAGGTTAGTGTTTAGTATTAGGCCTAACACTAGGTGTGGATGTACCTTAAGCAATGTAAGTGGTTATTATGTAGATAAGAGAAACTTCAATAGTTGTAACAAAATGGCATGTATGCAAAATTGTGGATGAAGTCAACCCCATTGTGAGTTGAAAATGGGCTCAACTTTTATAAATTCTTGCAAGATATTATGGGTGCCAAAAAAATTTGGAAAAGAAAGCCTACTATTTCTAGTAGACCAACCAGAGTGATGGATCGACCATTGATTACTATTGATTGAACCATGATGATGATTGATTCATGTGTGACATTTATATGTTTTAAAATGTATATTATCTCATACTTATTGTTTATTAGTGGTGAAGGACACACATTTAGTGCACAATTTGAATACGATAATTAGTGATATTGCCCCAAATGTAATGCATTGCTAAAATTAAGAAATCTCCATTGATGCTCAGTATGCATGAAAATTTTGGATGAGGTGTGGCAGTCATATTCAGCCGCTTCACTGGATGATTAATGAGACCCTGAAAATGGTCACAACCTTTAGAGCCGTAAAGAGCCTTGGACAATAAAGACAGTCAAATTGTGTTTATTGGATGTTTCCTATTTCTGATTAGCTAGATAGTTTGATTGGTCCAGTGGGTTGCGATTAGTAGTTTCCCACCTATTTGCAGCCCCAGTTTCAGTTTTATAGGTGGGGTTGGAAAAAAATTCTTCAACTTGGATGTGAGACATACTTTGTCAAGCTCATATACTGAGCACTGCTGGAGATCGTAAGCATTTATGGTGCATTCACACTTGATGTTAAGTCAGTGTTAAATGAAAATCTGTGGTGGCATCATAGGTGACATGTAATATTAAATAGGTGATAGCTTAATGTTTAGTGAATGTATACATGGAAATTTCATGGTGATTAAGTTTAAGTCCTACATGAGTGACATGATGTCATGATATTCAACACTAAAGTCCCTAACACCAAGTGTGAATGCACCTAAAATGAGTGACTATAAATAAATAGACCCATGTGGATGGTTCGTATATAGCCAACCAACATGGTTAGCAATGGGAGAGGAGCACAATGAAAAAAGCTTTCCTATCCAACTTGCATGGTGTGCTGGTGTGTGATAGTTCACTCTAGCCCAAACAAGCGACAGAAGGAAACAAACTGCAGTACACAGTATCCGGCTGGATACTACAAAGTTTTCTGTGCACAGATTCAATGCACCAAAACTCCCCACCAAACACACAATGGCATAATCAGCCGTGAGCACCACGATGGAATGTTGACAGAGATCTGCCACTTCAGAAAAGCACACTTTTGGTGATTATTAGTTAGTGGTAATGAGAACTTAGCGGATTTTTTGTTCTCAATGTGTTCTCATCAAGTCTCCTTTGTGTGCTCAGCGTTCCCCAAGTTCTCAATAGCACTCAGTTTGATCCATATGCTTTGCCCTAAGTTCTACTCTTGTAACCTACAGAACTAGCTGAAAGGAGGAGATAGGAGACCGCAGTATATCTATTTTGGGACTATCCAAAGTTGGATTAAATTAATTTGTGACTGGCCAATCTAAGATTCATAAAGAAAAAAAAATTGAACTTTGGGGGTCCCCACAACTAATTAATATGATTTACTCTATACTTTATGGCAGGTTATCACTTCTATAATTTCCAAGGAAACAGGGTTAACCAGCTTAAATGTTTCTCTCAGTTATGTGTGAGAGTTCATTCTTGAAAGAGTTCAAATAAGTTTTTATTTTCCCATCGCCATACACTTAAGAACAAAAAACCTTAACAAAGGTATACGTGTGGTCCAGAACCTTAAGATGCCCAGAGTTCACTGACCCAAAATCCAACTATTGGAGAAAACATTCAAAATTTTGACAAACATTTAGAAATGTTAAAAGTGCCATAAAACTTACACTACTTCCAACAAAGGCGGCAGATACCTATTTTGAGCCAGCCATGAGCGGATGTCCGACCAATGTGAGCCAATACCCACCCAAGCACCATGCAGGATCCATGGTGTGTTAACAGGATAAACTTTATTGTGACATTCCCCATGTCTTAGAGATAACCATTTTGGTTAGTTATGTACTCATTCACGTGCATCTAGATATAAACTTAGGTATAATATAGGGGCTTACTCTTGGTAGATTGCTAAGACAGGTATCCATTTGGAGGGTTGAGTTTAGGTAAGATATGATAACTTGCTTCCTCATTAAACAAATATTTGTTCAGATTAGTTGTCTCTACCATGAATAATGCAGGAATGTGAAAAATCTCAATCTTGACAATTGACAAATTTCTATTGATAGAATCTTTGAAGCAATTATAATATATAAAGAAAGTTTGTCCAAAAGTAAAGACAAGTTAGATTAAATTATATTACTTCAACTTGTTTTACATTAGTGGAGTAGATCGATCATCTTTTTAGTAGATACAGTGGGATAATATGTAATGACAATTTTCGAACTATCACAAAAAGTGGTAATAACTTACCCACAAAGTAACCGTATGATTTTTTGTGATATATTTTTCATGTGACCTTCATTTTGAAGATTTTAAAAATGACATGTAATAGAATTTATCAAGGAATCAATTGTATTAGCATTCACATCACATGGTTGCATATTGCGAAGGCTTTCCATATTGATGGTATGGGTGGCACAATGTATTGAAATGTTGAAAAGGGCTACCTTTTGTTTCACTTGTTGCAAGTCATGTCCCTTGCCCAACTATTTTTGCAATTCCATCAAATTTATTCTTGGAATCTCCAAGTCCACCTTCCATTTTTTTAAGTTGGATAACATACATTCAAAAATCATAATAATGTTTTTTTTGTTATCAATAGTCTTTAGTAAACCTAAAAAACCAAACATACTCCATCATAGGGACACTTAATGTTATTTTTGTGACCTATGTGCATTTATAATTATTTTTCGAGGTATTAGGTTTTTGATATATATTTTTTCACACCCTATTATTACCTAATTTTCTAATATGCACATATTTTAATAACTCTATATTTGTTTATAAATTTTTTGGCACCCAATTTCAATACCATATATGAAATTAAACTTTTAGTTAAAAACATTTTGAGCTAGAAAAGTTTGCTTGTGTGCTCCTTGAAATCCTAAATGCTAAAATCCCTTTAACCACTTTGACATAGAAAGAAAGCGTTGAAGCTTACGCTTGAACCTTAAAAAAACAAACAAATTTAAGTTATTATTGTAAGAAGATTCCATCACTTGCTTATAACCTTCAAATCTAAAACCTTAAATGTCAAACTTAAATTTCTAAACATTCTTTTCCCTAATTACTTAAATCTTAAACTCAAATTCAAACTAATTTATTGACCCTATAATTGATCACCTTATACAATTAATCAAAACATTATTCCACAATAATTGAAACTACTAACAACTAATACATTATTAAATCTTTAATGCACATGCTTTTTTTAATTTAAAATTATAATATTAAATATTTACATGCATACCCTATATTAATTTTTATCTTATTTTCAAAATATACATAACCCAATTTTTTAGTTAATTAACTTGTAATTTTTACTTGATAACTAATATATTGCAACCTATATTTTTACTCAATATTTTCTACTTTTCAAATAATGTCCTCTTTAGGACACATTCAAACTGGTCTCAGCAAATGACATTATAAAAATAACAAGGTACCTTATTGTTGATCCATCAATCATAATGTAAAAAATTTAGAATTTGCAACTCCATCAACTAGTTACTTTTGTATATTAGCATTTAAAAGATTAAACAACAAATCAACACATGTTTTTATTCTTGATAAAACTTTTCAAATATACATGTTTTACCATATACAAGGTGTTAACATAGAAAAAAAAAATTTACAAATTGTAAAACCCAATTTAACTTTTCATATATTTCATACCTTATATGATCTTGAAAGGAAAAATCTTTTTTGGTAAATCTACATGTTACAAAAATAATATAGGTGCAATTATGCTAATAGGGGCCAAAAGCAATTGTAACCATTGTTTAATAATGTGTTTTTTACAACAAAAAATAAAATAAAATAAAACTTAAAAATAAGCTATTTTTTTGCACATTATCAAATTTAATATCTTATTCTATAAATATCCAAAATATAAAATTATTTTATTAACATTTGGACTTTCATAAGTAATGTAAAAAGAAATGTAACCACAACTTTTAAACAATAAAATGACTTGTAAATAGACTTGAAAAACTTTGAACATGACATATTTTAAACAAATTTTTAACACAAACCTTAACAAAATAGTAGAAAACAAAAGATTTTAAATTTTAAAAACGTTTTTTGAAAATATTTGAAAAATATTCTCCAAAAAATAGTCACCTAAAAGGACACATGTGGCTCCTATTAACTTGTTTACACCCATATGAACCCCTTATTCTTTACAAATCTTATAGAATATCCTACCCATTTAAAATTATATTCAATCTAATAAAAAAAAATACACTAAACAACTTTCTATGTTTTTTGGTTAGTCTCAATACCATGAATTTTGTCATCATCACTTGATGAAAAAATATAAAAGCAAATTTTTTTAACATATTATTCTATTGATCATGTTTAGACCTTAAAAAAATAATTTGCCACATGAAGAAAAAATGAAAAGGATAAATAGATTTTTAAAAAATTAATGAGCATTGCAAAATAAAACAAATGTGACAACTAAAACTATTGACACACCCCTAAGTTTTTGAAATAGTATTTCAAATAAAAAATCATGTTGATTTTGGTTTTGCAAAAAAATGCAAACTCAAGGCACATTCTTTAACTCTCACAAAGAAATGAAAGTAATGGGGTGAGATTGAAAGAAACTACTTAACTTGAAGTACATGTCAAATTACAAAAAGTAAAAAAGAGGGTGATTAATGTAGTTTGGAACCACAAGGGTGCATGGATGAACCATGGGAAATTCACCATTTGATTCATAACAATTTGGACTGGGGAAGGACTCACCATTCACCTCCCCTTAATATATTCTATAGATGGATGTTGGGACTAAATTGAAGTGACATGAATTCCCAAGATTGCCACTCAGTAGTCTCGAAGTTCCCAAGTCACAATTCGCATTATTTTGCATGTTTGTATTTTTCCATGTGGACTCCAATTCAAAATCTTTGTAAAAAAAAATTGTAAGCCTTTGAAAAAAACTTTTGAATAGTGCATCACACTTCTCAGTTGTAGGTTCTCAATTGATGGTGATTTGATTATTTTGTTGTGCACTTTAATGTCAAGAATTAAACTGTCACTTTGACTACTTACCATTCAATTGGTCATAACTTATGTTTCAAATCTTTACATTGGGAATGCAACCCACTTTAGATATATACTTTTCAAAATATTTCCAACAATGTAAAAAAGGTCAATCTGGATAAGGTTTGATATTTCAAATTGTGTTCCAAAATTACAAGACACCTAAAGTTCCAAATTTCTCAAAAGTGAAAATGTATTTGGGAGACTTGGGATCTCCTTGCAATACCATACATTTCCTTCTCACAAGGGAAATGTGTTGGGGTGTTGCCTTGCCTTTACTTCTTCCTAGCCCTTTTCTTTTGGGTCTTGTCTTATCTTTACTCGTAACCCAAGGCTAAGATGATATAATTGGACACATTCCCCATCATAAGAATTAAAACAAATGTCAAATCCCAAGTGAAGGCTACAAAAAAAATATGAATATCCATATGGGGCCATTTTAAAATCATCGTTGTTGTGGCAAGTGGTGTTAAAATGACTAATGTGAATATTAAAAAAATCAATTTGAAATTTCATTGCATCCAATTTTAAGTTTTCATTTAACTTAATGACTTTTAAGATTGGGGACTTTTGTGTTAAATAATGTACATTTCAGATAATATTCTTTTTATTGCATAGACATAAACTGATCTTAGGCATAATGAAGAAAAACAAGTCGATTTATAAAATGTTTGAATTTCAAATATCACTACTACAAAAACATGTAGCCACACCCACCCATAAAAGATTTTTTGTTTTAGGATTATATTGAGAATATTTCATTTGATAAATTGAAAAAAAAATCATAAAAAATTTGTATGGCCTAAAAAATGTTGCTTTTATGTTTTATATATAAATATGTTTTTAAAACCTACACTAAATTATGTCGTGTTTAAATAATCTCCCCAAAAATAAAGATCTTTAAAAATATCATATGCACTAGTTACAATATTTACTACATGTTTTTTAGTATTTTAACATGATTATATTCATTCCAAATCGTACCACATGTTTTCATAACATATTTGAAACATTGTCATATAAACAAATTAAAAACTTGGAACCTTATTATGATTTTAAAAATTAAAAGATGAAGAAATAAGTACTAAATATGCATTTTATGGCTCTTGTTAGTGTGGATGCACCAAAAATGATTGATTATGTATGATTTGATTAAAATTAAAATTAGGTATGGCCAATAAACTTTTCAGAATAGTTTTCTAATCAAAATACACATTTTGTTAAAGACATGGCATAGTATGTGGCACCCATGTGGAGTTGTTGGACATTGTGATTGAAATCGATTATCTTGCTAATATGACTAATTGTGACTATAATGTTATTTTTGATCATGAGGAAATACTATAATAATAATAATAATAATAATATCTAACTTTTAAAATTATATTATATATTTTTTGAAATAGATTATAAATTACATGTTTTCATTTGCAAGTTTGTAATGATTCACATAAAAATAAAATACAAGTGAAATAGAACATAATTAATGTACATGTGAAACTTAAATTAATTGTATGTTTTGATTTTGAAATTTAAATAAGTTATTTTATAAAACTAAATAAGTGCATTTAAGTTATATAATTCAGGAGTGAAACTCATTTCATTTTGAGATTTCTTAAAATAAAGTAAAATATAATCAATATAATTTTTTTCCCAAATAAAAATTAATGTAATTTTTTAATATTTGGAATTCTCAAAATTATAAAATTAAACTAAAATGAAACTTCAAATATATTTAAAACTAATGTAATACATGTATTCTGAAATTAAAAGAAATTAAAATGTTCCATTTAATTATGAAATTTAAAATTGAATTAAATTAAGTAATGGTATTCAAAAAAATATGTGTTCATATATTATGCAATAACAATTTATTTTATCAAGTGAGACGGTGGTCAGATGGTAAAGGCCTAGGGTTGCAACTAAAATGATGAAAAGGTGAAAAGTTAAACCCCACTTTGGACATGTTGAGATCATGACATCATTATGACAAGTTGTCTTAGGTTTTGCCGAACTATCAGCATTCAATGCAAGTTAAACACACACACACACGCACATAAATATATATAAATTGCGTGTTAGAATTACAGTCCTATGTGACCACGTATTCAACTTGTCCATAATTAAATCCAAAACATAAATTTAAAAGATACTAAATTTATTATTAATATACAATAATTTACTATTAACTTTTAAATTTAAATTAATCCTATCACATCAATTAATAATTTCAATCATCTCAATCAAATGGACTTAGTCAAATTTTTGGCATAAATGAGTGGTTTGGTTTGATTAAAGAAATTTTGTTCATTATTTATGTTGATTGAAATTTCAATCATAAAAATCAACATCAAAACTATGTTATGTAAAAGTGTATGTTTAAATTTCCAAAATTCTTTGTTACATGTAAATGAGGTACATGATGTTTAATGGGGGACAAATTTGTAACTTATACTAAACAAATAAGTGAAGCATGATATAATGCATGTATTTTGATATGGTGCGAATATTTTTTGGAATGCAACATAAAAGGTGCACATTTTGAAAATGAATGTTCAATCACCAATAACAATTACACAACTAATGAGGGATGGTGGCAGTATCCAACATAGGTGTTGCATTTAGTAAAAAAACACAAAGTCATTTTGGGAACATAGAACCCATAGTCCTCAAATAAAGGAGCGTTTCTGGTTCCTACGGTTGTGAATGTGCTTAGCTAATAAGTGCACATGAAAAATGAGCCTAGAAACGAGCTAACTGAGGTCAGGGGATATCTTAAGAAGGGTTGAAGTAAGTAGCTGCCATTTGTTACCACCACATGGCAAAGGATGCAATTAGAATATGAATTTCCTTTTTTTTTAAAACTAACAACCAAAGTCGGTGACAACCATGGCAGATTCTAGAAGCTTACTGTCCATTGAAATTTTGGTAAGTAATATATCGCAGTACCCAAACGGATTTGGCAACAAACTACTGAATAATTAATTAAATCTCAAATCTTAATTTCGCTGTTGGTTTTTAAAATTCTGCAGCAGTTAATGTTTATAAAAATAATAAACACACCCCTTTCTCCTTTCTGGGACAGTAAGTGTGTCTAGATTGTCACATACTTAAAATCAAAGATGGATGGGCCCTGAAGTTCAAACCTGACAGGCTAATACTACAGAATTTTTCAAAAATTCGGCAAAATAAGAAATCATTTAATTTATACCAAAACCGTTTGTGTGCTGTGGTAGTTGTTAGTGCAAATTTTATTCAGTTGATATCCATGTGATCACGTTATATTTCTGGTTTCACTGGCTTAACTCGTGAATTAATTTGAATCAGGTTTTTGGGCAAAGGACTCAGTTAGCATGTAACTTAACTAGCTATTTGTCCTTCCCCCCCCCCCTTTTGCTGGATACTGCAAGGTTAAGCCTAGCTACTAGGCTACTGATTTTTCACTAGCTCTTGTGGATCCTCCTGCTCCCCCTTACCCATCAAATTGCTTTGCCATTTTACTTCAATTGACAGGTGTCAGTTCATTTTCTTCACCAACTGGTAACTGTTGGTAATTTAGATTTTCAAATTTGTGCATATTTTGCCACCAAGATCTGATGATAGTACCCAAAACCAAATTGGTAAAACGGGTTACCATTTAAATATGTTGAATAAAATGTGTCTAGCCAGGTTGAGGACCAAGGAATTGCCTTCTAATGTACAGCAGGCCTAAATTCTACACATCATTCCCGGTAGGTGGGTTCTTGGCAGTGGTCTACACATGGAAACTGGCCCTAGGCAGGGTTAACCCATCAGACTGTCTGGCCATTTACTGAAAGGGCCCTACTCCTTTTAGCACTTTTTTGGGTCCGAACCAATTGATTTTCCCTCCAAAACAGGTGCCATGTAGGTTTAGCCTCCACTTGCCACTTTTTGGTCTTGGACCCTCTGTCTAAAGGCCTTGGGACCAGTTTAAATCTTCTGACCAATAAGATTGCTTGAATTCATTGGTCCCTGGACCTTGGATCCTGATCTGAAGTCGCCCTAATAAGTTAACCTTTCTGTAATCTGATATTTTAAGAGAAGAAGAATCATTAATTAGGGTAAAATAGTGTTTTGGTTTTGTTTCAGAAATACCGGGAAGAAGTATGGACATACTTTTATGTCCTAAAGTAATCGTACATAGTACTTTACATGCAAAAATCGGACATTTGTCTTGCATGATCTCGGAATGTCAAGGTTCCTTTATGTAGGACCAGTAAAGATTCCTGTCTCCAGTTTTGTGAAGCTCTCCCGTCTGAAGTGAAGGCCTGGATTCCCTTCACAATGCAGATGCTAATTCTTTTGTTCTGTGTTCCAGGCCAGGATCCCCTTATGACCATTCAAAACACCTGAAGCACTGCTCTTCAAATGAAGGATCATGTGACTGTTTTTGGGGTGGGTAGGTGGACCTTGACCAGACTGACAACTTGTTTCCGAACATGGATAGCTCATGGAGAACAGAGTGAGACTCTGCATAAGCCGGATGTATCACAGACAACAAACAAGTCAGCCTACAAGCCAGTACATAACGTATCAGAATGTACTTGAAGACCAGGAAGTTAATAACTCCAAAAGTGACGTTTCTATTTTTTTAAATTACAAAATAGCATATTTTCTAGTGCCAAATTAGTGATTAAAAATGGTAGTCACAAAATATGCATGATGAGGTCTAAGAAGGAGGGAAAGCAGTATAGAATAGGTCGGTGGTCACAAGAGCCAAGCTTCAAAGATTTTCAGTCCTCACCATTACACTAAATGCAACCAAAATATCACTCTAAAGAAGACCCGGTATTTCTACATAGTGGAGCTAATTGTACACATGCATGTAGCCAAGCCAAACCAGATATGACTAGGGTGGAACGGCCTATCTTGCAGTGAATTTTCCAGCTACAGATGTGAGCAGACTAGGTAGGGTAGACAGGCTCGTCACTGATCACATGCTTATGACCGAACACTTATTTATATCTTCACATACATCAGCTCTAGAAATCATCTTTGAAGTGCAAAGGAAAAGGATTAATGAAAAAATAACAAGAAGGAAACTAATCTTTTCAACTTACAAAACTTCTTTTTCTTTTTCTTCTCTTTGGACCCCTCTTACTTTCAAGCGTCATAACCTTATTATTCCTTATTAATTTAAACGATTTAAAGTGCTATAGGAGCACCGTCTGAAGTTCTACAAATGATCTTAGAACTCTAATAGCAATAGAATAACAAACAAAGAATTTTTTGGGTGTTTGGGAACCAGTCTTTGTAGTGTTGGGTGGTTTTTTAAAAAAATCTTTTATTTTGGGGGGCCATAACTTTCTCATTTCTAATCCATTTTTGAAGATTGTTAGTGTGTCACATGCATCAAGAGGAGGGGTTCAAGTTTTGTTTGGACAACATAAACAATAGAGTGTTCCCCTTGGATCCAGCCTGGCCTGAGCGTTTAAGTGTTCAACCACCAACTGTTCTACCCTAGCACACCTTAAATATCATTTGGTTTTTCCACATAGTTTTAAAGTCATTGAGCATGGGCTAAAAGCCAGTTATTTTGATCTCCTCACCACCCTTCCCTAGCTCAAAGTTTGATCTAGATAGTATATGACTTCTCTAACCTATGGTATGGACATAATTTTCAGTGTGGCTTACCTTCAATTGTGATCTAAATTCCTTTCTGCAATGGATTTCTATTTGTTCAAAAATAAAATAAAATAAAAAATTGTGATTTAAACTGTAGTCTTTGGCTCAATAGAATTTTCCCTTTGGGTATAGGTATAGATTTGTTGTTTTATGCAATGGGTCAAGATGTCATGATACTGATACACTCATTACTCACCAGAAATCTTTCCCCTTCTGCCTCTTGTATGGAATAGTACTTGTGAAAGTGGCTGACTCAAATACTACGTGTCCAAGAAAAACCTGGAAACTTTTGCTCACATTATAGACAAAAGAATAAAAAATATTCTCAATTACATACTAGTTCACCAAATAAAAACAATACTACGAATACCTACTAGACGTGGTTAACCCCTGAACATCAGGGCGGACCAATTTGGTCATTTCTTTTGGCTTTCCCTGACTTTCAGGGGTTCAAGATTTCAAATCATAGTGAAAACCAAAAACACTATGGTCTCAACTGCAGCTAACTAGAGTTACGTGTTGCCAGGGCAACATCATCCATAGGATTCTAAAGCAAGAGAAAGGCCTAGCTCGTACCAGCATGATGGAAAGCTTGCATAATCACCACTTGGCCCAAGGGTCCAGTTCCCAGTCACCTCTGGCAGGCTACTGCAGTGATCCTCACCTCATCATATTTCAATGAGCAGAAATGTTCCCCTAAGAAGGTTTGAGACTGAAGCTTTCTTCTCCTATTTGCCAGTAGTCTACCCTGCACCTGAAGGCCCACCGTGGTTTCTTGTCTCAGCCCGACGGTGAAACTGGGCCCATCTAGTCTACCAGCATCATACTTTTTCAGACCTGCTGGCGCACAGCAGACAGTTGAATGAAGACAAGAAAACTCCATAAAATTCAAGATTATTCCCTTGGCCTTCGGTGAATACAAAGAATCGCCAACAACAACTAAGTTCCACCATTCAAGAGTTCATTAATCAAGAGTAGTCAACAATAATTGGCAAGAAAGAGAACAAATAATTCACCACTTCCTAGCCTCTTGGAATCATTGTGCAAACAAAAAACAACCATCAAAGTTCTTGAATCCAATCTGAATTTTCACATCAGTTGATGTATGATGTAAGTAGGTATGCTTTCCGGTACTGATCAGTGATCCCTTCCTTGATAGAGAGACCTCTTACGTGAACAGGCAGGCGTCCCTGAAACAGCTCCTCAAAACGTTTTTCAGTACTAGGAATTTTTTCAAGAGGTCCAGTTGCATGATGCATCATACTTTTCCCCTCTTTTTGTCTTTTCCCTTTCTTGAAAACACAAGCTGGGATCAGTTACTGTCTCCATTTTCAAAAAGAAAAAGTTTTGCTCAGAAGTACAATAGGAGACCCACTTATTGACGTTGTGTTCTTCATCAGAAGAAAACACAAATACTAAGCACTCTGGAAGTTGTGAATGACAATCACGTGCAACCTAAAAAGGTTCCTCTGGCAAACTCAAAGTAGCTTTCAGCCCTTCAAAGTTTTCAGCATTCATTGTCAGTTGAGATGTACCTTTACCCTTTATTCCCCTATTTCCATTTAAGCAGGACCCCAGGTAGGCCATTCCACTCTGCCTGTCCAAGACAACGTCCAAACACAAGGAACCCGTTACCTCTTCTCACAATTCAGCACAGATCCCACTCAGTCCCCGCCAGAGTGATCCAGAACCCATCAGGGCACCATGCAGTATGTATGGTGTCTGGACAGGAAACACTTTTTCTTTCTGGTCCTGTCTCATAGCTAAACCACCATGGTTAACTACCATGGTTAGCTACGTACGAACCATCCACATGAATCTACATACTTAGTAGCCACCAAGTGCATCATTACCTACTGACCTATCTACATAGTAATCAATTAGAAAAAACTGTGTATATATATATATATATAAACAAGGATGGAAATGCATCCACAAAAAGTACAAGGCGTGTCAAAGCAAATGTAAACACACAAAAGGAAAACCAAAACAATCAGAATAGTAGTAATGAAGTGGAAGACCTAATGCTAAGAGGGCATCCTCTGCCACAAATCAGCTAGTGATGGAGGTGCACTAGCTAGTATGTGTGGATGAGATGAAGAATTGTGACTAAGTGTGGTAGCCCACTAAAGAATCACAATGGCTTGTGCATGTGGGAAAGCTATCAACACTAGTTTATAATAAGATATAAGCAATCAAAAGTACCAAGGAGTTATGCTAACAACAAGCTATATTGACATGTACACAAGAAGTAAAAAAGGAATCAAAATGAGGATGGAGACGACCATAGGTCTCTATGGCAAAGGGAATGAAATCATTTCCTAGCGATTGCTTTGTGTAGGATTGTGTTTTGTCTTGAATGACAACTGTTGTTACATGTGTTATCATCATCAAAGCATGCTACACCAAATCTATATGAGTCAAATCGACAAGGACAACATTTGCCAAGGTCCGAAAACCATCTCTAGCGATGACAATATTCATTTGTCTCCATGTATGGCGGGGGAAAATGTGGGAAACCTTTCTTTGTACGTGAGCTCCACTTTTTGATCCAATAGGTGCAATGGTATCTTGAAACATATTGGGTTGTAATGCGTTCACCCTCGCATGGGCAACGTAGCAAATGGATACCCAAATCATCAATGGTATGACCAAATTAACGTCGTGAAAGATGTACAACCATAGGATGTGGTATACCGAAACAAATATGTAGTGATGTAAAGAAATAAGCTAAGGATAAACAAAATGAAGGGGTGCTAGGACGAACTAATAACTAAGCCCCTAATGTTGGACCTACACATGAGCAAAAATGTGCTCGCACAACATCCAAAAGAATGTTTGCTAGAATGAAATAAATTTTTGCTTGTGTAATTGGTCCATCAAAGAAGATTGCATTTGAAAATAGGATTGCACCACTAGACTTTTGAAAGGCAAAACATGTGATCGAACAACCTCAAGTAACATCACATGGGTATCTCACAGCGCTACCTAGGAGGGATAAATACCGGTCTTACATGTGCCCCCACATCAAGAAGAGTAGAATGATCATCTTTTTAAAATGAAAGACTAGTGCAAGAATGATCAAAGCCCAACATACTAAAAAAGTGGGGGTACACATCTAACCACTAAAGGAAGGCCTAGTCCCCTTGAAGAAGTAGGAATAATGACTTGACAATGAACGAAATGGCCCATTGTGGTGCCAAAGGATCTTGACCCTTGGTACAACCCATAGCTTCTCCAACATAGCTATGGTACAAGCATCAAACTTAGTATAAAACTACAAGATACCTAGTGATGGAAATACAATACACTATAGGTAGCCAGACCATTAGGCATTATAAAATGTAAACATCACAAAAGGTGCATGAAAATTTGTAACCATAGGAAGATTAATGATCATGTTAAGGTCCTCTTAAAGTGCCTTTGATATGAAGGATTCCATAAATGGCAAAGAACCCATTATAACACCTAAAATATGAAGACCGGATTCAAGTGCAAAAAAACATGGAAGAAGTGATATAAATTAGTTTAAACCCTATGGAGACCAGGCTACACACTTCACTAGTTACACTAAAAGTCCTAATGCTGTAAATTCATGTAATAAAAAAAATAGGTAACATTTTAAGGTAGGACCAACTATGTAAATATCATTTGCCAATGAAGGAAGAACACACGTAGGGTGGGCTGATGCAATAGGATGAAAAATGTGACAATGAACTAATGTAAACAACATTCCTCCCAAAGGATCTTTCTGTCATGTACTACATTCAGATGAAATGATTGTGAAATCCCCATGTTTATAAGTTTTTGAAAAATATAATGGAAATGGGTGTGTATAAAATTGACAAATAGATGGGAAAAAAATTATCCAAAACGTCCATATAAGACTGCAACTCTTAAAAAATGGCTATTTTTCAAATACTAAATTAAATGCATTTTGAACATTCACCCATAATACCACCCATTTCAAATGTAGATCCAACATAATTTTAACCCCATGAACCATTATCTCACACCCACCTAGTGTTGCCACCCCAAACTGGTGTGGATTAAAATGTTCTACAAATGTATCCTTGAATTAAATAGCTAATGTGCAAGTGATTAATTAATAGATCACTTCTCCAATTGTAATTGGTCAAACGTTCCCAACTTGTTTCTCTAAAGCCAATAATCGCAATGCAACAAGTAAACGTGATATTGATGGCAGAATATGACCACGAACAATGTGCCCACATATTTCAAAAAAAGATTAAAGCAACTAGCAAAGTCATCAAAAACAAAGTAATTTCACAAAAGCTCATACACCATACTTGAAAAAACGCCGGATGAACAATGTGGTGAACATGTCAAAGTAGAAATAAATGCCTCTCTATCCAAAACAAAATCCATGTCCAAGCCAAAAAAGGAAGAAAAGACGATAATGTTGAAGGCATTAGCACCTCAAAAGCTAATGACTACTTATGTGTCATGCATGATGTTTGGTGACATGTTAAATTTGGTCTTGCTAAATATAAACGACTACAACCAAGACAAGGAACACGTGGACACTACTTATGGGATGTAAGTATAGATGATTGAATAATAACATGTGGCTAATGAAATAAACAAGGTGTGAAATGTGAAGACGAACTAGGTGCAACTAAAGATATTAGAGAGAAGCAAAGTAAATGTGATGGGAATCATTAAGTGAAGGGGTGGAAATGTCTTATGACAATCCATACAAATCATCATAATATCGAAATCTTGTTGTGATACCTATTGATGTTTTGATGCCAGTGAAACTACAAGGCTTGCCATGCATATACACACTAATCAATGAAGCCTTAAATTCTAAACCTTGATCGTGAATGAAAGAGCTTGCCTTTGCTGTGTGTACTTTCTCTCTTTCTTTAGCAATGGTGACTTTTTCCTTTAGTTCCATTTTGTCCTAAAAGCCCCCAAAGAAGGTCAGTTGTATTATTCTAAAGCGGGGTGTAAATACCCCTCTAACTGGGACAGTGTTATGCGTTGGTTTTTCAAAAGTGGTAAGTCGTTTGCTACAAGTGCCAAATGTCTCCAATTTACCCATGATACTTACCAATATTGGTAGATTACCCAAGTGGATCTAGTTGTTTAAGCATGATTTCAATCTAATTCAAGAACTTGGAATCAAGCACCAATTCTAACATTGAATGGAACAAGAACTAGATCAAAGGAGGGAGCCTAATTTTGGAATTGCAAGTAATTGGAATTAAACTCAAGGTCTAGTTTCAAATTCATTTGAAATTAAATCTAACTTTGGTTTTGGGTTTTAAAGAAGATTTTTCTTTTTGAAAAATTTGACATTTCTTAATTTCATTTTTTATAGAAATTGAAACTTCTTTGTGATTTTCTTCTATGTTTCTTACTTCTCCAAGCTTTCATGTTCAAAACAAAAGTTACAAGTTCCCAAATTGAATCACTTCGCATAATTTGTTTGAAAATTTAATGTTAAAAAAATAGGACACCATTTGTCGCAACCCTAACCTTGGGTTTGCGACCAAGGCAAAAAGGGTCTCAAGGGCGTGGGCCAAAAAGAGTGTGAGAATGAAGACTCACACTCCCAAATGAGGTCTCCTTTTGAGAGTTGGAGTCCCGATGGACTCCTGAACCTTCAAAGAGCGATTGTTGAGATCAAAACACTTTGCATTAAAAAGTTCTTTATATCATTGGAAAGCTATGGAAGTGTGGATGTCTAAAATGGGCTCACTGACCCGTTTGGACATCTGCAACACAAATTATGGCAAAAAGAAAGGCCATAATCAAACTAACAATTTGACTCCCAACCACAAAAAGTCGGGAATCGACCCGATTTTCGTGCGTGCAGATGGAGTGCGACACACCGTTGGAAAGCTCTCGACAAGAGCTACAACTTTTCTTTAGACCTCATCCCAATCCGAGGTCTGAGCAAGAAGTTATGACCCCGCAAAGTTGCAGGAGTCCAACCTTAGTAGTTTCGGGACTCCCCTTTGGGAATCTCGCGACAAAAAAACCATTTGGATATGGGCCTTGCGGAGAGGCATAGAGAATATTATATGGGGGAAGGTGGTGGCTTCCCCCAAGTCTGGGCTGTGGTGAGTCTTGTGAGTCCAAAGTCGCTAGTGGCTTGTCCTAACACCAAAGGTGTTGCAACATAATATTAACCAACTTGAGGTTGGTTGAATGCAGAACCAAATGAATGAATAGATTGTTTATCACTCTTCCTAGTCCCATCCTAGAGCTCCAACACACCCCTCTACCTTTTTAAAGTGTTGAGAACCAGGGAGCGTGCTTTGAGCCCCTCACCTTTCCGTTGTTTTCTACCTTAGACTCATCTTTGAGTCTAACAAGGGGCTTGGGAGCGCGTCACCATTGAAGATTAACTTCAAGCTTCAATCCTTTTTTTGGGGGCACCTTTTCAAACTCTTAATATCAATTTCAAGTAAGTTGTGTACTCAACTTGTGACCATCGTGTTGATCATCATCTTCAAGATCCTCCTTGTTGTTCATTGCTAACATAACACATTTGACATAATATTTTTTTCCTTGAAATAAAAGTTCAAATTGTTTTTATTTACATTGTCCAATTTGATGTTTTGAATGTTATAATTAAAATTGGAGGTTACCAAAAATCAAAGTTTATTTAACCGAGAATTGGAATCAATTTGACTTTAAAATAGAAAAGAACTAAAATTGTTCCCCTAATTAAAAGGCCATAAATAGAATGGAATCCCATATTTGAAATAAAAAACAACCAAAACTTAACCAAGATTCAACCCTTCAAAAATGTTAGGAACTGAAATGAGCATCACATTAATACTTACCTACTTACCCCTTACATAAATTGACATGCTCCCAAACTCCTTAATGGATTCAAATGTGAATTAAAATTGAAAACAACGGAAAAACAAATACTCGAGGCACGTTCCCTAGCTTGTAACACTTTGGGGGTAAAGGGGCGTGCTAGAGCTCCGGGATGGGACTAAGAAGAATGACAAGCATCAACTACTCACACGAACCTACACAAAACCAACACAAGGTGGTTAGTGCATAGTTGGAGCACTTTTGGTGTTAGGATGAACCACGGGCAAATTCGGATTCACAAGACTCACCACGGCCTGGACTTGGGGGAAACCACCACCTTCCCCCTTATAGTATAATTTGTGCTTCTCCACGAGGCCCACATCCAAATGGCATTTTGTCCCAGGCCTCCCAGTGGGAATCCCGAAATTGCCAAAGTTGGGATTTCCACAACTTTGGGGCCGCATAACTTTGCGTGAAGACCTCCGATTGAGATGATGTTTAAAGCAAAGTTGTAACCCTCGTCAAGATCTTTTCAACGGTATGTTACATGCCACCTGCACGTAAGGAAAGCGGGTAGATTCTTGACTTTTAGCGGTTGGGAGTCAAATTGACAATTTGACTCCCAGCCCTTCTTTTGGCCATAACTTGTGTTTCAAATGTCCAAACGGTTTCATATGAGCCCATTTTAGACATTTATGTTCCATAACTTTCCAATAATATAAAGAACTCCTCAATCCATTGTGTTTTGACCCCGGTAATCACTCTCTAAACATTCAGGAGTCCACTGGGACTCCAACTCCCAAGGTGGAAGTTCCCTTGGGAGTGTGAGCTTTCATTCCCTCACATTTGCTTTCACTCCCAGGGTTCCTCTTTCGGCCCGCAATCTTGTAAGCCCTTGCTTTGGTCGTGAGCCCAAGGCTAGGGTTGCGACATAGATAGTCACCTAGGAATGCAAAAGGGAAGCAAAAAAGGTTTACAAAATAATTACGAAATTGGAACCTTGGAAACAGCTCAATTATGGAGGATTGTGCTTCATCCATAATTGAATCATAAATCATAAGAAGTTTCCAATGGATTGTGCACTGATGGATGCAAGGTCACATAATCTTTTAATCTCAAGCTTAAACCAAATGAGTAGTTGTAGAAACTTGTGATTTTATGCATTTCTTGGTGGTTTAAACCACTAATGGCCAATTCTTTGTTTTTAAGAGAACTTATGATCTCGATTATGATATTAATGTATTTTTTAAGTTTTCAAGGTGTAGGTTCAAGCCTAGCTTTTCTTATTTATAAATTTATAAATTTCAATTTTGGCACAATTTTTCAAATTCAAAAACCTTTGGGCTTCGTTTGAAAATCAAATATGGTTTCATGTACACATTACACATTCCCCAAGATTATATTATATATAAGTATGAAGATTTACAAAAATTAAAAATAGGGTTACATAGATACAACTAATTAAAACCCATCAATTATTTATAAAGTCCAACTTACTTGTCAAAATTTCAAAGTTCAACTTGTTTTACTTGAAGAACATATACTTGTCATGTTCAATTTTATTTTTTCAAGGTTTTAGTTTTAGTTTCAATCCTAGCAAATGGCTAATTCAAATTCTAGATGTTGTGTTAGTTCCACTAAAAAGATGATGTGACTTCAAGTCTAGGTTACAAGAATTGAAACTTAATCCCTCAAATTTTACAATACAAATCGAAGAACTTGTCAATAGTAGTTAAGAATAATGTTTAACTAGAACCTTCAATTCTAGTTTAGGCATATTGTCAATGTGACTAGGAATTGAATTTTATTTTTATTTTTTGAAAAAAAGAAATTGTTGGCCGAGTTGTGGCATATTTTTGTGGGTTGTTGATTTCTAGTTGCAAAATTTCAAAACTAACAAGAACCTTCAATTTTGAAGTTGTTATGGTTATAGATTTTGTTTGTATTGGGCTTAATTGTTTCAACACTTTGGGGTGAATTTTTTTTTGTTCAATGTTTTTTTTCATTGCTATGCAATCCAAAAAAACTAAAAATACCAAATTAGCATAGCAATCCATTAAACAAAAAAAGAATTAAAAAGAAAAAAATTCACACAAAAAAGGCTATACATAGTCTTTAGCAAAAAAAATTGGTGCATAAACTTGTTTTAAAATGCATCTTCTACTAATACTTGGAATACATGATTAGGGTCAACAATTTCAGCTTTGAGTAGTTGATTAGAACATGTCAACCATGACACATGCACATAATGTGGCAATATAGATCTCTACACATAAGGTTGCAACTTCTCCGAAAATTAACTAAAACTTTGTTGATGAGAAAAGCCCACACTTGCTTGAAGGCGACAATTTTTTTTAATTAAAAAATATAAGTGAATAAAAATACAAGGTCCCATATATTGGTTTTTGGGTACAAAATATAATTTTATTAATTATTTATTAATTTTTCTGTATTTTTAATTTCAATATATAATTAATATAATGTATGTGTTACTCTTTGGTATAAGAAAAAATAGAAAAAAATTATGTATACATATTAAAAATATTCAATATTAATTATTAATAGACCTTTCAGTTTGTATTAATAAGTTCAATTAGTAAGTTAATAAGTGAACTAATACTAATAACTAAATCTAAAGGAATGTGAAATGACTATAATCATTAGGTCTTCTTTATGGACTTGAAATGAACAACTTGTTAAGGTTGCAAGAAACCATTCTTGGATTAATATTGCATCAAATGAAGTTTCATAGTTTAATCATTTTGACTTGAAACGTACTCTTCATATGGGTATTTATTTATTTTCCATATCTCAATTACTTAATTGGACAATATGTTAAATACATATGGTATGTCAAAAAAAATAGTAGTCTTGTCACATGATCTTTACCATGTTCAAGTTGCATACTCATCATTCCTCACAACTTCAAGTACTAAAACTAAAATTTCAAATAAAGATATATAGTATCAAGATTATATAATTAAATTTAAAGTGGCCTAAATATGTGTATATTATAAAATTAGGTAATTTAATAGGGTGGGAAAAAAAAATTGTTCCTTCACATAATATCCCCCAAAAATATTTTGTTTAATGTAGGTAGTGTAATATTTTATCATTTGATGTCCCCTATGACACTTCCACAATTTTGTTTATGTGTGTGTAAGCATTGGAGAAATGTAGGAAAAAAGATAATATTATATTCCTTATAAAGTAATGCACTTGTGATAGCCTTTTTGACATATAGACATTTCCCATCAATCACATAGAAAGTATTCTAAATAAAAGCATAAATCAATTTCTAATGGTTTCACAATTATTGAACTAGGTCACAAACCTCAAGAAGACAAGACCTTTTTTAATTATGGATAGCATGCATAAGATTCCCAAAAGACCAAAAACATCATGTAGACATGAAAAAATACAAATTATATGTTAGAAAACACTAAACCAAAGGGGTAGTTGCAAACTATTATGGACCATATTATCACAAATTTTGCATCCCACAATTTGGTAGTGAAAATCATTTGATATTTTCATAAGGTTGTACATTTTGCACATAAATGTTGTGCATCTAAAACATATATGACATGCATATAAATAGGATGAAATATTTTCATCCATTATCATTATAGTTTGCTTTTGTCCAAATAATGTACTTCTACTATTTGATTACCTTTAGGAATCAACTATTATACCCTCCACATGACCCAAGATTGACATTCTCTATTGACAAGAAACAACTAATATGGTATCTTGCATTTTGAACACCACAACCATGATATATATTTATCTTGGAATTTTAAAAGCCTATTCTATTGCCAAAATAGTTTTTTGTGGAGCACTAGGTAATTGTAGTATCCATCCTTTGTTAAAAATTATTTATCAATAGTTAGGTGAAATCTTTAATAAATTTTTTAATCTTGTATTATGATTTATCCTTCAACTTGTTTTCTTGTTTTTCTACGAATCATCTTGCTACAATCTGTGCATATGATTCTTTGACATCCTTGTCCAATCTTATCAAATACATTTGTGATTTATTTCCAATATGTTCAATATGTCTATTTGTATTACTACACAAAGACAACTTTATGACATAAGCATGAAGAATTTCACCCCAACATTTCACTTGCAATAAGCTTTTGTCACCTTTAGATTGTAGCAAAGAAACATATGCATTTCTTTTGTAACATCACATCATTCTTTTCAACATTTCACTTTAATTCTGACAACCATAAATGCACCTGATTGCTCCAATCTACACTCATACTCTTGTACTCCTTACATTCTAAGGACATTCATCCAAAACACACCTCTCATGATATTCACCAAAACTACATAATACTCCTTCAAAAGCTCCTAAATTAGAAAATGAAATACAAGACCTAAAGAATTATAATGAGATAGATGTCAATACCCACTCCTAGTGTTCTCCACTTTAGGCTTCCTTTAATATGTTTCCATTTACTTCATGAAATCATTATTTACATGGAGATTCCCATTATTCAAAAAATAGACATCAAAGTTGCATACCTTTCCAAATGTCACCCACAAAATGCAGTGGAAGCTTACAACAACATTATCAAGGTAAATCAACTTCAACATTCAAAACATTTCATGACTACAACACATCCCTATTAGTAAAAACATATGTAGAGCTCATGCTTCTTTTGCTCTTCATTAACACAAATTCCACGATCACCCCATTCATTTTCTACAAATTATTATCTTTCAAACATTCACCTCCTTCCATATTTACAAATCTTGGAGGTTGCAAACACCTACTTTAATGCCACAAAAACACTAATGTAGCATTTCCAACAACATCCATGCAACCTTTTCCTCTTGTTCACCACATTTTTTATTGTGCAAAAACAATAATTATGTGAAGAAACAACAAAAAAACTCATGTAAGGAGAATAAAAGATAAGAAAAATTTAAACACAAAGGTTGATGGGAAAAGATGAAGACTTTTGAAAGGTGATGCGGAGTTCTGAACAAACATTGATGAAGAAAAAACAAGACAAAAGACAAAAAACCAATGGGGGTAGCCACATACCTCATCATGTGAAACTTTTGAATCTTTTTGTTATCATGGCACAAATGAAAATGACTTGTGAAATGTGATGAAGTTGTACCTATAACAACAAAACAATAGTTCACAAAATTTTACCCAACCACCATTCTGAAATCATGGCCTATGAAATTTGTGATACAAGGGTGATAACACCATCAATTGTTGTTTTCTCCCACCATTTTTCTTTTTGACTTTGATTTATTTTTTATGGGGCCACTACCTCCTTCCCCTTTATGATTTCCCTAAAATCTTTGAGAAAGTGAAAATGTTTAAAACATCTCTAGTGATGTTCAATATGTGTCCCTAGAAAAATATTTTTCACATTCAAGTTTAAATTCTTTTTTTTCCCAACCACACCCATAAAACTAAATTAAGACTACTAATAGGTGGGAGACTATTAATAACAACCCACTTGGACCAATCAAAATATGTAGCCAATTATAAACATGGAGCAATCAAAAAATATGATTTCACTATGTTTATTAAACTTTCCTAAAGCTTGTCTTGGGCTCTAAAAGTTGTGCAACTTTTCACAATCACAACCAATGTTGCCCAATTTTAATTCCACAACAAATTTTGGTTTTGGTTCTTAAAACTCAAACCAACAAATTTTAAGAATTCAAGAACCATCACAAGAAATTGGTTTGATGATTCTTGGGGGAATGATCAAATATGATGGTGTAAACATGATTTGAATGGTTCTTACAACCCACTTGGTCAATTCCAATTATTCAGTGTAGGTGATAAGTCTTATGTTTTATTTAGAATTACAATGTTGTAAACAATTTGCATTAAATAACTTTGCTATTACCTTGCATTATTGAATTGTGTCCACCTTCCAAGTGGCCAACACAAAAAACATATAATGAATGTTAAATTGAATGGTGCTCAAGGACAAGGTGCCCTTCAATATATTTTTCTGAAACTTTATTTTAATATCATACATTTTGATTGATTTCTTAATATTGTAATACAAAAGAAAATTCAACACATGTTTGTTGAATAATTGATTTAAAAATTCCATGTTTAAAATTGAATATATTTTTAATATGCTTTAATATTCTTTAGATTATTTCACAAAATCCATTAATTTCATTGACCAAGCCATCCTTACACCCTAAAACCCAAAATATAATTAAAACCTCAATTGATAAATCTTATCAAAATCAAAACCATAAAAATTAAAAACCAAAAATAAAAGAAATTGACATTGACCTAGACCTCGAACTAATAGATTTTGATTTCTTGATATCTAAAAAGTAAATAAATCCAAAAATTCTTCATTTTTATGAAAATGAAAAATTCAAACTTGATAATTGGCAACCCTAGTCATAATAGTTTTTTACTGAATTCACTAGATTTGATTAATGTACCTCATCAAAATTTCTAGTGCAAATGGAGATGTTCAACCTCATAAATGTGTAACATGATCCCCCTCTAGCTTGCCACTTGACTTCATCAACTCATCCCAATTTAACACCCCATTAAAAAAAAAGTTAATATTAGGGGTTCCATTGGGCATTTCATCATTCGCATCATCATTCATAAAAAATGTCTTACTAGTTAGAAAATGTTTGACATGTCAAGATTTTCCTTAGAATGGGTGATGTTCAAATAGTATTTGGGATTCTAACCCATTGTTTCTTGCAATGATCATCATATATATTATGATGTACACTTCCCTCTTCCACCTTCATAAACTCCCTTGTTTCCTTTGACTCCTTCTTTCAAATGTTTAGACGTCTCTTGGGTCCAAGGTCCTTTGATAGCTTTAAAAGACCTATAATTCATAAACAAATTTATCTCCCAATAACTCTCAATGGCATTAACCTCATACCAACAACCACCATTGTCCCAATTTATTTAAGTAGTAAGTTGGGCCCTTATAACTTCAATCATACCTTGTTAGGTTTATGGTTGATCAACATCCTTTCTTTTTAAAAATTGCTATGATTCAACAACAACACCTTCCCTTTCTAGCAGCATTTTAAGGAGGCATGTGATCTTCTACCACCCCCAGCACACACATGTTTTTTTCCTTTTGAACAACTCATCAAACACCAAATGGTTCAACTTCAAGATTCCATTTTGGAATGTTTACACCATCATACATTTTTTAGCATGTTCTTTGACAAAATACCTGAGGCCCATTGTGCTTGAATTTTATCATGTTCCAACCATGGGGCAAACATTTCACTTATGGCTCGACCATCCTTCCTAACCTTCTGATTATTTTGCCCAATTTTTTCCACATCGTTTTGGACATAATTCGGACTACCACATCCTCCAATTATAGGCCCCCCTTGATGTGTGTGCACACACCCATTGACCTTATGGGTATCCACCTTTTACGTTACACCCGTGGCAATGAACACACGGGAACACATGATACAATTCAAGATTTTTTTGTTTCCATTGTGCAAAATGCAGGCTTTCACGTGGGATGAAAACAATTACATGTGCTTCCCTCAGCCATGCTCAACTCTTCTAGTCGACAAGTCAATGTTGTGCTCATTAAAAATGGCATTTGCACCCTAGCTAATGTTGTCATTGCCAACCTAATGCACGCAGATTTACTTCCCCACTCTTGCACAACTCAAAGATTTGTTACCTTTGATGCAACTCAAGCCAAAGAAGGAACTATAATGACCACAACACCTCACTAATCAATTCCTCCCTTTGACAATTAAGGTATTTGGATGTCTCCACAAACAAGTTGATGTGTTCTTATACATTTGTGCCAATGCCATTTGGAGCTTCTAAGGGCTAGAAAGCCCTCCTTTTCTATCTTGATTACTTTTCTTCATCAAAAAATTTCAATTATGTTACAAAGGATGCAAGCATCCTTCATCTTAAATTAAGGGATAATGATAAGCTTGACTACTTCCCAACTTCCACCCCTTCAAAACACAACCCCCATCGCCATGGCCTATTACAAGCACTTGGTTGGTTTGATGGAGAGATTTTGACATCTAGCTTGCATTGACTTGACGTCCTTTAAGTTCTCCTTTTTCCTTCCCGATACCTTTACACATTTTTCGAATCTATGGTGTGCTTATAAATAAAGATTTGTATGGTTTTGAGATGCAGTTAGTTTGCCAAGGAGAAATGACTGAGTCAATATTCGCCCTACAGGGCATCCAATAGGCGATTACCACAACATTGCGAGGTCTCTCTGTTTCTGACTGACTTTTCAACTCCACCACGGCTAATTCAAAGAAATTACAAATTGTTCAAATCTCTCCATGGTTCTGTACCCCAAGTACCCACACAGATGAACAATCGACCCACTGACCCATACTTTGGTTGGGTGGGCTATAGTAAGCAATATGATCTAATAGTGATTTGAACCCACAGCTATTTGCCCAGTGACCCTAGACTTTACACAGGCTGGAGGTGGTTAATGTTGGGTAATTTTTCAAGGTGTTTGGTGCCTTGGACAAGCTGGCCAACACATCCAAACATGGGCTAGGGAAGTTCTATGGTTTTGGCAGATGCATGTTTTTGTCTGGAGATGGCCATCACACAGTGTGGCTAAATGATGCCCATGATCATGGGATGGGTTGTTGGATCAAGATTGCAGAAGCCTGTCTCGTGCTTGCCATCGAATATGTTCTCATCACACTTTTATCATGGATAGGATATGATCGCAAATGAAATGTCATAATACAGGATTAAGGTCCTCTACATTTGAAATCACAATGCCAACCAGTGTGTGTGAGGTGACAACTTAGTGTCCTAACTCGTTTACTGTTCATGTCTATCACTTTCCCATAAGGGACGTTGGCTATCTTGCCCTGCTGCTAATCTGCCTTGTTTCACAGTGTTCTAGGTGGCTTCCATTTGCAGGCAGCCATATTGATGGAAACCAGGGATGAAAGCAGAGGATGGATGAACGCCAGTTGAAGGGGAGGTGGGCTGTGGAAGAGAGAGAGAGCAATAGGGGTTAGTTTTACATGCATGTCATAATAATGCATGTATATTGAATGCCTGCCAAAGTCCACAGTGCAAGGGGTCCACTGTCAATGAGTGGGAGGTACCCCACCTTGTGTAGAAAATAGATCAGAGCATGTCACTTTTTAGGTAGTTGATGAATATGGACTATGTGACCCAACACCCACAAGGGAACCATCCATGGAAACCTCTTATGTCTTAGTTATTGGATGAACCACAACTGTCTTGGAACCTTGGTAACCTATCATGTAAAGCCCTCCTACTTCCCCCTTCCCTTACTTTGAAACTACCTAAGTAGCGGATAAGTAGGTAAGACAATCCGTGGCTACTAGATAGGTAGTAGGTAGAAAAAAAAGAAGGTAGTAGGTAGATGCATGTTGATAGTTAGTATATAGCCAACCACCATGGCTAGCTATGGACAGGAATATAATGAAAATGTGTTAAGAGTTCACAAGTTGTCCTTCCTGCATGGTGTGCTTGCTGGTGCTGGTTCACTCTGGCTGATGAATAAAGGTATGGCTAAGTTACTTACTATAGGGGCTAGTTTTGGTCAAAACTGATGAGGTTTTGAGTAGGAGCTTATGGTTTGGCATCTAAGATGGTAATGAAAAGAGAAGGGTGCCACTAGATGCACTGGCATTGAATAGAAACACTTGCCAAACCAGGAGGTGAAAAAGGGGCAACCCCTTGTTGTGTTTTGTATTCATAACTTGGTGATACTTTTGAAGCAAAGGGGTGAGAGGTTTTAGAGAAATCGCTCCAGGGTTTCCCAAAAATGTTTAAGGCACCTTGGAGTATGCTTTGAAAAGACAAATATATGAGGGGGATCAAAAGGGGCAAATTCCAAAATTCTTGGAGCCAAGAGAAAGGAAGAAAAAGATTCAGAAAAGGTTCAATGAAAGGAAATATAGGATAATATTATGGAAAGAAAAAAAAGGAATGAATCCAAATATAGTGTTATATGGAGAAATTGGATTAGGTTCAGAAATGAATTCATGCAAGGTCAACGGGTGAGAAAGGGATTTGTTTGTGTGTGTGAAGGAAAGGAGTGATGGAAACTAAGGGAGAAGAAGAGGTAAGGTTAGGATAAATGCATGAGGTAGGATAGAGCATGACCAAGTGAACTGCATCCTTGGCCTAAGACTTACATCATCTTTCCAAACCTTGTGTGCTTTTCCCAAAACCCCTATGTTACTAAACATATTTGTTGATAGGAGACAATGGAAGCATCTATATTATGTTCATAGAAGGCTATTGTTTGGTGATGCACCTTGATGTTGATCAAATTGAAATTATTGGAAGTAGTTCTCAATTTTGCAATGATTGAATTTGAAATTTGGGCCATGCTCCATCACTTTTCATGTTTAGATCGAGGTAATGAGGTCTTTCAATCAACTAGGACAAGTTGACAATTTTCATGAACATCTCTCAACAACTCTTTTGCACAAAACATAAAAAGTTTAGGTGTTAAATGTGCAAACTTGAATTAGAGATTCATATGGGTTCAAATCACCTTTGGAAGATTATTCTCCATGTATCATACTCTATACCTCCCTATGGGGATTATATCGAAATGACACAAATTCTTGAGACTTCAATTCCCACTTCAAAAATAAAAATAGTCTTATGTCTCACAAGTCTGAAATCTCATCGCTCTTTGAAAAAGTACCCACTTGAACATCAAATTACATCGTCATGGTGAGAGTTTTCCAAGGCCATGTCAAGCTCCTTTGGTGGATATCATTTGCTTAAATGGACATAACTTTTTGTGTCCCAACCTTTCAAATTTTCATCACTTTTCAGAACCATGTCCATATTAAATACGAGCCCACTTTCATATAGCCATGTTTTTGTATCTTTTCAACATTCTTGAGATCATTTAATTTTAACAAGGCTTGATTATTCAAACCTTATTTTAAACATCTAAGACTTAAAGGGAGTCCAAATTTTTAACAGGTGCATCCTCTTGAAGTTACCAAATATTTTCACTTTGTTTGGATGAATGTTTCACTTTCCTTGGCATGTGCTTGGTTTCAAACTTGCACTTAACCAAATT
>Ga0116228_10000265_pt1 | contig 38064 bp, 42 predicted proteins | sample S1TSphfallax_2_FD_89694 | JGI IMG/M metagenome (GOLD analysis project Ga0116228, IMG submission 89694) | Host-associated microbial communities from peat moss isolated from Minnesota, USA - S1T2_Fc - Sphagnum fallax MG | ecosystem: Host-associated > Plants > Peat moss > Unclassified | place... | reverse complement strand
GGTATAGCTATCGACCGGAATCACGAGCGCTCGAAATCGATGTGCCGCGGGGTCCACCGCGCGCGTGAAGTAATACCAGGGTCGCGGATCCGTGCCGGGCACGCCGGCGTTGAGAAATCGAAGCCCGCGGGCGTGCGCGTTCGCAATGCGTGGATCGAAGCCCGCATAGATACGCGAGTCCCCGATGACGAGGACGTCGCGACGACGATCGGCCTGCCAATCGACGATGGCGCGGATCGCGGTCTCGAACGATGCCGTACTCGATCCCGGTTCGAGGACGCTCCGATAGAGCCCGAGATAAAACACGGCGATGTTGAACGCAAGAAAGACGGCCAGACTAGTAACCAGCAGAACCGCGAGCCTGGCCGAATCTTTCACTACGCCGAATCTACGGCAGGAGCAGAAGCTTCCCCGTCGCCTACTTTGTCGTTACCGGAACGAGAAGGGCATCGCCCACGGCGAGGATCTTTACGGGTTCGCCCGCGAGCGAGAAGAGTTCGGCGGTCGCGAAGATCTGCTGCCGACCCGGTTTCACGACGCTACCGCGTACGACGAAAACGTCGGCAACGGCCGGCCGTAGGAATCGCACGGAAATCTGCGAGGCCAGGACACGGTCGTCGGACATCGTCGCGGCAGCGAAGCCGCACGCCGTATCGAGCAGCGCCGCGACGATTCCGGCGTGGAGGAAGCCGCTATACTGCCCGAACTCGTCGCGCCAGCGAAGCTGCATCTCGACCTCTCCCGCAGCGGCGCGCGTCACGTCGAAATCGAGCCACGTGTTGAAAGCGGCCGTCTTGGAAATCGCTCGCAAACGCGAGAGCACGTCGGGCGACTCGATCACGGCAGGAGCAGAAGCTTTCCCGTGGTCTTGCGGCCCTCGAGATCGGTATGTGCTTGCGCTGCGTCTGCCAGCGGGTACGTGTGCTCGACGCGTAAGGACAGCGAGCCGTCTTTCACCGCCGCGAAGAGTTCGGATGCGCGCCACTCGAGTTCGTTCGTGTCGGCCGCGTAGTTCGTGAGCGTCGGACGCGTCGCGAAAAGCGAACCTTTCTGCGCGAGGAGTTGCAAATCGAACGGTGGCACGGGGCCGCTCGAACCGCCGTAGAGCACGAAGTAACCGCGCGGTCGTAGCGAGTCGAGGCTCTTTTCCCACGTCGTCTTGCCGACCGAATCGTACACGACGTGCGCGCCGGCGTCGTCCGTCAGGCGACGAACCTCCGCGGCGAAGTCGACCTGCGTGTAGTCGATCGTATGATCGGCGCCGGCCTTCTTCGAGAGTTCGGCCTTCTCGGCGGTCGAGACGGTCGTGATCACGGTCGCGCCCTTCGCTTTCGCGAGTTGCGTGAGGAGCAGACCGACGCCGCCGGCGCCAGCATGGACGAGCGCGATCTGGCCCTTCTCGAGCGGGAACGTGCTATTGACCAGATAGTGCGCCGTCATCCCTTGCAGCATGAGTGCGGCGGCGTCGCGCGAGCTCACGCCGTCCGGAATCTTCACGAGGCGCGCGGCCGGCACGGCGGCATACTCGGCATAGGCACCGGGCACCATCGCGTACGCGACGCGGTCGCCGACGGCGACGTTCTCGACTCCGTCGCCGATCGATTCGACGGTGCCCGCGCCCTCGGAACCGAGCACGAATGGGAAGTGCGGCAGCTTGTAGTGCCCGCTGCGCTGATACGTGTCGATGAAGTTGACGCCGCTGGCTTCCAACTTCACGAGCGCTTCGCCGGCCTTCACTTCCGGCACGGGGAGGTCGTGGACGGTAAGGACGTCCGGTCCGCCGGTTCGTTCGATTGCGATCGCTTTCATAGCCGTTATGAACCCGACCGTAGCGCGAAGGTTCTCGCGATCGCTAACGCGGCGTGGCTGCGCTCTCGAGGTAGTATGTAGCGACGTCCGCCGTGAGCGGACGCGCGAAGTAGAAGCCTTGCAAGCACGTGCAACCGAGCGCGACGAGATACTCGGCCTGCTCGAACGTCTCCACGCCTTCCGCGATCACGGTCAGTCCCAGATTCTGCGCGACGGCGATGATCGCGCGGACGATCGCTTGGTCAGCGGGATCGGACACGATGTCGGAGATGAACGATCGATCGATCTTGAGCGCGTCGACCGGCAAGCGTTTGAGATACCCGAGCGACGAGTACCCCGTGCCGAAGTCGTCGATCGACATCCCGATTCCGAGGGCTTCGAGATTGCGCACGTTCGAGACGCCGACGTCCGCGCCCATATAGGCGGACTCGGTAATTTCCAGATTGAGTCGGTTTGGCGGGACGCCCGTTTCTTCGAGCGTCGTGCGCACGCAATCGAGGAACGCCGGGTCGCGAAACTGATGCGCCGAGATGTTGATGCAGATGCGCAGCTCCGGATGGTCGTTGAGCCAGAGCCGCGCTTGCGCGCACGCGCGCTGCAACACGAACGTTCCGAGTCTCACGATCAGGCCCGTCGATTCGGCGAGCGGCACGAAGCGCGAGGGTTCGATGATCTCGCCGTTCTCGGTCCAGCGCACGAGCGCTTCGAAGGAAACGATCTTGCCCGTCTTCGCATCGACGATCGGTTGGTATGCGACGTCGACCGCGCCCCGATCGAGCGCGCCGCGTAGCGCGCGTTCGAGTTCGATCTGCTCGAGCGTCACGCGTCGCAGCTGCGGCGCGTACGATTCGAGCGCGTTTCCGCCGCGCGCTTTTGCCGCGTACATCGCGGTATCGGCGCTGCTCAGCAATTCGTCCGGCGTCGATCCGTCGCGCGGGTAGAGCGCGAGGCCGATACTCGCACTCACCTCGATGCGATGTTCGCCGTAGTGAAACGGTCGTGCGACCGTTTCGAGAAGATCGTGGCCTACGCGCACGGCTTCATCTTCATGCTCGATCTTGTCGATCACGACGATGAACTCGTCACCGCCGGGCCGGCCGACCACGCCGCGCGTGCCGACGGAGTCACGCAGTCGCAGCGCGAGTTCGCGCAAGAGGCGATCGCCGGCCGTGTGCGCCATCGAATCGTTGACGGCTTTGAACCGGTCCACGTCGATGAAGAAGACGCCGACCTGATGCGTCGCTCGCGACGCGCGTTCGATCGCCGCGATCAGGCGCGTGCTGGAGAGCGTGCGATTCGGAAGTTGCGTGAGCGCGTCGTGCTCCGCGAGGTGACGTAGCCGCTCCTCGGCGATCTTGCGATCCGTGATGTCGAGCATCACACCGATCACGCGCCGCGGCCGCGCGGTGCCTTCTTCGAAATGGAAGCGGCCGGATTCGAAGACGTGACGTATCCGCCCGTCGCGCGTGACGATGCGATGCTCGAGCGCGTATGGCTCGCGGCCGGCGCGCGCGCGCGCGAGCTCCGCGCGCACGGCCGCCGCATCGTCCGGATGATCGAATTCGCTCAGGAGCGTGGGGCGCTCGCTCCCGGAATCGACCCCGAGCAGGCGATAGAGCTCGGAGGACCAGCGCAGTTCGCCCGTCCAGAAGTCGGTATCGAAGCTGCCGAGGTGTGCGAGTTCCTGGGCTTCCGTGAGTGCGGCGCGGCTCTCCGTGAGCGCGCGCGAGACCGCGATGCGCGACGTCGCGTCGATGGCGAGCACGAGGCACGCGGGACGCCCGTTGTAATCGATCACGCTCGCGAAGACGTCGGCGTAAAACACGCTTCCATCCGCGCGGCGGTGGCGCCATAGATCGGAGGTCGCGGTCTTGGGTTCCTCCGCCATGAAATTACGGACCGCGATGCGGTAACTCGCAACGTCCGCAACGGGACGCAACTCTTCCGTGGAGAGTCGTTGCATGGCACTGCGCGTATATCCATACGCGGTGCACGCGGCGTCGTTCACTTCGAGAATCGCAAGCGTCACGGGATCGAAGATCCACATCGGCTGTGGTTGGCGCAGGAACAGTTCGCGGTACACGTCGGAGCGTCTCCCCGTCAGCACGTCACGCCGCCTTCCGTCCGCGCACGAGGCGCGTACCCGAAACGCGGTCGTGTGGGTGGACCCGCACGAAGAAGCCGGCAAACGCAACGAAGAACGTGAGCGCACTCGCGAACGCCGCCATGTAGCGCCAGACCGATTGGATGATGGTCGGCCGCGAGTAGCGCGTCGTGACGACGCGTAGTTCCATCACCATCATTCCGAGCGTTTGACCGCTGAGCCCCACGAGGAACGCGCTGTAGACGAAGAAGACGATCAACGTGAAGATCGTATGTTCGCCGAGCTGGAGCGTCGATGCATGTTCGAGCAGCGTCTTCAACCAATGCGGGATGTCGGGATCGTCGAGGTCCTTCGTCGACGACGAGATCGTCGCACCGAGGGGTGTCTTCGCAATCGCGGAGATCGTGATGAGGTCGATCAAGGCGGCCGCGATGCGCCGGGGTAGCGGCGCACAATCGCGACGCTTCACCCTACCTTCGGGTTCGACGGCTTCGATTGCTGCCGCGGGCAGTGGGGTCGCGAGCCGGTCGCGCCAATGGTTTGCGAGCGGACTGGTGTCGAAATGCGCGAGCGCGTCGAGACGGTTCGTCGCGTAGGGCATGCTCGCGGTCCATTCTCCCATCCGCAGCGACGCATCGGCGACGAGCTCGCGGCGTTGCTCCGCGATCGCGCGCATATCGACCCGGCGGCCGATCGAGTGGTAGGTCGAAATCGAAATTCCGCCGAGCGCATCTTCGATTCCACCGCAACACAGCAAACCGACGCGATCCGCGGTGAACTCGGTGCGGCGCAACCACGCGCCGAAAACGAACGTAACGGCTGGGTTCTCTCGACCCGAGGCGCTCAGCAACGACATGATGCGCGTGTGGCCGGCCGCGATGTGGCCGAGTTCGCGCGCGATTAAGAACGCGAGTTCGCCGCGTTGCAAGTGTTCGTAGTATTGGCTCGAGATGATCAGCGCGTAGGGTTCTCCGACGCCGACCGATGCGATCGGCACGAACGGATCGTCGCGTACGAACACCTGCGGGACGGGCATACCGAGTCGCCGCGCGACGTCGCTTGCGATCGCATGGAGTTCGGGGAATTGGCGTTCGTTGATACGGATGCTCGAGCCGATGAGGCGACCGCGCGTGATCGAAACGAACGCTAAGCCCACGACGATCAAGAGGACGAACTCTTGAATCGATAGGCTCGGGAACACCGTGCTCAAGATCAGAATCGCAAGCGGTGCCGCGAGAACGCATAGCCAAAACGCGACTCGCTCGCCGCGAACGCGCAGTGAATATGGTTCCGCGAAAAGGTCGGCCGTCACGCGCGACTCACCAACCCCACGTTCCGGGCGCGCCTTTGAACGGCCCCACGGTATCGTGCGTGACCCAGCCGCCGTAGAAGTCGCCGGCCTGTGCGACGACGCGTTCGTCATCGACGTAACACGCATCGACGCGCGATGCGTAAAAGGCGACGTGGTTCGCGATCGGCTCGAACGCACGCGACGGCACGGGATACGCCCAGGCCGCGCGCTCCGCACGCTCGTCGCCGGCAACCACATCAAAATACGTCGCCCGGCCTTTGAATTCGCAGAAGCTCGTACCGGAGACCGGTTCGAGCGCGGAAGCTTCGATATCGGCGCGCGGTATGTAGTAGACGGGTGGATGGCTCGTTTCGAGGACCCGCCAGCCCGCGGTCGTGTCGGCGATCGTTCGTCCCCCGAAGACGACGCGCAGACGCTTGGCGACGCGCTCGAGCCGGGGCGGCCGGGGGTAGTCCCAGACCGATTCCTGGCCGGGTTGGGGCGGCACGCGTGCCGGCTGTCTCATGAATGCGGTGTTACCTACCCTCGATAGCGCCTCCCACAGTTTTCGGACGACCGCTTGACAATTTTCGCTCGTGTGGTATTGTACTAGTACGTTAGTACATCAGTACGACAGTACGTTAGGAGATTGAGATGGATACGACGAACCGCAACGGCAAAGCCAAGTCCGACTTCGAGACGGGCGAGCGCGACGTGCGCCCGACCGTGATCCCCGCTCCCCGCCGCGACGGCATGTTCTCGGGATGGGGCGTCCGGTTCTAAGGACCGAGGAGTTCGTAGAGACAAGCGTGTCCGCACGTTTTACCGTCGACCCGCGTAATGGGGTGCCCCTTTACCTTCAGTTGATCGAACAGATCAAGCGGGCCGTCGCGCTCGGAACTCTCGCGTCGGGCGAACAACTGCCGACGGTGAAGGCACTCGCCGTCGACCTTACGATCAACCCCAACACGGTCGCGCGAGCCTATCGCGAGCTCGAGCGCGACCGCGTCATCGAGACGAGCCCCGGGCGTGGATCCTTCGTACGCGCCGGTGGCGCGGCGGCCGAAGCGCAGCAAGCGGGCGTCGACGTGGCGGCCGGGGTGCTCTCCGAAGCCGTGCGCGAATCGCGCGCCCTCGGGATCGACGCTTCGGGCCAACGCGTGCTATTCGAACGAGCGCTCGCGCGCTGGTTTCCATCCGAAGAAAGGGACTCCACGTGAACGCGATCGCGATCGACCACCTTACGAAAATTTATGGTAGCCAACGTTCCGTGGACGACCTCTCGCTCACGGTCGGTGAAGGCTCCGTCTGCGGATTGCTCGGCCCCAACGGCGCCGGAAAATCCACGACGTTCAAATGTTTGCTCGCACTCGCGCGCCCCACGAGCGGCACGGTCGAAGTAGCGGGCGCACCGGTAACGCCGGCGACGTTCCAGTATCTCGGCTACGTACCCGAGACGAGCGCGCTCTACGAGAAGTTCACGGTCGCCGATCATTTGGAGGCCACGCGACGCGCGTATGAGATGTTCGATCCGGCGCGCGCTGCGGAGCTCGCGGCTACGTTCAAACTCGATTCGAAGAAACGCGTCGGCAAGCTCTCGAAGGGCCAACGCACGGCGCTCGCGATCGTCCTCGCATTCTCGATTCGGCCTCGCATCTTCGTACTCGACGAACCGGCGAGCGGGCTCGATCCGATGTTCCAACGCGCCGTCCTCGATCTCATTATCGATGCTGCCGCCGGCGGTGCCTCGATTCTGTTTTCGTCGCATCAAATCGGACAAGTCGAACGCGCCGCGGACTCGATCGCCGTGCTCAAAGGCGGCAAGCTCGTCTTGCGCGGCGATATCGATACGCTCAAGGGCGACGAGAAAGTGGTCGAGGCGATCTTCCCCGGCGACGCGCCGTCGCCGAACGGACTCGCGCAGGACCCTCGCGTCCGTCGCATCGAGCGCAACGGCCGCATCCTCCGCGTGCACGTGACGGGCGACGCCGACGGCGTGGTTCGCACGATCGACGCGCTCTCGCCGCGCACGATCGACGTGCTCGACCTCTCACTCGAAGATATCTTCCTCGGCGCCGTAAACGATGGAGTCGCCTGATGTACTATTTCGATTACTTACGCGTTCGTGGCTCGCTGCGCGTCTTCGCGATCATCCTCGCCTGCGGTACGCTGCTTCTCTGCATCAGCCTCGCGTTTTCGCACGGTCACCACGGAAATGCGAGCTTTTCGATCGGCACCGACACCGTGTCGACGCAGGATTACTCCGGCCTCGCCCTCTTGCATCACCTTGGCGAAACGACGTGGTTTCCGTTCGGTCTGTTCTGCGGTATCGCGTCGACGATCACGATCTTCTTCAGTAACGCACTGGCGACGAGCCTCGCGCGTTACAACGGAAACCTGCACTTCGGATTCACGAAACCGATTTCGCGCGAACGGAGCGCTCTCCGAACGTTTGCGATCGATCTCGCCGGGCTCTTGGTCGGCTTCCTGATCGCACTGTTCTTCGTGTTCGTGCCCTTCACGTTGGTTGGACTGCTCGGCCGTCTCACGTTCGGCCCGACGTCGCTCGCGCCGGTTGCCATCGGGCTCGGCATCGCGTTCATGTGGTACGGAATGGTACAAGCCGTGACCGCAACGATGCGTGGCGGCGCCGGTCTCGTGCTCGGACTCAGCTGGGGCGTCTTCGCGGTCATGCAAGGGCTGCAAAACCTCACGACCGACTTGGTTCCCGAGGTGGTCGTTCGCTCGATCCACCTGCTGAATATCTTGAATCCGTTCATTTATCTGAGCGACATTTTCGGGACGACCGGCGGACAACTCGCGAAAGACGACAGCCTCGCCCCACACTATTTTCAAAATCTCGCGATCGTCTGGATCGTCGCCCTCATCGCTCTCGCGATCGCCGTCGTGCAACGCAAACGGATGGAGGTCTAACCCGTGCGCTACTTCGCTTCCGCCTTCTCACTCGTGCTCGGCGCCTGGCGTCTACGCATCAGCATCGATCTCGAAGACGATCCGGAAATCCGGACGCTCGCGATGCAGCACGTGCTGCACGCGCGCGCTCGGAACGCGGCGCGCGAGCCCTCGTTGCACCGCTCCGCGTAGCGTCCCGAGCTACTTAACGATAAAGCTACTCGGCAGCGCCGAGGACAGGTACTTCCACTTGCCGTTCGCCACCGTGTAGAAATACACGTTGGCGTTCTGGGGATCGCCGTCGTCCTGGAACTGCATCTCGCCGACGACCGTGTCGAACGGCGTCCCGATCGAGAGCGCGCGCTGCACGGCGATTCGATCGACGGCGCTCGTGCGGCGCACCACCGCGATCACGATCTGTGCTGCGGCATACGAAAAGGCCGAGAGCGGCGTGAAGAGGCCGTATTTGTGCTCGAAATCGCTCTTGATGCGAAACGCACCCGGCGCGAGCGCGAGCGGCGGCATCGAGCTCGAAACGACGAGACCTTCGACCGCGTCGCCGTACGTCGAGATCGTCGTCGCATCGAAGAAGCCTTGCGACCCGTAATACGGGCCTTTGAAGCCGAGAACCGCGAGATGCGGAATGATCGGCCCCATATCTTTCGGGATCCCCGCGAGGAACACGACGTCCGGATTCTTCGCCATCACCGCTTTCGAAACGGTGTCCCACGCGGGCTTGTCCCAACTGAATCCGAGCGCGGTCGACTGAATCTTCGAAGCTCCCATCTGATCTTGGAAGCCCTGCGCGACGTCGGCACCGTAGTCGCCGTCCTGATAGAGAACGACGACGCTCTTCGGCTTTTCCTTGGAGATCACGAACGCGGCGGCGAGTCGTCCCTCCGTCGAATCCTTTGCGGTTAGCCGCAAGATGTTGCTGTAGCCGTGCTGCGTCAGCGGCTCGTAACTCGACGCGGGGCAGATCACGGTCATCTTATTGTTGTTGTAGGTGCGCAGCGCCGCGTCGGTAATGCGTCCGCTCAAGTGGCCGATGACGGCGATCACTTGCGGGTCGTCGCATGCGAACTCTGCGTTGACGAGTCCCGTCGCGAGCAAGTTCTGATCGTCGAAGGTCTTCATGAGGTACGCTTTGTCGAGCGTCCCGCGAAGCAGATTCGCATCGTCGACGGCCGCGCGCACGCCGTTACCGATCTGTTCGCCGAGTTTGATCGCATCGCCGGAGAACGGCGCGACGACGCCGATCGTGACGGTCCCGCCGAGCGGCGTGTCGCCGGCTTGCGCGAGAGCGGTGCTTCCGGTTGCGGCACCGGCTGCTGCGGCAGCGCCCGTTGCCAGAAACGCACGTCGCGCGATCGCGCTCATGGGCGCCATGCAAATCCCGCGTACGTTGCGATGAGGAAGGCGATCGAAAACGTCATGTTGCTCACGAAGACGCGTTCGTTCAACACGAAAACGTTTGCCGCCCTGTCGAACTGTCGATTTTCATACCATGCGAGCGCGAGCGTGCACGCGACGCCGACGTAGTACGACGGTCCGACCGCTGCGAGTACGCCCGCGATTGCCAGAATCGCCGCCATCGCGACGTGCAAGACGATCGGCAAGCGGCGCCCGCTCGATTCGCCGAACGCCGCGGGGATCGAGCGGATCTTCTGCGCGAGGTCGACATCGCGATCCATCAGTGCGTAGATGATGTCGAAGCCGGCAACCCAGATCGTGACCGCGAAGAAGAGCAAGAGCGAAGACCACGAGATGCGGCCCGCGATCGCGATGTACGCGCCTAGCGGCGCGAACCCGTCGACCGCGCCGAGCACGAAGTGCACGCTCCACGTGAAGCGTTTGCAAAACGGATATGCAAAGATGCCGAGCGCGGCGAGTGGTAAGAGCTTGAGGCATAGCGGATTCAGCACCGCGGCGGCGATGACGAGCAACACGATTCCCAGAATCGCCGTTCCCAGCATCACGCTCGGAGCGAGCGAGCCGTTCGCGAGCGCACGACGCGCGGTCCGCGGATTGCGCGCGTCGATCTCGCGATCGACGTAGCGATTCGTGGCCATCGCGGCCGTTCTCGCCCCGAGAACGGCGAGCGTGATCCACACGAAGGCATGGAGCGAGGGCAGTCCACGGGCCGCGAAGATCGCGCCCACGTAGGCGAAGGGCAACGCGAAGAGCGTGTGCTCCACGCGAATCTCACGCAGGACGAGTTGCACGATCGCGACGGGCGACGTAGCACGACTGACGCTCACTCTGGTTCGGATCCTCCGAGGGCCGGAACTCCGTTCGCGCGGAGCGAGGTTGCATCGACGGTGCCCGGACGTAGCGGCGTCTGCGCGAGCAGCCGCGCGAGAGCCGCCTCACCTTGGCCCGAGTAGGCGTTCGGCTTCGCCGCGAACCAGCGGATGCCGTACTCGTTCCAACGCTCGGTCACGAGGTCGCGCGTCGCTTCGTCCATCGCGATGTCCGGCGGCCAGGCGCGCGTGTAGCCTTCGTCCGCGCCCTTGCGCGTCGCGTCGATGCCGAGCTTGTGGCCGACCGAAACGAGATACGATCCGCTATGATCGAGATCGTCGACGGGGCCGGGCATGATCACGAGATCGCGCGACGCATCGACGTTATTGAGCGCGTACCACGCGACGGTTCGCGGATCGTGCACGTCGACGTCGGAATCCACGACGAGCAAGCAGCGCGTGAGCATCATCATGTGCCCGAGGCCCCAGAGCGCGTTCATCACTTTTTTCGCCTGACCCGGATACGATTTCTTGATCGAGACGATGCACAGATTGTGGAACCCGCCTTCGACCGGAAGATTGTAATCCACGATCTCCGGGACGACCATCTGCAAGAGCGGCAAGAAGATGCGCTCCGTCGTTTTCCCGAGCCACGCGTCTTCCATCGGCGGCTTGCCCACCACGGTCGCGCCGAAGATCGGATTGCGACGGTGCGTCACGCACGTGACGTGGAACGTCGGATAGTAGTCGGCGAGGCTGTAGACGCCCGTGTGATCGCCGAACGGTCCCTCGACGCGCACGTCGTCGTTATCGACGTAGCCTTCGAGCACGAACTCCGCATCGGCCGGAACCTTGATGTCGATCGTTTTGCACTTGACCATTCGCACGGCGCGGCCGCGTAAGAATCCCGCGAGCGAGATCTCGTCGACGATCGGCGGCAACGGCGCCGTTGCCGCATACGTCACCGCGGGATCGGAGCCGACGACGACCGCGACCGGAACCTTGCGGCCCCATTTCGCGGCGTGCGCGCGGCCTTGTTTGTGTTTCTGCCAATGCATGCCCGTCGAATTGCGATCGTAGCGCTGCATCCGATACATGCCGACGTTTTGCGTGCCGCTCACGGGATCTTTCGTGAACACGAGCGGCAACGTGAAGAACGGACCGCCGTCGAGCGGCCACGTGGTGAGAACCGGAAGCTTCGTCAGGTCGACGTCGTCGCCCATCTCGACGACCTCTTGCACGGGCGCGTCCGTGACGGTTCGCGGAATGGCGAATGCCGCCGAGCCCACCGAAAACAGCTTCGCGATGCGCGCGCCCGTGGATTCGGGCACGTTCGGCACGACGGCGTTGCGCACGCGGTTCGCGAGTTCGTCGAGCGAGCGCGCGCCGAACGCCATCGCCATGCGTTTCTCGGAGCCGAATTGGTTCGTCAAGACGGGGTACGGCGAGCCCTCGACATCGGTGAAGAGCAATGCCGGGCCGCCCGCCTTCACGACGCGGTCCGTGATTTCGGAGATCTCGAGGTGCGCGCTGACGCGCGTACGGATCTCGGAGAGTTCGCCCGCGCGCCGCAGCGCCGCGACGTACTCACCCAGAGAATCGAATGCCATGTCTGCCTCTTAAATACGCCATACGGCCCGAAAGGGCCCGGTTCTTCGACGTCGCCGAGCCTGCGAACGGCTATGGGGCGCTCGGGAATCGCCGCACGCGCGAGAGAAACGGCCGACATGAAGTTCATCGCGATCACCCGCCGGCTTACCGAACGCTTCACGGATGCCGAGTTTGCCGAGCATTTGGGAGCGGAGGGCGACCGGGCCCGCGAGCTCTACGCCGCCGGGAGCTTCCGAGCGCTCTACAGCCGCGGCGACGTACCGGGCGCGGTGATCGAGATCGAGGCCGCCGATGCGGACGAGGCGGCGCGCCTCGTCGGGTCGCTGCCGTTCGCGGTGCGTGGGCTCATGGAATTTCAGATCGTGCCGCTGCGGCCGTACCGGGTGTTCGCCGGAACGACCTAAGCGCTACGCCTTCGCGGTTGGAACGCCGCCCTCGGAGCGTAAGCGAAACGCGAGCGAGATCAGCGCGATGCCCCAGACGATGGAATACCCCGCGACCAAATAGACGATGGCGAGCAGCGCGCCGAACGGAAAGAAGAAGAGTAGAACTCCGAGCAAGATCGACGCGACGCCCGCGACGATCAAGATCAGTTCGTTCGGAATGTCCTTGCGCAGACGGATCGCCGCGCCGATTTCGAAGATGCCGGTCACGACCGCCCACGCCGCGATCAAGAGTCCGAGCGTGCGCGCGGTAATGCCCGGATAGAAGAACGTCAGGAGCCCGATCGCGATGCCGGCGATGCCTTGCAACACGAGGTACCACCAGCTCCCGCGGTCGGGATGTGCGAAGCGCAAGGCCTGAACGATGGCGAGAATGCCGTCCGCGAGCGCGAATCCTCCGAAGAGCAAGACGAGCGTGAACACGGCCGAAATCGGCAACACGAAGAGCACGGCTCCCAGCACGATCGAGAGGATACCGCGTACGAGCGGCACCCACCAGTGCGAGCGCAGATAGGCGGCGGTCGGCTCGGGCGCGTCGATCATATGTCTGCCATTCTACGTGATACGCCGCCGCCCGTCACGTGGAGAAGGGCACCGCGTTTGCGGTGCCCTTCATCGTTTCGTTCCGTTCGTCGCTCGCGACTAATCGCGGCGGCGTCGGCCTCCGCCGCCGGCGCCGGCACGTTCGCCGCCGCCACCGCCGCCGTTCGGGTTGAAGGCGCCGTTGCCGCGTGGTGGGCGCGGTGCGTCGTCTTCTGCCGATCCGCCGCCGAGAACGGCCTTGCGGCTGAGGTTGATGCGACCTTGCGAGTCGATCTCCATCACCTTGACCATGATCTCGTCGCCGATCTTCACCGCGTCTTCGACCTTCTCGATGCGCGTCGGCGCGAGTTGGCTGATGTGGACGAGGCCTTCCTTGCCGGGCAACACCGCGACGAACGCGCCGAAGTTCATGAGGCGCGTAACGGTGCCCATGTACGTCTCGCCGACCACCACGTCTTTGGTGAGCGCCTCGACCATCTTCTTCGCTTTCTCCGCACCGATGCCGTCGGCGCCCGCGATGAACACGCGGCCGTCGTTTTCGATATCGATCTTCACGCCGGTATCGGCGATGATCTTGTTGATGACCTTACCGCCGGGTCCGATCACGCTCTTGATCTTGTCCGGATCGATCTGCATCACGATCATGCGCGGCGCGTACGGGGAGAGCTCCGCGCGAGCTTCGGCAATCGTTTCCTTGAGCTTGTCGATGATGAACAGTCGCGATTTCTTCGCGGCCGTCAACGCTTCGCGCATGATATCGATCGTGATTCCCGCGACCTTGATATCCATCTGGATCGCCGTGATACCGTCGACGGTACCCGCGACTTTGAAGTCCATCTCGCCGAGCGCATCTTCGAGACCCTGAATGTCGCTCAGGATCGCATGCTTCTTGCCGTGCAAGATCAGGCCCATCGCGACGCCCGCGACGTGCTTCTTGATCGGCACGCCCGCGTCCATGAGCGCGAGCGTCGAACCGCAGACCGACGCCATCGACGACGAGCCGTTCGATTCGAGCGTCTCGCTGATGAGGCGCAGCGTGTACGGAAACTCTTCCTCCGGCGGAAGAATCGGAATCAGTGCACGTTCTGCGAGCGCGCCGTGGCCGATTTCACGACGGCCGGGCGCGCGCATCGGGCGCGTCTCACCGACCGAATACGGCGGGAAATTATAGTAGTGCATGTAGCGCTTGTTCGGAATCGCCATGATTCCGTCGAGGCGCTGCTCGTCGCTGATCGAGCCGAGCGTTGCCGCGGTGAGCACTTGTGTTTGCCCGCGTTGGAAAACGCCGGTGCCGTGCACGCGCGGTAAGTAGCCGACCTTCGACCAGATCGGACGGATCTCGTCGGCCTTGCGACCGTCGGGACGAATCTTCTCGTCGACGACCATCACGCGGAGCTCTTCCTCTTCCATGCCCTTGACGATCTTGCCGAAGTCTTTCGACGTGGCCGGATCGTTTAAGAGCTCGAGGATCGCGCCTTCGGTCTTCTTGACGCGTGAGATCGCTTCGTCTTTCGAGAGCTTCTCGAACGCTGCGTTGCGTTCGCCCTTCTCGAGGATGCGCATCGCCTTGGCGACGTCTTTCTTGAACGTTTTTTCGACCCACGCTTTGAGCGTCGGATCGACCGTCTTGAGCGGGTAGGTGCGCTTCTTCTTGCCGTGCTTCTTGGCGAGCGCATCGATCTGCTTGACGATCCGTTTGATTTCGTCGTGCGCGAACGAGACGGCGCCGAGGAACTCTTCCTCGGTCATCTCGTGTCCGCCGCCTTCGACCATCATCACCGCATCGGTGGTGCCGGCGACGACGATTTCCATGCCGCCCGTTTCGTATTGCGGCAGCGTCGGATTGATGATGTACTTGCCGTTTTCATCGCGACCGACGCGAACCGCGGCGACGTTCTTGTCGAAGGGAATATCCGAAACGGCGAGGGCCGCACCGGCCGCACATACGGCGAGCACGTCGGCGTCGAGTTCCGGATCGATCGAGAGCACCGTCGTGATGATCTGAACGTCGTTCTGAAACCCTTCGGGAAACAGCGGACGAATCGGACGGTCGATCTGGCGCGCGGAGAGCACGCCGTGTTCCGAAGGGCGACCTTCGCGCTTGATGTATCCGCCCGGAATTTTACCGGCAGCGTACATCTTCTCTTCGAAGTCGCAGGTGAGTGGGAAGAAGTCGATACCTTCGCGAGGCTTCTCGGAGGCGGTGACGGCGGCGAGGACGACGTTGCTGTCGCCGTAGCGAATCAGGGCGCTGCCGTTGGCTTGCTTCGCCAATTCACCGGTCTCGATAACCAGCGCTCGGCCGCCGATCTCGAGGGAGACGGTTTCTGGCACTTGTACTCCTATTTTATAAACTCAATTTATTGTTAACTCTGGGAGGTTCAACACCGATGGATGCGTCGCCTTCGCACGCTGGATTTACCGTCCGGCGTGCCGATTCGCGCGATGCGGCGGCCCTCGGAACGATGCGCGCCGCGCAGCAGCGTGAGATCGCTGACCAACTGCCCCCGCTCGCCGACGATCCATACGCGAGCGCGTGCTCCGCGTTTTTCGCGCGCGAATTGGACGCGCCGGATCCGTGGGTCGTTGCGTGGGTCGCCGAGGCCGGTGGATGCATCGCCGGTAGCGTGGTTCTATCGCTCGCGCCGACGTTGCCGCGGCGCGGTGTTCCTCGAAGCGGGCCCGACGGGCGCATTCGTAGTGTCTACGTGTTTCCCGATCGGCGGAGCCGCGGAATCGCGCGTGCGCTCGTGCTGGAGGCGATCGCGGATGCGAAGGCCCGCAACGTCGCGCGCCTCATGCTCGGCGCGTCGGCGATGGGACGCGCGCTCTACGAATCGCTCGGGTTTGTCGCGAAGTCCGACGAGATGATGTACGACCCGTAGCGCGTCACGCGCCGGAAACGACGGCGCGTACCGCGCGTTCGAATTCGTCGAGCTCGACCTCGAGCGATGCATCGCCCGCAACGAACTCCCACTTCTGCATCGCGGGATTCGGCGTCGGCGCGAGCCGCGCGAACACGAACGTGCCGTGCTCGCGTGCGTAGGCGTGCGCGCGTTCTTCGAGCGCGTCTTTGTCGCCGCGTAAGAACAGGTGAAACGTATTCGTGTGTGGCGGATTCGGCACGATGTCGACGCCGTCGATCGCGCCGATTCGTTCGGCAACGGCGATCGCTTTCTCACGATACGCGCGCATCTTCGAGAGATTACGATCGAACGCGTGCTCCGCGGAGAGCGCGAGCGGCGCGATCGTCACGAGCCGACCGCCATGACGATGCTGCCACACGCGCGCCTCGGCGATAAAATCCGCATCCCCCGCAAGCACGGCACCCGCGATCGCGTCGAGGCCTTTGTAAAACGAAACGTACACGCTATCGAAAAGCGCGGCGATCTCCGCATGCGAACGTTCGTAATACGGCGCGGCTTCCCATAGACGTGCGCCGTCGAGATGCACGCGCGCGCCCGTCGCACGCGCCGCATCGCAGAGCTCGACGAGTTCGTCCCACGGCGGGAGCTGCGCGCCGATCTCACGCTGTGGCAGCTCGATGAGGAATGCGCCGAGCGGATCCGCGATCGCGCGCACGTCCGCCGGCGTCATCAATCGCGCGGGCGATCCGACGAGCAGCGCGCGCAATCCGTGCAACATCGCGTAGCCGCGCGACTCGTGGATCTCGAGATGGCACGTCGGATGATATGCGATCGTCGGATTGCCGCCGCGGTCGCACCAAATGCGGAGCGCGATCTGCTGCGCGAGCGTACCGGAGGGTAAGAAGACCGCAGCCTCCTTCCCGAGTTCGCGCGCGACCTTCGCTTCAAACGCCGCAAGCCACGCCCCGCTCCCATACCGATCGAACGCGATGTCGGGACCCGTCGCTTGCGCGAGGCGCTCGAGCACCTCGCGCGGCGATTTCGGTTTATGGTGGGTTAGCTGACGATCCGAACGCGCGCGAAGAAGCGCGAGCTCGTCGTCAGTCAGCGTGCGCTCGGCTTTTAGCGACGCAGACCGAGGTCGGCGATCAGCTTGCGGTAGCGCTCCACGTCTTTGTTCATCAAGTAACCGAGGAGGCGCCGGCGCTGACCGACCTGCATCAGCAGGCCGCGGCGGCTGTGATGGTCCTTCTTGTGGACCTTCAGGTGCTCGGTGAGATGGTTGATCGAAGCGGTGAGGACGGCGATCTGAACGTCGGCGGAGCCGGTGTCGTTCGTGCCGCGGCCGTACTTGGCCGAGATTTCGCTCTTCTGTTCTTTGGTTAAGGGCATGAGGGTGGGACGAACTCCTTACAACAGGATGGTCTCGCATCGTCTCCAGAGCTTCGCGCGAAGAACGCGGACCGGGACGGCGACCGACGGATTGTACCAGAACCGCCCCCTGCGGTAAAGCCTAGGTAGCCTCCGGCGGGGACGTCACGTTCTTCGCGGCCCCTCCGGCCGCCGAAAAGCCCACATGCAGCCGCTCGCGAAGCCCGGCGAGGGCCGGCGGAAGTGCCGTGGTGCTCTCCTCGAGCATCTCGAGCGCGGTCGAGATGGCGGCGGCCTCGCCTCGCTCGAGAACGAGCAGCACCTTGCCGGACGTCTCCTCATCGAGGCGTTCGATCGCGCGTTTCGCCATGTTGGCCTGCCCGAATGCATAGGCGTGATGGCTCGCGTTTCCGAGGAGTGCGAGCTCTTCTTCGAGCCAGGTCCGGTAATCGGAGAGCATGGATGCGAACTTCCCTTCGGCGAACGTCTACCACCCGTATGTCCAAATTCGTGCCCGTCGCACCCGTTTCCGAGATCCCGGTCGGTACGGCGCGCGCCTATATCGTCGGCGATCGGGAGGTGGCGGTCTTCAACGTCGACGGGACGTTTTACGCGATCGAGAACGGGTGTCCTCACCAGGGCGGTCCGCTCTCGGAGGGCTGGATCGAGGGCAACGTGGTCACGTGTCCGTGGCACGCGTGGTGCTTCGACGTGACCGACGGCAAGATGACGCTCGGCGGCTTTACGTCCGTCGATGCGTTCGACGTTCAGGTCGAGGGTTCGACGATCAACGTTTCGGCCGAGCCTCGCGTGTAGAGAGCCTCGGGGAGGTCGGACGGCCGCCGGCATCCGCTCGCGAAGATCGCGATGCGCAGCCCGGCGAGGATGACCTCGAGTGCATCGCCGACCGCTTCCGCGGAGCGCGTCGCCGGCTCGAGGTACGGCAGGCCGGCGCCCGCGATGTTCGCGCCGAGTGCGATCGCTTTCGCGGCATCGACGCCCGTTCGAATGCCGCCGCTTGCGAAGATCGTCGCGTGCGGGAACGCCCGGCGCAGGTTCGCCGTAGCTTCCGCCGTGGGGTAGCCCCAGGCCGCGAACGATTCGGCGATCGCTTCGCGCTTGGGATCCTCGGAGCGCCGACCCTCGACGCGCGCCCACGACGTACCGCCGGCGCCCGCCACGTCGATCGCGGAGACGCCAACATCCAATAACCGCGTCGCGGTTCGCACCGAGATTCCGGATCCGACGCTCTTCGCTATGACGGGGACGCCGATGCGTCGGCAGACTTCGCCGATGCGCGGTAGCAGCATCCGGAAGTTCGTATCGCCGTTCGTCTGGATCGCCTCTTGGAGTGGATTGAGGTGCAGGTAGAGGCCGTCGGCGCCGATGTTCTCGACGGCGCGGATCGCGTCGTCGACCGTCACGCCGTAGTTGAACTGCACCGCGCCGATGTTCGCGAAGAGCACGACGCGCGGCGCGACGTCGCGCACGCGATAGGTCGCGAGCAACGCCGGATCTTCCAGCGCCGCGCGTTGGCTGCCGAGCGCGAGTGCGACGCCCGCACGTTCCGCCGCGATCGCGAGGTTGTAGTTGATCGCGCGCGCTCGCTCGGTGCCGCCCGTCATCGACGAGATCAGGATCGGCGCGGTGAGGGCGTGTCCGAAGAGCGTCGTCGACATGTCGACGTCCTCGAGAGCGCACTCCGGCAGCGCTTCGTGGCGAAGCCTGACCGCGGAAAACCCCGCATCGAGGTGCGAAGCCACGTCGTCTTCGAGACAGATATCGAGATGCCGCGACTTCCGCGCTTCGGTCAAGCGCGCCACGGGCGTCGGGTCGGCCATCGGCGAAGCGTGTCCGCTTTGGTACCTCACAATTCCTATCCAAGGCGCATGAAAAATGAATACTGAGGCAAGTGTGGCGTGGGACGGACACGCGGGAACGGCCGGCGGTCGTACGTTCGGAGACGCCGTGCGGACGCTCGCGGAGGGACGCTCGCTCGACCTCGAAGGGTTCGCGGCGGCCGCGGAATTCGACCCGACCGACGCTGCGGCGATCTGGGCGGGCGAGCGGCGCGTCAGCGTTTCGGAACTCGCGCGCATCGCGGAGGCGCTGCGTCTGCGCGCGTTCGAGTTTCTGCAACGCGCGCAGATCCTCTCACTCGACGTGTATGCGATGGGTCTCGATCCGCTCTACTTCTTACCCGAGGGTCAGGTGCGCAAAGACGCGCGCATCTATATGCGAGAAATCAATCCTCGACATGCGGTACCCGAACGCGATATGTTGAAGCGAAATCCGTGCCTGCAAGCGCTTCTCGTTGATGAAGTGCTCGATGCTCGTGGCAAACTCGAGATCGAACTGGCATATCTCTTGCGTGCGGCAATACAACGCACCGGAGGAACTTTATGAAGATGACGATTCGCTTTGCTTTTCTCGTCGCCGCGTTCGCGTGCGGCTCGACGCTCGTTGCGTGCAGTAGCAGTGGCGTGAAGCTCACGCCGCCGCCGACGTTCTCGCCATCGCCGACACCGTCGCCCACCGCGAAGCCGACACCGGCTGCGGTGCACTACACCGCGATCGGCGCGAGCGATGCCGTGGGCTACGGAGCGAGCGTTCCGTGCGCGAACCCGCCGACGGTTGCGGTTCCGACGTGCCCGGGCGGCACGGGCTACGTTCCCGATCTCGCCAAGCTGCTTTCGAACGGCGGCGCCACGGTCACGCTCAACGATCTCGGGATCTCGGGCGCCGTGCTCGGTCCCGACATTCTCTCGACGGTCAATATGTACGGCGCGCTCGGCAGTGCCGATCAATGCATGCCGCGTACCGCCGGCGTCGATGCGTATCCCGCCGATTTCATAACCGCCGAACTTCCGCACCTCACCGGTACGGAAACGCTCGTCACGGTCTTCGCGGGTGGCAACGACACGAACGGCATCGCGAATGCCGCGGGCTGTATGGCCGCGGCGTCGGCAACGACCGAGCAGATCGATGCGTTCGTGACGACGGAGATCGCCGCGTTCGGCGCCGACCTGGAGTCGTTGCTCGGCTCCGTTCATGCGAAAGCTCCGAATGCGAAAATCTACGTCGCGAATCTCCCGAACTTCGCGTTGATCCCGGTCGGCCAGGAGCAATCCGTCGCGGCCCAAGAGCTGCTCTCCACGATCTCGGTCGGCATCGACCTCCAAGTGATCGACCCGCTCGCGGCGAGCGGAACGCCGGTCATCGACTTGCTCTGCAATCCGCAGTCGTACGTGCCGGCCAACTTTTACACGGACGGCTTCCATCCGGACGACGCGGGCTATGCGGCGTTCGCGGCGGCGTTCTACGCGCAGATCACGGCGACGACGCCGGCCGCTCCGTCGACGACGTGCACGTACATCCCAACAACGAATCTCAAGGTCCGCACCCTCCCGAGCTCGGCGTTCCCCGACTTCTCACGCGGGAAAACCTAGCGCGCCGCGAGACGTCGCCCGTTCGGCAGGCCTCCCCTCGTGGGTGCCTGCCGAACGGGAATGCTCCGCGCGCTCGGGAACCTTGGCGGCATGCAATCAGGGATCGATGGAAAACGAATCGCCGCGCTGATCGGCGACGGCTTTGAAGAATCGGAGCTCGCGGAGCCCCGCCGGGTACTCGAGGAGCAGGGCGCGATCGTCACGATCGTCGGCATCGACGATAAGGCGCAGCTTCGCATCCGAAGCAAGCGTGGACTCGACGACGGCCAGCCGCTCAAGGCGGAGGAAGTCGTCGCAGACTGCACGGCCGAGGACTTCGACGCACTCCTTATTCCCGGAGGCTGGTCTCCGGATCGCATCCGTTCGCATCGTGAAGTGCAGCGCTTCGTCAAAGAGTTCGATGCGGCGAAGAAGCCGATGTTCTCGATCGGCCACGGCGCGCAGGTCCTGATCTCGGCGCAAGTCGTTCGCGGCCGCACGATGACCGGCTCGCCGTCGATCTCCGACGACATCCGCAACGCGGGCGGACTCTTCCGCGATCAACCGACCGTGCAAGACGGCCACTGGATCTCGACGCGCGGCCTCGGCGACATGATCCTCTTCAACCGCGCGATCCTCGAGAAGCTGACCTCGGCCGTCCCGGTTTAGCGGGCACGAGGCGAGCGACTTATCGGAGCGTTGCGATCTCGATCGTCAATTCGAGGCGCAGCGTTCCGCCTCTCGCAGACGTAAGGCGGGCGATTTCCTCTCGTAGTGCGCTGCTCGTTTCTTCGTCACGCGTCTTCGCGAAGTAGAACCCGTCTAGGAAACGCCACGCTCCACCCTCGTCGACATCGCAGGTGACCGGCACCCTCCGCGACGAGAGTTGGCGCATATTTCCGGTCTCTGCGAAAAGTTCGGCGATGCCTTCCGGCGTCGATTGTCGAGGATCGAATATCGGAAGCTCGCGCGGCCGGGATTTCTCGCTGCCTTGCGTCAGACGAAAGAGGTGGGCGAGGTCGCCCTCAGTCCGCGAAGGCGACGACCACGCACAGCCGAAAAAACCGCCCGGACGAAGCACGCGATCGATCTCCGCGACGACCGGAACGACCGGTACCATCAGCATGAATGCGAAGTGTGAGAGAACGGCATCGAACGAGGCGTCGCCGAACGGGAGCGACTGCGCACGCCCGACGCGGAACGTAGCGGTCGGATAGCGCGCTCGGGCGCGCGCGATTTCTTCCTCGGACATATCGAGCCCGGTGACTGCCGCGTCGTGGCCGACCACCGCAACGATGTCGTCGACCAACCGCCCGTCGCCGCAAGCGAGGTCGAGAACGTTCACACGTTGGCCCGCTCGCGGCTCTAGCGTATCGCTTAATAAACGATACGAAGTTTTGTCATCTCCGCTACGGAACTGCCCGACGCCATCTGGCGTAGCGCGCGGGGTCTCCCGGTGAAAGCTTCGCAGATACGCGTCCCAGGAAGAATCGCTCACCTGCGTGACCTTTCTCTCGTTCGTTAAACCGGGATCGGGTCGTAGCGGGCTAGGGTTTCGCCGAACGCTCGTAGCGCGAAGAAGCCCTCGACGGCTGCTAGCGTCAGCGCGATCTCGAGTCCGTGTTCGGGCACGAGCGCGCTGAGCGCGATCGTTGCGACGGCGCCGATCGCGATGCCGACGTATAGCGCGGCGCGTACGCCATCTCGAAACACCGACGATAGCGCCACGAGAACGGCGACGATCGCGGCGACGACGAGCAGCGTGATCGTCTGCGCGCCGAGCGGAACGCCACGGAGCGCGCTGCCGGTCGCGTAGCCGAATGGGATTGCGAGCGCGCCGAGCACGGGCGCGATCGCGTGTGCGCGCGCGAGTTGCCGACCGAAGAGCGGCATCGCGAAAAACGAGACGTGCCGCAGCGATGCGGCGTGCGCGCGTTCGGCGGCATTCGTCGCCGCGAGGGCGCCGCATAAGAGCACGGGATAGAGCGTGCCGAAGTTGTGCGCGAACACGTACCCGATCGCGCCGACGATGACGAACTGCATCGCGAAATCGAGCGCGAAGCGCCGGCCCATGTGATGCCGCACGATGGCGATCGTCGCACGAATCTCTTGCACGCTAAATCGCCGCCGGTGCGAGTTCGGGGATCGGATCCGGCGTCGCGACGGCGCCGACGCGCGTGCGAACGATCGCCGGGAGCGGCGCGAAGGCCCGCACGCGATCGAAGATGCGGCGCGACGGTTGATCGAGCACGAGTGCGATCACGTCGGGCACGAGTGCGAGTGCGATCGCTCGCGCGTAGCGTTTGTGGCGGTCGTCGCCGTTGCCGAGCGCGGCGAATACTTTTTCCGCCCGCGCGTGCGCGGCGCGCGCGTCGACCCCCCAAACGTCGGCGCGGAAGGCGGTCTCGTTCCGGAAGGCGTGCGCGTCGCCGTCGAACCCGTCGACGTCGACGAAGCCGACCAATCGCTTTGCCTGCGGCGGTTGCAAGCGCGTCTCGTAGTCGCCGACGTACACGCTTCCCGTCGTGGGCTTCACGATTCCGGCGCACATACGCGCGGCGATCGACGCGGCGCGCGGCGTCGGCTGTGCGAACAGGACGATGTCGCCGCGTTGCACGACGAGGTCGAATGGTGCCACGATGTCCTCACCGCCGCTCGCAAACGACGCGCCGCACGCGCGTATGGCGATCACAGGACGCGCGAGAGGCGCGGGTTCGCCCGTTCCGGTCTGCCGACTTTATGGCACTCGACCCACGAACCGTCGCGTTCGATCGCGACGATATCGGCCGTGAAATCGTACTTACCGGTGCCCTCGAAGAATGCGCTGCCCACCGCGTACGCATCGACCGGCACGTCCTCGTCTTCGAACGTGCGGATCTTCGTCGCATCGAAGCCGCCGCTCACCACGATCTTGACGTAGTCGAATCCGTTCGCATCCAGCGCCGCGCGCACGTTGCGCACGAGTTGCGGCACGACGCCCGTGGGCACGAAGGTTCCCATCTGCGCCCAGAGCGACTTGTCGACGAGCGTCCCCGACGTGTCGAGCCGCACGCCCCACAAGCGTTTGCCGAGCGCGCGTGCGACGGCGACGCTCGTCGCGGCGCAGTCGTTATCGAAGTCGACGAGCGAGATCACGTGCACGTCGGGGTCGATGTACTGCGCGAATTTTTCCGTCGCGAGAACGGTATCGCCGCCGTACGCCGCGATCAACGCGTGCGGAACGGTCCCCATGCCGCGCGATCCCCACCACTCCGCATTCGCGTCGGTCGAGACGCCGAGCGCGCCCGAGATGTATGCGGCATATCCGTCGCCCGTCTGCATCTGATGGTGATCGTAGCGGGCCGGGAAGAAGAGCACTTCTTTGCCGTTCGCGGCGCCGACGATCACGCGCGCGTTCGTCGCGATGCGCGTGCGTCGCGAGAGGACGCCGAGATAGAGCGTTTCGAGATGCGCGAAGAGCGTATAGTCGCCTTCGATCGTCATCACGGTTTCGAACGGTGTGATTTCGTCGCCGTCGTGTAACGCGCGCACGGTGAGCGCGTCCCAGCCGTCGCTCCAACCGCCATCCGTCTCAGGCGATCCGCTGCAGAGGCGGACGATGGCGAGCGCTTCATCGATCCCACAGAGAACCGAATGGCCGCGCTGGAAAACTTGCATCCGAACGCGCGGGCGGTGGCCGTCGCGGCGCAAGATGTCGCGGGCTCGATTGAAGTAGGTATCCGAGTAGTAGCCCGCACGCATCTTTTCGACCGGGAGGTTGAAGATCCGCGGATCCAGGCGCTCGACGCGCAGCATGAGGCTTCGTACTGCGACGTCGCGCGAGCGCCCTGCGACGGGGCGTCCTACCGCGGACGCGGAATCACGCATCTGCGGTGAATCCACAGCTTTCCAACGTCGAAATCGCGCGAGTACTCAAGGAAGTCCGTGTCCTGATGGAGTTCGCGGGCGAACCTTTCTTCAAGTTTATGGCGTACGAGCGCGCCGCGGAGACGCTCGAGAACGCGGCCCCCGCCCAGCAGCTGATCGCGTCGGGTGAGTTGCAAAAGCTCCCGGGAATCGGCAAAACGATCGCGGCGCGCATCGCGGAGCTGGTGGAGACGGGGCGTATCGCCTACCGGGACGAGCTCGCCGCGGTCTATCCGCCGACGCTGATCGAGGTCCTCGGCGTGCAAGGCATCGGGATGAAGACGGCGCAGGCGCTCTTCGCCGACTACGGGATCGCGTCGCTAGCCGACCTCGATCGCGCGGTCTCGGCCGGTACGCTCGAGGGCATGCCGCGACTCGGAAAAAAATCGCTCGAGAACATCAAGCGCGGAATCCTCGCGTATAAGGGCCGGCAGACGCGCACGCCGCTCGGCCGCGCGCTGCCCCTCGCGCGCACGGTCCTCGCGTATCTCGCCGAAGGCGGCCACGCGGAGAACCTCGCCTACGCCGGGAGCGTGCGCCGCGCGGAAGCGACGGTCGGCGACATCGACGTCGTGTGTACTTCGAGCGAACCGGCAGCGGTCATCGCGCGCTTCGTGGCGTGGGATCGCGCGCAGGCCGTGCTCGCCGAGGGGATCACGAAGGCGTCGATCTGGGTCGACGGCGGCTTGCAGATCGATCTGCGCGTGTTACCGGACGACGTGTACGGGAATCTCCTACAGCACTTTACCGGTTCGCGCGAACACAACATCCAACTGCGCGAGCTCGCCGTCCGCAAGGGTTTGCGCGTGAGCGAGAACGGGATCGTCGACGTTGCGGCCGGCACGAATTTGACGTGCCGCACCGAGCACGAGGTGTATGCTGCGCTCGGCCTCGCGTTCGTTCCGCCGGAGATGCGGCTCGGCGTCGGCGAGATCGAAGCGGCGGCAAACGGGACGCTTCCCGTGCCGGTCGCACTAGAAGATCTGCGCGGCGATTTTCACATGCACTGCACGTGGAGCGACGGTGCGGATTCGCTCGAGTCGATGATCGCGGCGGCGGCGGCGCGCGGCTATGCGTACCACTCGATTTCGGATCACTCGTGGGGTCGCGGTCGTCCGCATCTCGAGCCCGGCGAACTACGCGCGCAACGGAACGTCGCACGCGAGCTCGGCGAAAAATACGGGATTCGCACGCTCTGCTCCGCGGAAGTGGATATCGTAACGGACGGATCGCTCGCGTACGACGACGACGTGCTGCGCGAACTCGATATCGTCGTCGCGAGCGTGCACGATGCGATGAACATCTCGCGCGACGCGATGACGCAGCGCCTGATTCGTGCGTGTGAGAACCCGTACGTCAACATCATCGGGCATCCGACCGGCCGCAACGTCGAGTCGTTTCCCGGCTACGAGTTCGACTACGACGCCGTGTTCGCTGCGGCCGCACGCACGGGAACGGCCCTCGAAATCGATGGGCAGCCCGGGCGACTCGATCTCCCGAGCGGACTCGCGCGGCGCGCGCGATCGTTCGGCGTCACGTTCTCGTGTGACAGCGACGCGCACGCCGTGGAGCACCTCGCGAACGTCGAGTTCGCCGTGGGTCAGGCGCGCCGCGCCTGGATCACGCGCGACGAAGTGCTCAACGCGCGCCCGCTCGACGACGTGCTCGCGTTCGTCGAAGCGAAACGCGCGAGTCGCGTCTAGCGAACCTCGCGAACAGCTACGTCGCGGCGGCTACCGTGCTCGTGGCCGGCACGGGCTTCTTCGTGACGAACGGCAGCACCATCGCCACGAGTAACATGATCGCCATCGGCATGAGCGCGCCGGAGAACGATCCGGTTCGATCCTTGACCGCACCGGCGATATACGGGCCGACGAGTCCGCCGACGCCCCACGCGGTGAGAATGTAGCCGTAATTCTGCCCGAGGAACTTGGTGCCGAAATAGTCGGCGTTGAACGACGGCATCACGGCGAACCCGCCGCCGTAGCACGCGAGGATGATCGCGAACGCGAGCAGCACGAGCGGAATCGTATGCAGGCTTGCGAGGATGAAGAACACCACGACCTGCACGCCGTAGATGAGTGCGTACGCGGTGTTTCGTCCGAGGCGATCGGAGACGGCGCCCCAGAAGAAGCGCCCGAGCGCGTTGAAGATCGCGACGAACGCATATGCGCTGATCGCTTCGCCCGTCAGTGCCTTGATCGCATCGGGATCGGTGACGCCCTTCGAGATCAATTCCCGAATGATCGGCACCGCGTTCGACACGATCAGGATGCCGGCGACGACGTTGAGGAACAGCATCAACCACAGCAGATAGAGTTGCGGCGTGCGCAGCACTTCGGTCGGCGTATACGAATGCGCGTCGGAGGCCTTCGAGGCGGCGGTCGCGCCGGCGACCGTGTAGCCCGGCGGCGGATTGCGGATGAGCGTCGCCGCGATGCCGCCGACGATCGCGTAGACGATGCCGCTCACGAGAAACACCGTGAGTATCGCATGGATGTCGTCGGGCGTGAGAGCGACCGTCGTCGGATCGAAAACCGTGCCCGCTTTGAGCGCCGCGGCTTTTGCGTCGGCGAACGCCGCGGCGTGTTTCGAAGCCGTGACGAAGCCCGGAATCGCTTTGAGAATAAAGCCGTAGAAGAACGCACCGAGGCCGAAGCCCATCACGACCATGCCGCTCGCGAGGCCGCGTTTGTCGGGAAACCACTTCGTGACCGCGGCAACCGGCGTGATGTACGCCATTCCGTTGCCGAAGCCGCCGAGCGCGCCGTACGTGATATCGAACCATAGGGTCGTATGCGGACCGACGGAGGCCAGGATGTTACCGATGCCCCACAATACGATGCCCGTGATCGTAACGGTCTGTGGGCTGACCCGGTCTTGCCACCGGCCACCGACCACGGCGCCGATGCCGACCGCGAAGATCGCGATGCCGAACACGAGGCTCGTCTGCGTCGACGACCAGCCGAACGCGGCGATGAGCGGAGACGTGAAGTTACTCCACGCGTACGCCGTGCCGGCGATGATCATGACGAGGACGCCCGCAAACGCGATCGCCCAGCGATTACCGCCGGCTGCGCTGCTACTCGCCATCGGAGAGGACTCCGCCAGCCGAGCCTTGCAGGGCGAGAGATCGAAGTTTCAACCGATAAGCCATCAGCGAGCCTGCCGTTTCGGGGGTGAAGGTTTGTTCTGTTTCACGCGTGTTCAAGTAAAAACCATTTTCGCGGGAGCGCGAGTCCGCCGATAATGGACGTCCGCACCGTTCTCGCCGTCGGCTTCGGCGCGGCTCTCGGCGGCATGGCCCGCCTCGTCATCACCCAACTCGTCGTCGCGCGCGCGGGCGCCGGCAACGCGTTTTACGCCACGCTCTTCATCAACGTGACCGGGTCGTTCCTGATCGGCGTCGTTGCGGGGCTCGCTCAATCCATACCCGGATTTCCGCCCGTCCTTCGCTTATTTCTCGCGACCGGGATCATCGGCGGCTACACGACGTTCTCGGCGTTTTCGCTCGAGGCGCTCTCGCTCGGAACCGCGGGCTCGCTCGCGACCGCGATCGGTTACGCGATCGGCAGCGTCGTGCTCGGCATCGCCGCCGCGTTCGGAGGCCTCGCGACCGGACGCGTGCTCGCGCGCTAAGCGGCTCGGCCCGCCTACGCCCGCAGCGCCGCGAAGATCTGCTTCGGCGAGGGCAAGCGCCCGTAGAGCAGCATGCCGACGCGATAGATCCGTCCCGCCGCCCAAAAGCACACCGCGACCGTCGCCGCGTCGATCAGTAAGGCGAGCACCGGCTGCCACCACGGCACGACGGAAATCGCGACGCGCGTGAACATGACGAACGGCGAGAGAAACGGGATAAAGCTGCACGCGACGACGATCGGCGCGTCCGGTTCGACGAGCGCGTACTGCGCCACGAAGAACGCGCCGACCACGGGTAGGATGACGGGCGTCGTGACGGTGCCGAGATCTTCCGTGCGCGAGATGAGCGATGCAGCGGCTGCATACGTCGTCGCGTATTGGAGGTAGCCGAGCACAAAGAACGCGATGAAATACAAGATCAGCAGCGGATCGATACCGAGCGCTGCGGCGCCCGTTTTCTCGGAGCCCGTCGCGGCCGAGGCGAAGATCGGCGACGCGGCGGCGAACGGCACGAGCACCGCCGCCGTCGCGAACCACGAACCGACTTGGACGATCGCGATCGCGGCCGCCGCGAACACTTTGCCCGCGAGGAGGTTCGTCGGCGAGATCGTCGCGACGAGAATCTCGGCGATGCGGCTCGTCTTCTCTTCCGCCACGGCAGACATGACGCTCTGACTCGCGATGATGATCGCGAGGTAGAGGATGAAGATCATGCCGAACGCGACGCCGTGTGCGAGCGCCGCCGTCCGCGTGTCGGCGAACTTCTCGTCGATCGGATGGATCGCGCGGTCGATCGAGATCGCTCCGTCGATGCGATGCGCCGCGATTCCGGTCGCGAGTTCGATGTTGAGCGGCACGAGATCGCGAAACTGCGCGCCGTCGAACGCCGAGAGGTCGCGCGGATAGACGTCGAGGCGCAATTTCCCATTCCGCTCCGCGATGGCGATCGCCGCACCCGCCTTCCCGTGTGCCGCGAGATATGCGTTCGTAACGTGCGGTGGCAGCGCGGCGACCGTGGCGACGACGCGATAGTCCTTATGGCGTTCCATGAGCGTCTTCGCGCGAGCCACGAGCGACGGTGGCCCGGCGAGCACGATGTCGCTGGACGACGATTGAGCGATCGCGGAGAAAAAGAGCGGCGCCTCGATAAGCACGGCGATCGCGAACATGCCGCCGGCGGTCGCGAGCCAGAAGAGCCGCGAGCGCAATTTTCGCACGAGTTCCGCGACGAACACGATCCCGAGATCTCTCATCGCGCCACGAGCCCGTTCGTCTCGCCGATCGCGCGCAGATAGATCGCGCCGAGCGTCGGTTCGCGCCGCTCGAACGTCTGTAACGGGCCCGCCGCGACGGCCGAACGCAAGAGCGCACCGAAATCGGTCGCGGCGTCCATCTCGTACGCGAGTTCGCCCGATCCGTTCACCACGGGTTCGCGGGCGCCCGCGGCCGCGAAGACGGCGCGGATCTCCGGGAGGTCTGGTGAAACGCGAAGCGTGCGTGTGGGGAACGTCGCGCGCAAGTCGGCGAGCGTGCCGCGCGCGCGAACTTCGCCGGCCGCCACCACGCAGAACGCGTTACAGGCATCCTCGATTTGGAACATCTGGTGGCTCGAGAGGATCAGCGTCGTTCCCGATGCGCAGAGGTCGCGGAGGCACGCGAGCATCGTTTCCGCGTTCACCGGGTCGAGGCCGGAAAACGGCTCGTCGAGCACGAGGAGTTCCGGTTCGTGCAACACGGCACACGCGAGCTGAACTTTCTGCTGGTTGCCTTTCGAAAGTTCGCCGCAGGCGCGCGTCGCGTACTGCGTCACGGCGAGTCGTTCCATCCACTCGTCGGCTCGCGTCGATGCGAGCTTCGCGCCGAGCCCGTGCATCCGCGCGAAGTAGACGATTTGCTCCTTGACCTTCATCTTGCCGTAGAGGCCGCGCTCTTCGGGAAGATAGCCGAACCGCCGGCGCAACTCGAGATCGATCGGCGCGCCCTCCCACGTGACGCTCCCCGAATCGGGCGCGTAGATGCCGAGGATCGTCCGCATCGTCGTCGTCTTTCCCGCGCCGTTGGGACCGAGAAGTCCGAAGATGCTGCCGCGTTCGACGACGAAACTCACGTCGCGCACGGCACGTACGTTCCCGAACGATCGGGCAATCCGATCCACCACGAGCATCGATCGTTATCTACTCCGAAGCAGCGCCGCATGCTTCTTTCGCGAACGCTCGCCATGCGTGCTTCGAAGCATCGAATCGAGTAGCGATTATTCTTCCGCGAGGTCGGCCAGTGCGTGGCGGGCAGCGGTGAGTTGTGTTTGGATCGTTCGGGACTCGCGTGGCGCGCGTTCGGGTGTGAACTCGAGGAGCGCGTTTTCGAACGTGTAGATCGCCTCTTTGTAGCGTAGTACCGATCGTTCGCGTTCGGCCAGCGTCGCTAGCGCCATCGCGAGGTTGTACTCGGTCGTCGCCCAGTCGGATGGATGGCTTTCGCGCGTATACTCGAGCAGCGCGTTCCGGAAGGCTTTCACCGAATCTTCGAGGTGTGCCGTTCCCGGCACGATCGCACCGAGCGTCCAGAGCGCGAGCCCCAGATTCCGCTGGGCCGTGGCCCAATCTGCGGATGCGCTATCGCGCGTGTGCTCGAGAAGGACGTTACGATACGCGGCGGCTGCCGCCTCGAGATGCGTGGACGCCGTTTCGTACTTGGCGAGCGACATGAGCGCGTTCCCGAGCGAATTTTGCACGGCTGCCCAGTCTTCGGGTAAGCGCTCGCGCGAATACTCGAGGAGTGCCGCGCGATTCGCGGCTACGGCTTCGCGGAGCGCCTCCGGCCGTCGCTCGCGCTCGCCGATTTCGCGCAGGGCGAGGCCGAGATTGTAATGCGTCATCGCCCAATCGAGCGGAACGCGTTCGCGTCTGCGCTCGAGGAGGGCGCATTCGTAAGCCGCCGCGGCTTCGTGGAAGCGCGCCGTCTCCTTCTCGCGCAAGCCGAGTCGGAAGAGTGCGACGCCGAGGTTGTTCTGCGTGGTGGCCCACGGTAGCGGCGTCTCCTGTTGCGAGTACGCGCGCAGCGCATTGCGTAGCGCGCGGACGCTCTCTTCGAGGAACGCCGTGCCGTCTTCGGCATCGCCGCGATCCATCAACAGCGAGCCGCGCTCGTTCTCGGTCCGCGCCCACGCGAGCGAATCGTCGTCGGTCATCGCGAGGTCGCATCCCTGCGCTCGCAGAAGCGCGAGAGCGTCGATGAGTGATCTGCCGGTCCGCGACGAGATCGCCCCGTTTCTCGAGCGCGACGTTCGGCGCGCCGTCGTTTCGATGTGGGAACCCGCCTTCGCGACCTTGGCATTCGTGTTCTTTCCGATGTTCGCACCGCGGACGATCGCCGCGATCGAGTGGGACTTCGGCTTGTACTTCGGATTTCTCGTGCTCTTCGCGTTGCGCGCGTACGTTCACTCGCGGAAGAGCTGGCCGACGATTCTGTTCTTCGCGCTCTTTACCGCAGCGCTGCTCGTCTTCGGATTCTTCGACGTGTACGCATCGATCCTACGCGGAATATTCGGTCTGGGAACCGCCGATCCGTGCCGCACGACGCCGCACGATCTTGCGATCTTCCCCGGTTGCACGGTCGGCGTCGGTATGGTTGAAGAGAGTTTCAAAGCGTTGCCGCTCTTTGCGGCGCTCGTGCTCGGAGCGCTCGTGCGCCGCCGGCCGCCGGGCTCGAAGCTCTTTCGCGCGCTCTCGCTGCGCGCGCCGGGCGACGGCCTCGTGCTCGGATGTTCGGTCGGCGTCGCTTTCACGCTGATCGAGACGATCCTTCAGTACGTCTCCGACGCCACGCATCATCAAGGGGACGCGTTCGGCCTGGCCGAGGAGCTCATTCGCTTGCCGAGCACGTTCTTCGGTCACGTCGCATGGACCGCGTATTTCGGATTCGTGCTCGGTGAAGCGCTGCTGGAGCGCAATCGCATTCGCAGCATCGCGATCCCGTGCGCTGCGTTTCTCATCGTCGCCGCGCTGCATGGGGCGTGGGATGCCTTCAACGACAACATCTTCGTGTTGACGCCGATCGCGCTCATCTCGATGGCGATCTTCTATAGCGCGGCCGTCACGGTTCGCCGCGCGGCGCCCGAGGCGGTCGTCGTCGTGCCGGTGCCGGCGGCAGCGACAGCGCCCGGCTGACGTGTCGTCCGCAGCGGTGTGGGGAGCCACGGCCGCCGAGTGTGCGGATGCGTATCCGTGCGACGACCTCGGCTTCGCACACGACGACACGTTCTTCCGCGCGATCGACGTCGCCGCGCCGCCCGCGCTCGCGTTCCGCTGGCTCTGCCAATTGCGCGCGGCACCGTACAGCTACGATTGGCTGGATAATTTCGGGCGTCGTAGTCCGCCCCAGCTGATCCCTGGGCTCGAGCACCTCGCAGTCGGGCAGCGCATCATGATCATTTTTCGCCTCGTCGGATTCTCGTACGGCACGTCACTTACGGTCGAATCGAAGTCGAGAATCGGCGACGCGTTGATGGGGAGCGTCGCGGGATCGTACGTGGTCCGCGCGGTGCCCGGCGGTTCGCGTCTCATCGCGAAGGTGCTCGTCAAATATCCGCGCGGCCCGTACGGCCGCGCGCTGCGGCTCGTGATGCCGCGCGCGGACCTCATCATGTTTCGCAAGCAGCTCCTCACGTTACGGCGCTACGCAGAACGCGACGCGCGCAATCCGCACGCGCTCGAGATTCGTTCCATCTAGCGTCCGCGAGCACCGCACGCGCTCGCCTCTCCATTCACTCCAAACGAGAAGCGCCCCACAACACGTCAGTGGCCCGGCGAGTGCCGGGCCGGGGGCGGTTGGGGGGCCCTCGCCGCCCCAACTTTCAGGGAGAATCCGATGAAACACATTCGTTCCGCCGCAATGGCGCTCGTGGCGGGCGCCGCGCTTCTCGCGTCGGCAGCGCCTTCGCTCGCGAAGGCCGATCACGCACGTTTCAGCAGCGCACCCGTGTACACCGGCGCACCCGCGCTTCCGACAACGCTTTCGCTGATCGTCGCCGGTGGCGGCCCTTCCGCGTTCGATTCCACGAAGCTCGTCGGCGTGCTCGCCGGCGATAAGACCGCTGCCGAAGTGGCATCGCTGCAAGCGAAGTTCGGAGCCGACAACGTGAAGTCGTTCCTCGAAGTGTTCAACTTCGTCATCAACGATTCGCTCGCGAAAGTGACGGCCGCGAAGGTCCCGCTTCCGACGCAGCCCGACCCCTCACCGACTGACGGCAAGGCGCTCGCAGCGGCCCTCTACACGCTCGGCGTCGACCCGGACACGAAGACGTTCGACGTTGAGTACATGCTCGACGGTCTCGTGACGCATCCGATCCACGTCGCCGTGATGGACGACATCGATGCGAAGTACGGCAAGGCCGCCGATGCCAACTACCACGCGGTGCTCACGCAGGCGATGTTCGACCTCAAGTCCGTCTACGGTCTCTAAGAACCGGAAGGACGTAGGAGAGAGGCCCGCGTCGATGTCGACGCGGGCCTCTTCGTTTTCGGAGGCGAGGTGGGCTTACGAGCTCGCGAGCTCGGAATCGGCCGGCATCGAGGAGCTACGCTTCAACTCAAGCCACAGCATCCGGGGCAGCAGCACCGCAAACACCAGGAGCGTCAACCCGAAAAACCCCTCGTGGACGCCCTCGAGATACCGGTGGTCGATGAAACGGCAGCCGAAGTTCGTTCCGCCCATCATCATCGCGAAGATGCCCCAGGCGAACTGGAGCTGACGCCCCGGGTCGATCGCGGCTCCGAAGATCGACGGCGTCCCCTTGCCGCGCTCGCGGAGCCACGAAAAGAGAACCCAGGCCCCGAGCGAGAGGCACAGCGTGGCCGTGACGCTTCCCCAAATGATATCGAACGACCGCGAACCCTCGAGCATACTCGTGTCTTTCCCGGAAAACGCCTCCGGGCCCCGCATGCGTCGCGGGTCGCTATCGCGAAGTACCCGCGCATGGACCTCAACGCGTCGATCGTCTTCGCGGGCGGTCGATTCTGCCGCTACGATGAGGCGAGAGTCGGCCTCCTGACCCACGGCCTCAACTACGGCACGGGCTGCTTCGAGGGAATTCGCGGCTACTACAACCCGGACGATAAGGAACTCTATCTGCTCCAGCTTCGCGAGCATTTCGAGCGCCTTCACGCGTCGGCGCGCATTCTGCTGATGAAGCTCCCGCACACGGTCGACGAACTGGTCGATCTCACGGTGGAGCTCTGCGTGCAAAACCGTTACGAAGAGCACATCTACATTCGCCCGCTCATCTACAAAGCGGCCGAAGACGTGGGCGTGCGGCTCGCGGGGGTCCCCGATGCGTTCGCGATCGCGGCGCTTCCGTTCGGGAAGTATTTCGACGTGGAGATGGGCCTGCGCGCGTGCGTTAGCTCGTGGCGCCGGATCGACGACACGGTCGCGCCCGCCCGCGCGAAGATCACGGGCGCGTATATCAATTCGGCGCTCGCGAAGAGCGAAGCGCAGCTCAACGGATTCGACGAGGCGATTCTTCTCTCGCAGGACGGACACGTCGCCGAGGGTTCGGCAGCTAACCTCTTCCTCGTGAAGAAGGGGATGCTCTACACGCCCGATCCGGCGCAGAACGTGCTCGAAGGCATCACGCGCCGAACGATCGTCGATCTCGCGAAGACGCTCGGCATTCCGGTGATGGAACGCGCGCTCGACCGCAGCGAGCTTTACGGTGCGGATGAAGTGTTCCTCACGGGCACGGCCGCCGGCATTACGTTCATCAACTCGATCGATCACCGCCCGATCGGCAACGGAACGATGGGTCCGATCGCGCGCGATCTCGCGAAGCGCTTCGACGACATCACGATGGGCCGCGACCCGGCGTATCGCAGCTTTCTCACGGCGACGTACGCGGGTCGCGAGGTCGGCGCGGCCTAACGCGCAGTCGCCGGCGATAGAGCCGGAACGTTTCCCGCCTAAATTGAATCTACGCAATACGTATTGCTTATTCTCGGCGGGGATCGACGTGTTTACGCGCACCGTTACCGACCTGGTGTTTATTCGTTTTGTGGCCGTTGCCGTAGCCCTCGTGGCATCGGCAGTACCGGGCGCACGCGGAGTTGCGAGCGACACGACCGGCACGCTGCCGGCGATCGTCGCGAACGAGAATCGCGTGGCGGCGGGAGAGGCGATCGGAAAGACGGTCCGCATCTCGCTCGTCGCTCGGATGGGCCTCTGGTATCCGGACGGTTCGGGAACGCTCGGAATTCCGATCGCCGCATTCGGCGAAGTCGGTAGGCCGCTCGCGTTTCCCGGTCCGCTCCTGCGCGTGCCGGCGGGAACCACGATCGAGCTCCGCGTGCGGAACGCGCTCTCCGACCGGACGCTGCGGATCCATGGGCTCGTGGTCGATTCGCTTGGCGACCATCCGCTCGTCGTACCACGCGGAGAGACGCGCACGATACGATTTCGACGCAATGCACCCGGCACGTACGGATACTGGACGGCCGACGAACGTGACTCGTTTCGTAGCCAATTCGATGCCGATGCGGCGCTCGTGGGAGCGATCGCCGTGGACGATCCGCACCGTCCGCGTCCCGACGATCGCGTGTTCGTGATCGGTGCGTGGGACAACGTGTGGCGTCCCGACGGCAGCGCGAATTTCGGCGCCGAACTCCTGACGATCAACGGCCGATCGTGGCCTGCCACGGAGCGACTGACGTACGTGCGCGGGCAGACGGTCGCGTGGCGCGTCTACAACGCGAGCATCGAATCGCACCCGATGCACCTGCACGGATTTCCGTTTACGCTCGACGCGGTTGGTGACGGGCTCCGAGTCACGTCGTTCGCCCGCGGGCCCGCGTATCGCGAGGTGACGCATCGGGTCGCGCCGGGGCAGACGTTCGACGCACACTGGGTAGCCGACCGTTCGGGTATGTGGATGTTCCATTGCCACCTGACCGTGCACACGATGCCGCATCCGCCCACCGCCGAGTTGATCGCGGGAAAACTCGAAAAGCGCAGCATCGAAGCGCTCGTGCATCGCCCGAACGACTATATGGGCGGTATGATGATGGCCGTTCGCGTGCTACCCGCGAAGGGCGATGTTGCGGTGAGCCGTCCCACTGCGCGGCGCAAACTCGATCTCGACGTGGTCGAGTTGCCAAAACCCGAGAATGCGAAGCTTCCCTTCGATCATTTCGCATACGTCCTCCACGACGCCGGCGCGCCGGTTCCCGCGAGCGGTGCGCTCGGTCCGCCGATCGTGCTAACGGCAGGCGAGCCCGTCGCGATCGCGATTACGAATCATCTTCGGGAGGCGACGACGGTGCATTGGCACGGAATGCCGGTGCAACAGAGCATCGATGATGGCGGCGGCATGCACGGCATGGGCGATATGCCCGGTATGGGCGGCTCGGATTCGGCGCCGCCGATTCCTCCGGGAGGATCGTTCGTCGCGCAGTTTACGCCGCCGTATGCCGGCACGTTTATGTATCACACGCACATGGACGATACGTGGCAACTCGTCGGCGGTCTGAGCGGTCCGCTCATCGTGCTACCGGCCGGTGCCCACTTCGATCCCACGACCGATCACATCGTGATGCTCACGTCGCCCGTCGAGTCGCCGCTCGGCGATACGGCTGCGATCGACGGATTCGTCGAACCACCGCCGATGGTGATTCACGTCGGCGTACCCCAGCGCTTCCGTCTTATCAACATGACGGCGCTCAACTCCGACCTCATCGTGTCGCTCGACGGCCCCGGCGCACCGGTGTGGACGCCGATCGCGAAGGACGGCCTCGATCTCGATCCGCGCCTTCGGATTCCGCGTCGCGCGGTGCAACAATTGACGATCGGCGAAACGCGCGATTTCACGTTCGTTCCGGCGACGCCGGGCCACCTGACGTTCGACGTGTTCGACGGGCCGCAGATCGGCGCGATGCGCGTCGACGTCGTCCCCTAAGAATCCGTCGCTAGCCGAGCGTCGTCTCGACGTACGTCCAGAGTCGTTCCGCGTCGTCGTCGTTTCGCGCGGCGGGCGCGTGCGGTGCGTCTTTGAGTTTGTTGAAATAATGCCCGCTGACGCCGGCGACGTCGTCCGATGTCGCGAGGCGAATCACGGGGATCGCGCCCTTCGATGCAGGTGGTAGCACGCGCGCGACGAGCGCTTGCGCGAAGCCGGGTAAGACGCTCCAAATGTTCGTCGCGATCGCGCCCGGATGCATCGCATTCGTGTCGATCTTCGGATGACGCTTCGCGAACGCGCGCGTCCATAAGTTGACCGCGAGTTTCGATTGCGCGTACGCGCGCCAGCTTCGGTAACCGCGTTCGAGCTCGAGATCGTCCCACGCCATGCGGCCCGACTCGTGTGCTGCCGAACTCACGTTGACCACGCGTGGCGCGTCGGCCGCTTCTAAGGCGGGCACGAGCGCGCGCGTCAGCGCGGCGAGGCCGAGAAAGTTCGTGGCCCACGTGAGCTCGTGTCCGTCGGGGCTGAGTTTGCGCTTGCCGGCGATGATGCCGGCGTTGTTCACGAGCACGTCGAGTCGTGGATGTGTCCCCTTGAATTCCGCGGCGGCACGTGCGACCGACGCGAGCGATGCGAGATCGATCTCTAAGAGTTCGGCCGTTCCACCGTGCGCGCGAATTTCGTCGACCACGGCCGCCCCGCGCGCGGCGTTACGCGCTCCGACGACGACGTGCGCGCCGAGCGCCGCGATCGAACGCGCGGCTTCGAGCCCGATGCCGCTCGTGGCACCGGTGATGAGAACGACCTTGCCGTCCAGCGTTGCTTAGTCTTGGCTCGCGTCGGGGCTCGCGGCGCTCGGATCGTTCGCCGGCGCGAGATCCCACATCTTGAGATCCGGCGCGAGTGCCGATGCGTCGGTCGCGAGCGGCGTCGATGGCGTGAATGC